>Ga0105053_10000104_pt1 | contig 102496 bp, 96 predicted proteins | sample BON01_FD_78093 | JGI IMG/M metagenome (GOLD analysis project Ga0105053, IMG submission 78093) | Freshwater microbial communities from Lake Bonney liftoff mats and glacier meltwater in Antarctica - BON-01 | ecosystem: Environmental > Aquatic > Freshwater > Ice > Glacier meltwater | place: Lake...
AAAAAGAACATTGCGGCCCTTATCCACGCGCTTCGACCCGCCACTGTACAACTGAAAAAGGCAGCATAATGAATTCTGCCACCGGCTCAAACCTTCAACTGTGAGCGGGACACCGCCAACCGCGTTGCAATGCGCTGGTAGCGTTTGGGGTAATGGTGCTGACCCTGCAGCTTCAGACGATAGTTACATTGGACGTTGGAATACCACTGGGAATGCTTTAGAGGCTACAGCGGCGGCTCATAACGACGGATTACTCATTCTGGATGAGCTCGGGACCTGTTCAGCGCAGGATTTTGGAAAGGTTGTGTATGACCTGTTCGGCGGACAGGGTAAGGCGAGGCTGTCAAAAGAAGCACAGCTAAAGGAGCGACGATCCTGGCGAATGTTCGGTCTTTCAAGTGGAGAGATATCAGTTCAGCAGCGTATTGAACGAGAAAAAGGGATGGCGCATGCGGGCCAATTGATTCGCTTGATTGATATTCGCGTTGAAGACAACATTATTACGAATACACACGGTAAAACACCTGCCGAATTTGTTAAAAAGCTCAAATATGACTGCGCACGGTACTACGGCTACGCTGGCCCGGAGTTCTTAAAGGCGTTAATTCTTTCATATTCCGGTCATGCAGAAGCGGCATTTAACTTTCGTGCTCGCGTGGATGAGTGGTGTGCCGGTGCCGTGGAATCTGGGCGGCCTATAAGTGGTCTACATGAGCGAGGTCTTCTTCGATTTGCACTTGTCGCGGTTGCTGGTGGTCTTGCGTGTGAATGGGGAATTTTGCCTATCGATTCTGAAGATGTAGATAGGTCGGTTCTGGAAGTTGCTCATTCTTGGTTGGATGACGCTATTAGCTTGACTGACGGAGAGCGAGGTGTTCGTGCTGTGCGGGAGTTTTTGCAGCGACATCAATTTTCGCGTTTTCCATTTCCTCAAGAGAACGAAGCGTTTGGGGCTAGGGATTGCGCTGGATTCCGAAGCGGGGATTTTTTTCTATTTACCGACGCTGGCTTTAGGGAGGCATGCGGCGCGTATGGGATACCTCAAGTAGCAGAGGAGTTGAAGCGAAGGGGGATCTTGGTTATTGATGATCCGGCACGAATCAAAGCTAAGCATCTATTTTCAGGGGGGCATAGGTATCGATTTTACAAGGTAAGGAGTTGCATTCTTGAGGATTGAATTAGTGCTGCTGACATTAAGGCGGGAAATGCTATATAAATCATTTTCGCGCTGTGTATAGGTATTTGGTTGGCTGCAATTGAGGGGGGGCGTATGAGTGCACTGGCAATCTGGTTATTTGCATTGTTAATGGAAAATGCAGGCCGCTTTGCATTTTTTATCGGGTTTCGCGTGATAGGCGGGTATTTCTTTAAAAAGGCAATTTCATTTCGAAAAAGATTACCGCAAAAAGTATTCATGACGCCTGGTGAATTCTTCAAGCCATACTTAAACAGGTCTTCAAAATCGCTGATTCATCATGACGTCAAGTTGGTAGATCGTGAGGATGAGGTCGTTAATTTGGCGCGCGGCATAATTAATCGCGATTGGCCTATCGTTATCCTATCGGGCGCCCCTGGGCAAGGTAAAAGTCGTTTTGTATTAGAGCTTTCGAAGGTCATCAGCGTAGATCGACGCTCGGTTTGGCAGAAATTGCTCTTTCGGGGGGCGACCTGGAAGTCATACTTTGTAAACACAGCCGTAGCAGATGTACTCGCGCACGTAGATCAGTTGCCGAGGAGGCATCCTGTTGCGTTATTTATCGATGATGCTGCAAATAACCCGTCACTCGTGCGCTCTTTGGCTGACTATGCTCTTGCGAATGAAGACGAATTCCCGCTTGTTCTTGTGTTCACGTCACGAGCATATTTGTTGCCAACAATTCTGGATGCAATGCCTCCAGTTAGGCCTGTGCACTCATTTATCTTGAGTAGACTAAGTGTCGATGGCATTGGGAAAATTATTGATGAGTTAGTGCCAAATATTTCCATAGTAGACCGGAATCGATTTGTTCAGCTTACAAGGGATTCTCCATTTCTTGCGGTCTTGCTGTGCGATGCAATTCGCTCAGGTCTGTCGCTGGCTGTGCAGTTATCAGACGAGCAATTGCGTCGTCGTCTATGTGATGAGCCTATTGAAAAAGCCACTTCTCGGTGTGGCATTGCTTTGCCGAATGTACTTGTCGCTCTAGCAGGAATTTGTGCCGTGGCGCCGTATGAGGGGCGCAACGCCGAATTGAGGTCAGCCGTTAAATCACTCGCGGAACTTAACGATGCAGAGTTTGATTGCATCTTAAAATCCGCATTGGATTCCGGACTATTCATAGAATACGGTGCTGCGAAGATCAGGCCGGCTCCAGATCTAGTGGGTGATCTTATCCTCGATAGAGTTTTGCTTTCGGACGCAGGGGGCACTCAATCTGCCATTGCCAACAAGATTATGGAGATACTTCTCCCAATAGCGACTGAGCGCGTCATTAGTAATATGGCTGATTTGGGGTGGATTAGGGGGAATACGACCGTTGATCTGGTCGGGCCAATATTGCAAGGCTACAAAGAACAAGTTAAATCGCTCAGTGTTTCCCAGATTTCTGGATTATTAGATCGGCTGAAGCCCATCGCTGTACGACGGCCAGAGGCCATCCTAGACATAATGGAAACGTTATGGGAGCGAATTAATTGTTTGGCACCTATATCCGACCCAACTATGAGCGAGTGGCGACGGTTGCTTGGTGAGGCAACGCCGTTAATCGAGGGGGCAGCTTATACCGAGAACGGGTTGGTGAGGGCGATGGTGCTCGTGAAGGATCTTTATATAAATGCGGCAGTAGTTACCGCATACGACAACCACAAGCCATTAACTATTCTAATCGAGATGGCTGGGTTTTCGCCCTTCCGGTCGCTTAGTCTTACTGCACTCGCAATGTCGGAGTTGGAGCAGTGGTTTGAGCGTGGCGGTAAAGATGCAGTTGTAGCTCTTGAGGCTTTAGACCAAATTCTAACAAGCACGGTTAATTGGTCGGAATCTCGCGCTGCTTCGATGACATTCAGTAGTCAAATTCTCTCTTTAAATGATCAGGTTATTGCCATTCGAGATAGAGCGGTTTCTCTAGTCGAACAAGGGATTTTGTCGAATGACCCGAAACTTTGTGAGAAAGCGCTTATTGCGGTTGACGCGTTGGGGAGATACCGCACCGGTCCTGGGTACGCTCCTGATAGCCCAATGGCGGCGCAAATTAGAAATGAGATGGCTCGTCTTGCTAATTCGATAGAGAGAATAGTGATTGAAGGGCGAACGCATCGCATAATGCGGAAGGTGGAAAAATGCCTTTGGGATTGGTGGTGCTTTTCAGATGTGGTAATTGCAAATCGAAGTGCTGAATTGTTGCGCCGTATTCCATCTGATCCTCAATATCAAATATCCAAGGCAATATACGGAGATTCGGTTCCATTAGAGACCGTTGTGCCTGACTCTACATTGCTCGGCGATAAGAGTCATATAAAGTATTTCTTAGAAGAGGGGCGTGAAGAATTTTCAGTGGCAAATGTCGATGTGGTTCTGAGTCAATTGAAAATAAGTGATTCCGCGACTGATTGGGCAACATTTTTGCAGGGAATTGCGTATGGCGAAGATGCCACGAGTTGGCGCGCGAGGATAGTATTTGAGGCGATTACCCGCCGCGCTCCTGCTGCAGCTATTTCACTTGCTACTGACTATCAAAATGAGCCTTGGAGTAACGATTGCATCACAATGCTTTCGATAGTTAGATCTGTAGATTACAACTTATGGAATGAAAAACTGCAATTGGCTCTCAACGATGCAGGATTGTCTGAGGATTTGGCATTTTCTTGGCTGGCATCATACGGAAGAGAGATGGAATTTGACGCGGGACAAGTCGCATTCTTTGAGAAGTGCCTGAATATGGGGTCGGAGAGGCTACAAAAACTTGCTGTTGAATGTTTGGCTTACGGTAAAGGGTTTGAATGGGATGAGTCTGTTCGAAGGCTTTTCCGAATTGCCAAGACAATGCCGGAAGATATGAGGGTGCTAGATCATATCTTTTCGAAGTTGACACATAATCGTTCGCAATCATTTATTTCATCGAAAATTGGGGTCGCGGACAAAGAGGCGCTAAGTTATTTGCTCTCGTTGTCTATGGATGATGGCGATATATGGCATGACCCTTATTGGGTTGGTCCTTATTTAAAATTCATTGCTAAAAATTATCCGGTAGATTTCCTCGTATTTCTTCGTGAGTTCTTGAGTCATTTTCCTTCGCGCGCAGCCATTCACTTTAGGATATTGGATGCAAGGAATGCTGAGGAGCCAATAAAGGAATTGCTCACAGGCCCATTGCGCCAAGCACATTTAAATGCACTGTTTGAATTGGCATCTGAGGAAAATGTTTCTGGTGAGTTTATAAGGGCGGTATTCCGTAAAGTTCTGGCAATCAATGAGCCGGATTTTCAGAAAAGAATTGAAAGGGCGCTTATCGGTGGTGACGCGATAAAGGTGGCGACGGTGCTTTCGGGGTATCGCTTTTCCTTGGATTGGCTCAGGTTGTGTAGTGCGACATTAGCTGCGGCTGACCGTCTTGGTACGGGGAGTTTTGAAAAAGCAGCTAAGTTATTGGCTTCCTCATTCTGGGCGGGCACAACAACAAGCAGGTCCATTGGCCAACCAGTAGAGCGTGACCGTCAAATCGCATCAGCGTGCGCTGATCTGAGTAAAGACAATTCTTTGCCAGTGCGTTGCCGAGAATATTTTAAAAGATGCGCGATAGGTGCTGAAAATAGGATGAGATCTGATTTGGAATCAGATGAAGAACTCATAGGTAATAGACTGTAAAGCTATAAAAGCGATTCGAATGCAAGCGAAAAATAAGGCAATGAGTCGGCGACTCGTCGGGAGTGAGCAGGTACGCAATTGCCGGTTTAGCTAAGGCGCAGAAGCCTAGGGACTTTGGGGCCATCGGGACAAACGTTTTTCTTGCAAGATGATAGCGTTGATAAATTTGTCCGCTAAAGTTTGATTGCTTGGGATTATGTGGGACATTTGTCCCCGTTTAACCAGATCAATGAGGTGGTCACCTCAGCTGTATCTGGCTCTGTTTATTGTGATTGCCCCAAAGTCCCAGATGTCCCCATCAAGAACTCGCGGTGAGCCTATCTCGAACGTAACGTATTACTTTTGTTTTTTCTGCCGGGATAGTCTCTGTGCGAAACTTTATTGCGACATTGCCCTTCATCTCTTCACCGAGTAAATAGGCGCGTGCCATCAGGAGAATTACTTCTTCGGTGCGCTCTTCTGCTTCTTCCTCGTCGATCCAAAGACCGAGGAACCTGGAGTTATCAAGATCATAGGCGCACAGCGAGGCAATGCTAGACCGAAGTTCATCTAACTCTCGATGGATATCTTCGGTATTTTCGGTAGTCACCTCCACATTTCCGACGAAGTTCTGCGCTTCGGTGGTTTCTTGTGCAAGCGATATGGTTTTTTCTATAAAGTAATTGCTGAGCTTGTCGAGAATCGGCTCGTCAAGTCGGTATTTTCCTGACTCAAATTGCGAGAGATACGTGCGGTTGATACCGAGGTCGGTGGCTACGCGAGCCTGAGAGAGCGAGGCAGTAGTGCGGGCCGCTTTACATGCTTCGGGGGTAAGGCGATTTTGCATGGTGTTTCTCCTTGAGTTGAACAACTGACTCAGGGTTGCACATAGGGTGCACAACTATCAATTCACCAAGTTTAACGATGGAAAATATTTTTATAACTTATTGTTTTTAAATGTTAAAAGTGGCGCCCCAGAGACGAATCGAACGTCCGACCTGCCCCTTAGGAGGGGGCTGCTCTATCCACTGAGCTACCAGGGCACGCGGCGGATTATAACGCGGGCGAGTCGGACATTCGATTCGTCTCCGGGGTGCAGGTCGTTGATCCGATACAGTTTTGCACTGGGTTAATCAAAGTAGTGCAGGGGCCAATGTAGCAAGCCTCGGGAGGAAAGCAAGGCTGCTTTTTGAAGTATGGCCACAATTGCCACGACCGAGTGTGGCGGGATTGTGGCTGTCAGGCCGCAAGTTTCCAGATTTTGTCGGCAGTGGAAAATTTAGTCAGGGATGGCCACTTCGAATTCTGCACGGCAGCTTGCCGGCACTTGGTTCGATCGGCTAACTCAAAAACATCATTTCTGTGCTGGTATTTCTGCCACTGCTGGTATTGGTGCAGTCGGGGCGCGGTCTATGACGACGAGATCGTCCATGGTGTTTGGCCAGGGGTGCAGAACGTCGAGCGGAACAGATAAGCCGCTGTTTTGCACGATCCGGACATGGTAGCGGCGCAGTTGTCGTGGTTCGGAAACCCCGCAGGAATGTGCGATGGTCTCGACTTCGTGCACCATGTTTCGACAGTAGTTTGCCACCTTGACTGCTTTGTCGGTCGGATCGAGCCCGCGCTGCAAACGCGGGTTGTGCGTGGTGACCCCCGTGGGGCAGGTATTCTTGTTGCACTTCAAAGCCTGAATGCAGCCCAAGGAAAACATGAAGCCGCGCGCCGAGGTGACGAAATCAGCGCCGGCGCAAAGTGCCCACGCAACGCCGGACGGCGTGACCAGCTTGCCGGATGCAACGAGGCGGATGCGCTCGCGCATCCCGTGCGCCTGCAGAATGTCAGCGACCATGGGCAGCGATTCTCGAACCAGCAATCTAACGTTATCCATGAGTGGCATGGGCGCGGCGCCCGTGCCGCCATCGCCACTGTCCACGGTTATGAAATCGGGCGCTGATTCAATACCGCGACGGTGGATTTCCTTGCACATCGAAATGAGCCAGCCATAAGCTCCAATCACCGATTTGAATCCGACTGGTTTGCCAGTCACTTCACGAACATGCGAGATGTAGTTGAGCAGCTCATCGACCGAATTGATCTCAGGATGGCGGTTGGGTGATATCGAATCCACTCCCACGGGAATGCCACGGATTCCCGCGATCTCGGCGGTCACCTTGACGCCAGGAAGAATTCCACCTTTTCCGGGCTTGGCCCCTTGCTGAGCTTGACCTCGAACATGCGAACCTGCTCAAACGCGGCGACCTCGCGCAACTTTTCATCGCTCAGACTGCCGTCAAGGGAGCGCACGCCATATTTGGCGGTGCCAATCTGGAAGACGATGTCGCAGCCTCCCTCCAAGTGGAACGTGGATAATCCACCTTCGCCGGTGTTCATCCAGCAGTTTGCAACCTTGGCGCCGCGAGACAGTGCCCGCACTGCGGGTGACGATATTGCGCCGAAGCTCATGCCTGAAATATTGAATACGGATGGTGCGTCATAGGGGAATTTGCAGTAGGGGCCGATGCGCAGTGGTTGCGTTTCCGCCGCGTCTTTTTCCAGGGTCGGAAACGGACAATTTACGAATATGGCTGTGCCTTGAGGCGTGAGATTTTTGGTTGATCCGAAAGCGATGGTGTTGTCCACCCCTTTTGCCGCCCGGTAAGCCCACTCGCGCTCTGCTCTGTTAAATGGCATTTCCTCACGGTCCATGGCGAAGAAATACTGTCGAAAGAATTCACCAAGAGTGGAAAACAAGGATCGGAAACGGCCGATTACCGGATAGTTTCGCCGGACAGCGTCAGTGGTTTGCATTACGTCCAGAACGAAAAGAATCGCGAGGATCAGCAAGACTGTCCCGACACTGAATACAAATATTGTGGCGAGCGCGCTGATAGCAGTCATTGTCACATCTGCGAGAAAAGACATCAGTGCTTCCTTTGATTCTGGAATCTGCGGAAAGTTATGAGATGGGGCCGCTGGATATTCGAATCGTCTCGATGATGCAACTCATTGATCCGAAACAGTTTTACACTGGGTTAATAAAGTAGTGCAGAGGTCAATGTAGCAAGCCTAGGCAGGAAAGCAAGGCTGCTTTGTGAGGGATGGCCATGAATCGCCACGGCTGAGTGTGGCGGCAATCGGTGTGATGAAGCCGAATGTATTCTCTGTTTAGCTTTGATTGGGCTGGCTGCCTGGCCGTGTAATGAGTGCGACGAGAAATAAGACTGCTATCGCCAAAAGTATCGCCATGACTCCAAGTTGCCAAAAGGGACCGCAATCGGCGAAAGACAATTTGCCAGTGGTGCAGTCCAGGACATAACTCAGCACGAAATTTTTGTTATCCATGGCTCTCTCTTGTGATCTTTAATTGACGCCGCGCTCAATGTCGGTAAGCAAATTTTTCCAGCATTGCTGAAATCAATGGCCATCAGAAGGCCGGGTGAAAATATACCATAGGAATAAGTTTTTCTTCGCGGCTGACGCGTGAGTTTCCGGATTTGGTCGGCAGTAGATCTGGTTAGGGTATTTTTACTTCCATGTGGTCGCATCGTCAGGGCATCTGCCGGAATATTTTTTCTTCGTCCTTGAGTGCCGCTGCCTTGGTGCCGGCGATCCAGTATTTGACGGCCCGACGAACCAGCTCCGCCATGGTCGCGCCCGATTCCAGGTGACGGCGCTTTAGTTCAGCCAGCACCGCAGGGTCGAGGGTAACTACCAGTTTTTCCATCTTGTTGCCGTAGACTAGTGCCGGCTGCCCGGCGTGCTGTTTGATTTTCTTTTTTGCCACAGTTGTTTCTCCATAAATTGGAAGCGGCTGAACTTGATTGCACCCGGTGTAACAATTCTCCGGGGAGTAACAACTTGCGGCTGCCTTGCGACTCGTGCCGTTGGATGGGTGCAATCTCCGGCATAAGGTTTTTAATGCGTAAGTATTTTCCCGGTTGCGCTGCCGCTTGCATCCACGGTCTGGTTTTCCCCGCCTGTGGCCCGGGAGGAACCGATGCCCCATTGTGCCTGTTCCTGCAGTTTGTTCAGCAGCAGCACCATTTTCCGGAACACTGCCATGGTGATTTTGATGTTGACGTTTTGTTTGCTCGCCAGGCGCAGGTCAATCGACATGAATTCATTTTCTGTTTTCAGGGCAACGCCGATGACCAGTATGGGGGCTTCGCCGAGCACCATGTTCCCGCCGGAGGCGTAGGATTTGGTGAACTGCGTCGTCTGTTTGGCGGTATGTTGCTGAAATTCCTGTATGGCTTCCGCAGTTTCCGGCGCAAACTTTTTCTTGAGGGCCTCGGTCAGCAGATGCTGGCTGCCTTCGATGAGCGCCCGGGTGACGTTGCGGGTCAGCCAGAACCGGAATTCTCGGTCATCATCCGTGTTGAAGCGAAACAGCAGTCGATCCTCATCGTTTGCCCACTGACCGTTAAATTGTTTGATTGCCATGTGTTTGCTCCGCTACTTGATCGTGGAGGCGCTGGTACGCCAACTGACCAGGTAATAGGTGGCCACGCCTGCGAGTATCCCGGGCATGCCTTCATAGATATCGTTATGCAGGCCCAGATACCGCCAGATAAACGCGACCAAAACGCCGACCAGCATCATCGCAATGGCGGTTTTTTCACTGACGCGCTTTTTCATGGTGTAGATTAACAATAGTGGCGCAAAAGCTGAAGCCAGAGTCGACCACGCCAGTATGACCAGGGCAAATACCGATTGCGTGTCGTTGAGCGCAATGCCGAGTGCAAGCAAGGTGACCAGCAGGGTGGCGCCTTTGAGCTGCCAGCTTTTTTCCAGCCGCTGCGGAATAAGGTCGTGGGTCAGCGCCGAAGAGCAGGCGAGGACCAGGGAGTCCGCGGTCGACATGGTGGCGGCAAATATTCCAGCCATCACCAGGCCGGTCAGCGCCGGGGGCAGCAGTTTCTGCGCCATCTCGGGCAGCGCGAGTTCCGGGTCGAGTGCGCCCAGTTCGGGGAGATGTATGCGCGCCATTACACCGACGCCGGTGGCGAGCAGGTAAAAAACCACGAAGTAACTGTAGTAATAGGTGCGTGCTCGTGCCAGATGGGACGGGTCGTCGAGCGCCATGAAGCGCACCATGATGTGAGGTTGTCCGACGACGCTGAAGCCGGCGAACAGCCAGCCGACGGCGAAGAGTATCGGGCCCGATATGCCGGGTATTATCAGATCGCCGGGGAACCAGTTGAGGTAACCGGGGATGCCTGATATCTGTTGCCACGTGGCTGCGGGGCCGCCTGCTGCGGCAACTGCGACATAAAACAGGACGGCCATTGCGCTGACCATGACCATGGATTGCGCGGCATCGGTCCAGATCGAGGCGCGGATGCCGCCGGCCAGGCAGTAAATGGCCACTGTGCCGGCAACGAGCAAGGTGCCTGTCTGTGGATCCCAATCAAACATCGCCTGTAAAGCTTTGCCACCGGCGCTCAATTGCGCGGCTGCGTAGGCACCAAGAAAAGCAAGGGTGATGAGCGCCGCGACGACACGCAGGACGCGATAATCATGTCCGTTCCAGCGGCTGAGCACGCCGGCGAATGTGACTTCCCTGGTGCGTCCGGTAGATATGCGTAATTCACGATGTATATAGAAAGAGGCGATAAAGTCGCCGCCGATCCAGCCGATCATCAGCCAAACGGCGCTCAAGCCCACGGCGTAAGTAAAGCCGATGACGCCGATGAACATGTAGCCGCTGTTGTTGGTCGCGACCGCGGAGAGACCGACGAGCCAGGGGGCGACGTTGCCGCTGGCCAGATAATAGTCCGCCTTGGTGCCGCGGCTTTTGAAAGCAGAGGCAATTCCGATGCCGAGAAAAATCAACAAAAAAGCAATGAAGCTTGCTACAACCATCGTGGATTTCCTTCAATTGAGTGCCTGGACCAAATGTCAGGCCCAACGTATGTGCTATCGCCGGAAAAATCAATTAATCCGGGAAGTTATTTGCCATCCCATTCATCGTCGCTCATGTAGGGCTTGGTCGGCCGGCTGGGCAGATCATCGCGGCGCCAGTTGAGGATAATGAGTACCGCGAGGCCGATAACCGCGCATGCCAGCACCAGTACTATTACGATGAGGGTCGTGTCGTCGGTCATGTGATGTTCCGGGGATGGTTGGTGCGTTGCGGGACAGGAGATGCTTGACCCGATTGTGTCACAGCCATATACATTCTGTGACAGGGAGGCCGGAGCCTGGCGGATGAGTGGTTTGAAGCGGCACGTCAGTCAGAGTAATTCTTGATCAGCTAAAAAGGCAGGTAGCGCACATGAGCAAGGAAAAGGTTGAAATTGCAGTGCTTCCCGGGGACGGGATCGGCAGAGAAGTGGTGTCTGCTGCAGTGGCGGTGATGGACGCGGTGCAGTCCAGAGTGGGCAAGTTTAATTTGCACTTGACAGATTATCCGGCAGGCGCACTGGCATTTCAGCAGACCGGAACCGCGCTGTCCGACGATACGGTGCGGGCACTGCAGGGTGCTGATGCCATCCTGCTGGGAGCGATGGGACTGCCGCATATCCGTTATCCCGATGGCACTGAGATATCACCGCAACTCGACATACGTGAACAGCTGGAACTGTATGCTGGCGTGCGACCGATACGGCCGCTGCCCGGCCTGGCACTCAAGCTCGCAGATCCGCGTGCCGCTGACATTGATTTTGTGCTGGTGCGGGAGCAGACCGAAGGACTGTTTTATGAACGTGGCAAAACCCTCTTCAAGGGCGATGAAGAGGCGCGTGACGCCATGGTGATCACGCGCAAGGGCAGCGCGCGGGTATTTGATTTTGCTTTTCGGCTGGCCGAGCGACGTAAGGCGCGTGGTTATCCAGGACGGGTGACGGGGGTGGACAAGGCCAATGTGCTGGGGTCCATGGCGTTTTTCCGCAAGGTGTTCGAGGAACGCGCCCTGGCTTTTCCCGAGATCGCCGCCGAGTCTGCCTACATTGATGCGATGGCGCTGAATTTGGTGATGAAGCCATGGACCTATGACGTTTTGGTCACCGAAAACATGTTCGGCGATATTTTGTCTGATCTGAGCGCGGGGCTGGTTGGCGGCATGGGCATGGCGCCTTCGGCTGATATCGGCGACAAACACGCGCTGTTTCAACCGGCGCATGGTTCGGCGCCAGACATCGCCGGGAGCGGACGCGCCAATCCCACGGCCACTATTTTGTCTGTGGCCATGATGTATGAATGGCTGGAAGAGCGCTGCGGGCTGGAGGCCTTCGGCGATGCCGCCGATCTGCTGCAGCAGTCCGTGACCCAGGTATTTGCTGATGGTGCTGTGCAGCCGTGTGAGTTCGGCGGCAGCAGCGGCACGCAGGACATTGCGCGTGCGGTGATTGAGCGGGTGAAGGCTGTGCCGCTGCGTGGTGCAAAGGGTGTTCGACGGTGAACGGATTGATGATGGCGGGTGCCGCAGACATCGGCTGGATTGCATATTGACCGTGGCATAATGCAGCAGGGATCGGGCTTTCATCATGGATTTTTGGCAGCATTGCGGTTATCACCTGCTCGATCGGGCAGCCGACGGACATCTGCTGGTCACAGACGATTATCTGCGGCTGTATTACGCACGCCCGGAGCTCGCGCCAGTGGCAGATTCCTGCGCGGCAGAGCTGCAATTGCATCAGGCATTGCTGGCTGAGCCGCGCTTGGCAGTAGCTGATGATCAGCTCACCAAGCTTGCCGACCCTGATGCCCGGGAAAATTATCGCGTCATGCTGCGCTTTCGCGACCAGTTGCTGGCAGCGCCGACACTGGAGAGCTTTTATTTCAGTCTGTTTCAGCAGGACGTCGCGGTGCCGCCGGCCTTCATTTACCACACAACCGAGGTCATACTGCGTGGCATGCTGGATGGCATGGACAATGGCCTGCTGGTGCGTGCGGCAGAGATATTTTTCCGTCAGCAGCGAATCAGCGTAAAGGACGGCGCAGTGATGCTGGCTGATGCCGAGACAGTCAATCTGCATGCGGACAGCGGGGGGCTGGGCAATCTGGGGCGCATGCTGCTCGAAGTGAATGCGCCGCTGCGCACCATGGACCTCGACGTGCTGAACGATGCCAACCATGCCGAATATTTCACGCGCGACGAGCGTCGCGACACCGTACTGCAGATCAACCCCGGACTGCCTGGCTCGCTGGCGCTGTGTGAATTACTGACGCGCTGGGTCGCGCATTTTCATGGTGTCGAAGTCAAGGTGACGCCGATTCGTGAAATACCGGATGAAGAATGGGTCTGGCACGTCGGCCTCGACGTCGAGGCCAGCGCCATGCTCAATGACATCTATGCCGGCAATGAAGTGGAAGAGGAGCGCATGCATCGTGTTGTCGGATTGTTTCGCATGGATTTTGCCGATGCGGGTGCCGTGCAACCGGAAATGAATGGTGCGCCAGTCTTCCTGGGCATGGCGATGACCACGGACGGCAATCTGCGTCTGAAGCCGCAGAACCTGTTGATGAATCTGCCGCTGGCGAGGCGGGCATGAACATGGATGCCGGTGACGGCGGTTTTTCATCCGAGGCGCGTGCGTCCCAGGAGTGGCGGCGCATCGCCGGCATGCGTGACGAGGATGTGTCTCTCGCTGAGGGCGCGTTATGGATTGCCGCCGAAGAATACCCGGACCTGGTCGTCGACGAACATCTGGCGCGTTTGCACGACATGGCGGCGCGCCTGCGCGGGCGTTTGCGCGCGGACGTGGCGACCGCCGAAAAATTGTTGGCGCTGAATCACTATCTGTTTGATGAACTCGGTTTCACCGGCAATACCGATGACTATTATGATCCGCGCAACAGTTTTCTGAACGAAGTGCTCGAGCGCCGCCTGGGCATACCGATCACGTTGGGCGTGGTGTATATCGAAGTGGGGCGGCGCATCGGCATCAGCCTGCAAGGTGTGTCGTTTCCGGGGCATTTCCTGGTTAAATGCGCGCTGCGCGACGGCGTGGTGGTGCTCGATCCGTACAGCCGCGGCGTGTCGTTGGGTATGGACGAGCTGAAGCAACGGTTGCGTGCTGCGGGCAGCGAAGGCGACGTTGATGAGGCGATACTCGGGCATCTGCTGAGCGCCGCTTCCAACAAAGAAGTGCTGGCGCGCATGTTGCGCAACCTGAAGGGGGTTTATGGTCGCCAGGGTGACTGGCTGCGTGCGTTGTCGTCCAGCGAACGCCTTATTGCACTGATGCCTGATGATGCGGGCGAGGAATATCGGGATCGCGGCGGCATCTATCTGAAGCTTGAATGCTTCCGAGCTGCACTCGGCGATTTTGGCACTTATCTCAAGCAGTGTCCCGGTGCCCCTGATGCTGAAAGCATCCGTGCGCAGGTGGCCGAACTTGCGGTTCAGGTAGCACGTCTGAACTGAGTATGTCGGCTAATCCGCAATGCAGGGTGCGCAAGGCAGGGCGGCAGGCGCAGCGCACGCCGCTGCTGTTTGTGCATGGCGCGTTTACCGGGGCCTGGTGCTGGGATGAACATTTCCTGCCGTATTTTGCCGCACGTGGTCATGATGCATGGGCCGTGGATCTGCGCGGTCATGGTGAACATGCGGAGTCAGCCGTGCTGGTGTCGGTTGATGACTACGTGGCGGATGTGCTGCTGGCGATTGAGCAACTCAACGTACCGCCAGTGATTATTGGCCATTCGATGGGGGCAATCGTGGTGCAGCGTGCCATGCGCCGTGCGCAGGTGAGTGGCATGGCCCTGCTGGCGCCGGTGCCGCCCCAGGGCTTGCTCGGCAGCAGCTTTTTGCTGGCCGCAAAGAATCCTGAATTATTTAATGAATTCAATAAGTTACAAATTAACAGTGCACTTCCGCAATCTCCCGAATTATTGCGTCAGGCCATTTTTTCACCGCAGTTGCCCGAAGCCGACGTGCAGCGCTATTTACAGCGCATGCGGCCGGAGTCGCAGCGGGCCTTGTTCGACCTGTCATGGCCGCAACATTTCTGGATCGCGCGCGCTGAGGTTCCGGTGCTGGTATGTGGTGCGCAGGAAGATCTGTTTTTTCCGCCACACATGGTTGAGGAAACGGCGCGCCTGCATGGCGTTGCAGCCGAAATCATTCCCGATCTGGCGCACATGATGATGCTGGATGCCCAGTGGGAGCGCGGCGCAGAACGCCTGGCGACCTGGCTGGACCAGCATCAATTTTGAAGCCTGCGCAGAGCGCAGGCTGAATCTAACTATCGCCGGTCAGGCAGCCAGACGCGGGTCACTACCGGCGGTCTGGCAACCGTTGGTGAAGCGACAGGCTGGGTAATCGGCGTCGCCAAGGTCAGTGGATACGTTTGCAAGTCTGGCGGTGCGCCCGCAGTTGTCACCTGCGAGGTGTTGCGCCATGAGAGTCCATTTTCCGGAGTGCGCGGATTGACGCCGTGGGCGGTGTTTTCTTCAGGCGCCGGATACATGGCATCAAATTTTTCCCGTGGCGGGTTACCGTCATAAATCAGATTGCGGCGACGCTGCAGATAGGCATCGCGCACAAACGAGTACGGGTCAATGGCGGCGACTTCCAGCAAGCGGCTGGCGTTCAGCAGTTCGGCACGGCGCGATACGATACGCAGGCCCTGTATTGCATTGCGATCCCGTGTCGGATCGATATAGCTGACCGGGTCAGCTTTGAAATCGCCCGCCCGGCCGACAGTGTCACGCAGAGTGCTGGGCCCCAAAACCGGGAGTACCAGGTAGGGGCCGTTGCCTATGCCCCAGTACCCCAGCGTCTGGCCAAGATCCTCGTCATGTTTTTCCAGCCCCGCCGGCGTTGCGACGTCGAAGATGCCGAAGAGTCCGGCGGTGGTGTTGATCAGCAGGCGTCCAACGTCGGAAAAGGCATTGACAAACTTGCCCTGCAACAAGTTGTTGAGGGCGACAACAACATCACCCAGATTGGCAAACACATTGCTCACGCCAGTGCGCGCCAGCGGCGGCACTACGCCCTGATAAACCTCGGCAGCGGGTTTGATCAGCATGGTATCCAAGCCGTCATTGAAGGTGTAAACGCCACGGTTAACCGCTTCCAGTGGATCGCGCGGATCGCCGGTACTGGCGCAACCGCCGAGCATGGACAGGCCGACGATTGCGCAAACCGCTGTGCTTTGCAGGCAACGGCGTAAATAGCAGGCGAAGTGTAGCGGGTGAAACATCACTGATCCTTAGTTGTCATGCAGCAATTGACGTATTTCACCATTATATACAACCGTTTGCTGGTTATGGGGGTGGCAGATTCAGCACTGTATGCCGCGGTTACATGTGACACGTGTCGGGGGGCATTGGTTGGAGATTGGTCGTATGGCCTTTGTTATACTGAAGTGCATAGCGGTGGAGCGGCAGCGCGCCGTATCCCCGCCTTTTTTTCAGCTTGTTTTCAAGCTTACGCAAGGAGCGGAGTCATGTTGCAGAAAGCCAAACCGGCAGTTGAACTGAAAGATAAAAGTCTGTTCCGCCAGCAGTGTTATATCGATGGCGCCTGGGTGGATGCCGATGACAAGTCGACACTGGCTGTGCACAACCCGGCGAATGGCGAACAGGTAGGCACCGTGCCGAAGATGGGCGCGGCTGAAACACGGCGGGCCATCGAAGCGGCGCATGCGGCATGGCCGGCGTGGCGGGCGAAAACCGCCAAGGAACGCGCCAACATCCTGCGCAAATGGTTCGATTTGATGATGGCGAATCAGGAGGACCTGGCCAAGTTGATGACGGTCGAGCAGGGCAAACCGATAGCCGAGTCACGCGGCGAGATTGCATACGGCGCATCGTTCATCGAATGGTTTGCCGAAGAAGGCAAACGGATTTACGGCGACACCATACCGACGCACGCATCGGATAAACGCATCATGGTCATCAAACAGCCGATCGGCGTTTGTGCCGCAGTGACGCCTTGGAATTTCCCCAATGCCATGATCACGCGCAAGGCCGGTCCGGCGCTGGCCGCCGGCTGTACCATGGTGATCAAACCGGCGTCGCAGACGCCGTATTCAGCATTGGCGCTGTGCGAACTGGCCGAACGTGCGGGCATCCCCAAAGGCGTGCTGTCGGTGGTGACCGGCTCCGCCGGGCCGATCGGCAAAGAGTTGACCACGCATCCGCTGGTGCGCAAGTTTACGTTCACCGGCTCCACTGAAATCGGCAAACTGCTGATGCAGCAATGTGCCACGACCGTGAAAAAAGTATCGCTGGAACTCGGCGGTAATGCGCCGTTCATCGTGTTTGATGATGCCGACCTGGAATCGGCGCTTGAAGGTGCGATGGCGTCCAAGTTCCGCAATACCGGCCAGACCTGTGTCTGCGCCAACCGCATTTTTGTGCAGGAAGGCGTTTACGACAAATTCGCAAAAATGCTGGCCGAGAAGGTCGGGCAGATGAAGGTCGGCAATGGTCTGGAAGACGGCAATACGCAGGGGCCGCTGATCGACATGAAGGGCGTGGAGAAGGTCGAGGAGCACATCGCTGACGCCGTGGCCAAGGGGGCGAAAGTGCTGACCGGCGGCAAGCGCCACGACAAGGGCGGGCAGTTCTTCCAGCCTACCGTGCTAGCCGGAGTGACTACCGACATGAAAGTGACCCATGAGGAAACCTTTGGGCCGGTGGCGCCGCTCTACCGTTTCAAGACCGAAGAAGAACTGCTCAAGCTGGCCAACGATACCGAATACGGCCTCGCCGCGTATTTCTACAGCCGCGACATCGGCCGCATCTGGCGCGTGGCCGAAGGCCTGGAATCGGGCATCGTCGGCATCAACGTCGGCATTATTTCCAACGAAATCGCGCCCTTTGGCGGTGTCAAGGAATCGGGCATCGGTCGCGAGGGATCGAAATACGGCATCGAGGAATTTGTAGAAGTGAAATACCTGTGCATGGGCGACATCAACAAGTAGTCGCAGCGTCCTGAACCCGGCCGCCGCGTATGGATGCGCGGCGGCTTTTTCTTACCCGGAGATTCAAGTGTTCAACATACTCGGCCTCGACCACGTGGTGCTGCGTACGGACCATGTGCCGCGCATGGTGCGCTTTTACTGCGACGTGCTGGGGTGCACACTGGAGCGCGAGCGCGTCGATCTGGGCTTGACCCAGTTGCGCGCCGGGCAGACATTAATCGACCTGGTGGCAGTGGACGGTGAACTTGGCCGCCGGGGAGGTGCTGCACCGGGGCGCGAAGGACGCAACATGGATCACCTGTGCCTGCGCATCGAACCTTTCGACCCCGGCAGTCTGGCGGCGCACCTGATACGCCACGGCATCGTGCCCGGTGAAGTCAAAAGTCGCTACGGCGCCGACGGCCAGGGCCCGTCGGTTTATATCAGCGATCCCGAAGGCAATACCGTCGAATTAAAAGGCCCGCCGGTATCGTGATCTGATAACGGCGGGCCCATTGCTACGCAGTGCAATGTAGAGGCTGCGCTTAGTCCTTGCGCAGCTTGCTCAGCCAGTGCTCCATCTGTTTGCCAGCAGCTTCGCGGCCACCCAGGCCGAACGAGAGTGCAACGGCAACGGCGACAGCGCCGAAGGTCAGGCCGAAGGCCAGATTGACAATGTCGTCGGCGATGCCCATGGCACGCAGGCCCATGGCCATGACCAGGCCGAGGATGGCGATGCGGGCAACACCGGCAAGTCCATTGGTGGTTCCGGCGCGGGTGATTGCTGCGTGGGCAAGATTGGCGAGCCAGAAACCGATCAGCAGAACGGCGGCGCCGAGCAGTATGTCGCCGCCGAAGCTGATGAAGGTCGTGACCACGTCGCGCACCTGGGAGAACTGCAACTGGTTAGCCGCTTCCACCGTGGCGAACAGCATGGCAAAAAACATGATCAGCATGCCAACCAGGGTTGAGGGTTTGAATTCACCGCTGAATGTGCTGTCCAGACCGATTTTTCCGGGGAGGGTATCCATCCCCATGCCGTTGAGCAACCGGGTGATCAGGGATGATGCGAACTTTGCGACATACCAGGTCACGATCAGTATCAGGCTGGCGGCAACCAGATGCGGCACGGCATTGAGGATCTGCCCCAGCATTTCGGTGGCCGGCCGGGATATCGCTTCGATCTGCAGGGCATCGAGTGCGGCGATCAGCGTCGGGATGAATACGAAGATGAAGACCAGTGTGCCCGCCACTCGTGATATCTGTACCGATTGTTCAAGCCCGGCCTTGTGTCCGGCCTGGTCCGCGCCGGCTGCAGCCAGCAGATTGACCACCAGACCGCGCAGCACTTTGGCCACCAGCCAGCCGACAAAACCGATGACCAGGGCACCGAACACGTTGGGCAGCACGCCGAGAGACTTGTCGAGCATGCTCTGTACCGGTGCCAGCAGTCCCTCCAGCGCATAGGTGCCGAGTATCGCAGGAATGAACAGCAGGATGACCAGCCAGAACAGCACGTTGCCGACGTTTTTGCTCATTGGCTCCATGCCGGCGTGCGCGCTGAGCGTTTCGTCCCAAGAGGTTTTTTCAAGCAATCGTGCCACCAGGGTGCGCAGCACCGTCGCCAGCAGCCAGGCCACCACTACCAATACCGTGCCGGCAACCAGTCGCGGCAGGTAACCGAAGATCTGGTTCACCATGATCTGGAAGGGATCGGAGACCAGTTCGAGATCGAGCGCATTGAGTACGCCGAGCACGGTCACCAGCACGATCACCCAGAAAATGCCGGCGGCAATGCCGCCTTCAACGTTGATGGTCTGCTCGGTGCTTTCGCGTATGCGCTGATTGACTTTCAGCATTGCGAGCAATCGGGTGGATCCGGCGCGTAACACGACGGCAATGACCCAGCCGGCGATCAGGATCGCCAGCGCACCGAGGATATTGGGCAGATGTGCGCCCAGTGTGTTGGATAGCGAAGTGGCAAGAGTGGAAAAGTCCATGATGTCCTCTTATCTGAATTTTTCTGAAATGCAGCAGGCATGGACGATGCTCTGGTTGCTGCATGCGGCGTCTACGATGGCATGATATCGTAAGCCTTTTAATTATGAAAACGGAAAACACAGGAAGTTCAGAGGAAATTTCTGCGCCGTTGTGGCACCAGTGCGCACGCGATCCGCGGCAGCGGACCGGGGCTTGCAGGGTCCAGCAATGCGGCGTCAGATGCGGCTGGCAATTCCAGCGCCGAATGCGCCGGTACCCAGTTTGCCTTGCAGATCCGGTGTGCGCGTTTCGGGTTTTTGCAGTGCCGCATTGATAGCGCTTTCAATCGCTTTGGCAGCAGCATTGAATTCAGGGCGCTGATGTTTGAGTGCCAGCCATTCCAGCAGCATTGCCGATGAGAGTATCAATGAAGTCGGATTGGCCTTGTCCTGGCCGGCGATGTCCGGTGCCGAACCATGCTGGGCCTGGGCGCAGCAGGCGCTGTCGCCGGTCATGGTTGAGGCAGCAAGACCCAGTCCGCCTGCCAGTTCCGAAGCTTCGTCGGACAGGATGTCGCCGAACATGTTGCTGGTGACGATGCAATCGAATTTTTCGGGATGGCGCAGCAGCAGTGCAGCCATGGCATCAACGATTTTTTCGTCGAATTCCACATCCGGATAATTTTTGGCGACGGCGCGCACTTCGCGCAGGAACAAGCCGTCAGACATCTGTAATACATTGGCCTTGTGTACGGCGGTTACTTTCTTGCGGCGCTGGCGTGCCCATTCAAACGCGACTTCCGCAATGCGCCGACTCTGGCGCGCAGTCACTTTACGGATGGCGATGGCTACGTCTTCGGTCGGCATGAACTCGCCGCGCCCCATGAACATGTTGCGATCGCCGTAAAAACCTTCTGTGCATTCGCGGAAGATCACCAGATCCACCGGTTTGCCGGTGAGGCCCATGCCCATGCGCGATTTCGCCGGCCGAATGTTGGCAAAAAGATCGAGTTGCACCCGCAGCCAGCCCGAAGGATTGATGCCGCCTTCTTCCTTGGGCGGGTACTGCAGGTGATCCACCGGGCCGAGGATGATGCCCGGCGCGGCGCGCGCAGCAGCCTGTATTTCCTCGGGCAACGTCGAACCGTTTTTTTTCAGCGCGACAAAGCCGATGTCGCGGATATCCCATTCGAGGCCCAGTTTGTACTTTGCATTGACGCGGTTAAGCACGGCCAGTGTGGCCTGGGTGATTTCGGGGCCAATGCCGTCGCCTGGGAGGACAAGGATTTTCATTGTGGAGCCTGTCATTGTTGAGCGAGAATTGTAGCAGTGTCGCTGCTGTTCCCGACGTAAAACCCCTGGAAAGTCTGCTCATGCCCCGCGTTGCTGCCTTGTATCGTTATCCGCTGAAAGGTTTTACGCCTGAGCTGTGTGAGGTGCTGACGATACTGCCGGAAGGGCGCGTTGCCGGTGACCGGTCGCTGGCGCTGCGCTTTGCGAACGCGCCGGTTGCGGATGACCAGTGGTGTCGTAAATACGAAGGCGTAGTGCTGGCCAATACGCCGGGACTCGCGTGCTTGATTACCGAGTTCGATCATCAGCGTCTGCGCCTGAAAATAAGTTCCGGCAACAGCGTCATCATCGACGCAGGACTCGATACTGCCGGGCGGCAGCGCATAGTTGCAGCGTTGACCGAATATGTGCTCGGGCTCGACGAGAATCCGTTGCGCGGACACCCGGAGCGGCTGCCGCTGAAACTCATCGGTGATGGCATCACGCCGCGTTATCAGGACAATGAAGCGGGGCAGGTGACGTTGCACAGCCGTGAAACTCTGGCGTCTGCAGCTGCGGCATTGCGTGATCCGCACATGAGCGAACACCGTTTCCGCTCCAATGTTGCGATCGAAGGTGTCGAGGCGTGGGCGGAACAATCCTGGCTCGGTCGCGTTATCCGTATCGGTGGCGTCGAGTTTGATGTGGTGAAACCCAAGGTGCGTTGTCTTGCGACACACGCCAATCCGCAGACCGGCGAGCGCGACTTGATGGTCATGCAGGGCTTGATGAGGGCATTTGCGCAGAAGGAGCCGACGCTGGGCGTAGGTATGCTGACGCGCGGCGCTGGTGGCGAGATCCGTGTCGGTGATGAAGTGACGCTCCTGCCGTAACTCCGTGTTGTGCCCGCCTTGTCGTGCCGCGCGGTAACACCTAGAATGCAAAGTGTCTGCAGGAGAGCGGGATTGACGCGCTGTGTTGATTGTTGATCCCCGCCGAAGGCGTAAACCCTCATGATCGCTCAGGCATAGTTACTGCAGACAGCAGCAGCCGATCTGGAGAGTGACCAGCCGGGAAACCGGTCAGGTCCACCGAAGGGGCACGCGAACGCAAGTTCGCAAAACTCTCAGGTAAACGGACAGGGAGGGCGGCGCGGCGCGCAAGCGTCGTTCTGAGTCCGTATTCAAACTGAGAGATTCTCATGAAAGTCATCGTTCTCGGCGCCGGCGTGGTCGGTACCGCCGCTGCCTGGTTTCTGGCCAAAGCCGGCCATGAAGTCACCGTTATCGAGCGCCAGCCTGCCGCCGGACTCGAAACCAGTTTTGCCAATGGCGGACAGATTTCCGTCAGCCATGCCGAACCCTGGGCCAACCCGACAGCGCCACTGAAAGTACTCAAATGGTTGCTGAAGGAAGATGCGCCGCTGTTGTTCCGGCCGCGTCTGGATCTGCAGCAGTGGCTGTGGGGTCTCGGCTTTCTGCGCGAATGTACGCCGGCGCGCACGCGGCATAACATCAACCAGATCGTCAACCTCGGACTCTACAGCCGCGGGTTGCTGCAGGAATTGCGTGCGGAAACCGGAATCCGTTACGACCATCTTGAGCGCGGCATACTGCATTTCTACACTAGCTGTAAGGAATTTGACGCCGCCCAGGAGTCGGCGCGCATCATGCGCGAGTTCGGCTGCCGGCTTGATATGAAAACTGCGGACGAATGCGTGGAGATCGAACCAGCGCTGGCGCAGATGCGCGGCAGGATTGCCGGCGGCAGCATGACACCGGGCGACGAGTCAGGCGATGCACACCTGTTTACGCAGCGACTGGCCGCAATGAGCGCGGAAGCCGGAGTGCGCTTCATGTACGGCAATACGATCACGAAAATCGCAAGGATCAGCGGTGAAATCAGCGCAGTGCATGTCATCGGACCTGAGGGGCGGGCAGTTACCCTGACTGGTGACGCCTATGTGGTGGCGCTGGGCAGTTACAGTGCGCAATTGCTTGCGCCGCTGGGCATCCGGCTCGCAATTTACCCGGCCAAGGGATATTCCGTCACCATGCCCGTTGCCGATCCAGCGCGGGCGTATCACGTCAGCCTGACCGATGACGAATACAAGCTGGTTTATTCGCGACTGGGTGATCGTTTGCGCATTGCCGGGACTTGTGAACTGAATGGTTACGACACTGCGTTGAACAAAATGCGATGCCAGGCCATCGTCCGGCGCACTCGCGAAATGTTCCCTGGCGCAGGTGACACGACGCAGGCTAAATTCTGGACCGGATTGCGTCCGGCAACGCCTTCTAACGTGCCGTATATCGGCAAGACGCGTTACCGTAATCTCTATCTCGATACCGGACACGGTACGCTGGGTTGGACGCATGCCTGTGGTTCCGCCAAGGCGATTGCCGACATTGTGTCGGGCAGGGCGCCGGAAGTGGAATTCGCGTTTACTGTGGGCTGAGTAGCTGGCATCGGATTATCGAGAGATTTTTCGAAAACAGCTGCGGCTGGCGTGATGGCGCCCTTCCGGGCTGGCCGCGTTTGTGCTGATTGTATACACTGTATACAATCAGCCTTCCCCGAAATTCCCCGAAATGTTCAGGATCCAGTTCCATGCCCGACACCGGTGCCCCCGACCGTTACAGCAACACCGCATTTCCGATGATCGAAGTGCCGCGTATTCCACCGAAGCCGCGACGCCACAGTATGTTGCTGATGTTGGAGGTGGGCATACCCATGCGTGCGACCGAAGATCTTATCGAAATCGCCGCGCCGCTGATCGACTATGCCAAGATCACCGACGCCGCGGCATTCATCGCAAGGCTGGTTATCGCGCGATGGCCTGAACTTTTGAACTTGAAAAATAAATCCGTATCCGATACAAGGAGATCATCATGGAAGCACAGCATGTTCGCACCACCACAGTCAATGCGCCGGAGCAGGTGCAGATTGTTCCCAGCGGCGCCGCATTGGGCGCCGAGATTCGCGGCGTAGACCTGTCGCAGCCGGTACCAGAGGCGACGCGTGAGTTGATGCGCAAGGCCTGGGCCGATCATTTGATTCTGATTTGGCGCGGACAAAGTCTGCCAGATGAAGCGTTTCTTGCGGCCGCCGGAGTCTTCGGTATTACCAAGGAACCCGCGGCTCGCAAGTATGAAGTGGCCGGTGGTTACAAAATCGGTGGCAAGCGGGTGCCGCTGCATCCGCACTTGTCGCTGATCAGCAATCTTGATGAAGAAGGCCGCTCAGTCAAGGACAACGGTGGACTGGGCAGTTACGAAGTGGTCTGGCACAGTGACAATTCTTATGTCGAAGTGCCGCCGGCCGGCAGCATGCTGTATTCAGTGGTTATCCCGAAAAGCGGTGGTGGCGGTGATACCTGTTTCAATAACCAATATAAAGCCTATGAAGATCTTCCGGCTAATCTGAAAGTGGCGATCAAAGGCCGCACACAGATCCATGACGCCAGTCGCAACAGCGCCGGCGTGCTGCGCCCGACGGTCAAGATGCCGACCAAGCCCGAGGAAGTACCGGGACCGGCGCACCCGCTGGTGCGCATTCATCCGGCAACCGGCAAACCTGCGCTCTATCTGGGGCGGCGGCGCGACTGGCCGTCGAATTACATCGTCGGCATGCCGAATGAAGAGAGCGAGGCGTTGCTCGACCGCCTGTGGGCGCATGCAACCCAGGAAAAATACGCGTGGAAACACGTATGGCAGGTTGGCGATGTCGTGTTGTGGGACAACCGCTGCGCGATGCATTACCGCTCCGAAGTCGATTCGTCGCAGCCCCGTGTCATGCATCGGACCGTGATCAACGGCGAAGCCGTGATCCCGGGATAAATCTTGGCATCCCGCAGCCGCGCAAAAAAAACTGCGCAACCGGTTTCCGATCAAGGCGTGCTGGCGCGCCTTGCGTCACGCCAGTCGTCACAGCCATCGGGAGATGCGCGTTCCCTTGGTGAAGTGGCTGCGCAGGAAATCCGCCGCGCCATACAGGAAGGGCGACTGCCTACCGGCACGCATCTGACCGAAACCGATATTGCCGACTGGCTGAGCATGAGCCGCACACCGGTGCGCGAGGCCATGCGCAAGCTGGAAAGTGAAGGACTGCTGCTGAACCAGCCGTTCCGTGGTGCAATGGTGATGCGTCTTGATGCGGAAGACATTCGCCAGTTGTTCGCGGTACGTGAATTGCTGGAAAGTGCCGCGGCAGGTTGGTGCGCGGAAAATGCCACGGCAGCGGAGATTGAAACCATGCGCGACCTGATCCGGCAGGAAGCGGAGGCGCTGGCCGATCCGCGTGCGCTGATGGCGCTGAACCGCCGCTTTCACGACGCGATACTCGATGCCGCGCACAACCATTTTCTGCGCAAGGCCGCGGTCGGCGTACAGGCGTCATTTCCGTTGCTTGGTGACTCCAACCTGCTGGATAAGCCGCGCGCGCGCGCAGCACATGCCCAGCACTTGACCATCCTGGAGGCGATCGAGGCGAGGAATGTGGCGCGGGCCGAAGCCGCCGCCCGGGAACATGTCCGGCATTCGCTCGAGTACAGGCTTGCGCGTATCGGGCGAGATTCCAGAGTCCTGCGTTCATAGTAAGGCGCGCTTGGCTCGAGGTATGCAGATGAAAACCAGCGCACGATGAGCTGCATCCGATAATGCCGGCAATCAAAGAAGTGGTTTGAAGTTTTGTTTCGAGCGGAAAAATTCTATGGCTTTTCATAAATCAGGTAACGGAAGAGGTTCGGAATGACAGCAACGATCAGCAAGATCGAGGTGTTCTGCATAGGCATGCCTCTGGTTGGCACGTATACCAGTGGCGGCGTCTCCAAGAATGTCACCAAGTGTGTTGTGGTGCGGGTAACGTCTGCGGACGGTGCGATTGGCATCAGCAGCATCGATCCCTCATCCACGGCCAAGTCGCCTCACACCGGTCCGGAGCTTGCGCTGGCCATTCGGGATCGTATCGCTCCAGCCCTGATCGGGAGGGATCCGGGTAACGTCAATCGCATTGTTGAGATCTCCTCCAAGCTGACTCCATTGCAGCCCGGAGCTGTCGTGGGCGTGGAACTGGCCTGCATAGAGCTCGTCTGCCGGCGGGCGGGCATCGCCCTTCACGATTATGTCGGCGGCGCCATCCTCGACCGGGTGTTGTTCAACGGCTGGGTCGGGGAACTGTCGCCGGACGAAGCGGCAGCCGAGGCCAAGCGCTGGAAGGACGCCGGATTCAAGTCGCTGAAAATCAAGGTTGGCAACAATGTCGGCAAAGACAGCGCCAGGGTGATGGCGGTGCGGGATGCCGTCGGCAAGAATGTGCAACTGCGCATGGACGCTAACCAGCAATGTAACGTGGATCAGGCGCTGGCCCTGTGCCGCGCCGTCAGGTCCTGCGATATGCAATTGTTCGAGCAGCCGACGCCCAAGGACGACCTTGCGGGCCTGGCGCGGGTTCGGCGGGAAGGTGGCATTCCCATCATGGCCGACGAATCCATCAGCGATCACCAAAGCCTGATTCGGGTCATAAAGGCGGACTGCGCCGACTTCGTCAAGTTCGGCATCAAACAGGCCGGTGGCCTGTTACAGGCTGCGCGCATGCTTGCAACCGCGGAGGCAGCGGGTCTCCCGGTGGTGCTGGGACATGGTTTCGGATTGGATCTCAGCACGACGGCGGAGATCATGCTCGCCGCCACCTCTCGCAATGTCGTGCCTGGATTGGAATGCGTTGGCCCACTGAAAGTTGTCGATACCGTGGCAACGACCCGGCTCGATATCAGCCACGGAAGCATTGCCCTGCCATCCGGGCCCGGGCTGGGGATTGAACTCGATGGGGAGAAGCTTGCGCGATACAGCTTGACGATAAATCACTGAGCAGTCCGCGCTTCAGACGACTTGATTGTTCGCGGTATAACGAAAACGGCGCACCTCGTGCGCCGTTTTTTTGCGGTGTTGACGTTCTTACATGTGGCCGTAGAGTTTCTTGCCGACGAACGGCACTTTTGCCATCAGCACGTCACCGCTCAATGCTTCGGTGATGTAAATGGTTTTCATGTCCGATCCGCCGAACGCGACATTGTCGAGGTGGTGATGCTTGTCGTGGTCCTTGGACGAAATCAGGTGAGTGGGCAGCATGTTGGCATCAAAGCGCCAGATGCCCACACCCAGCTGGCACACTAGCAGGCCGTTTTCACCATCCATTTCGATGCCGTCAGGTCCTGCCACACCGCCGGAGAGTTGAATCGCCAGACCAGTTTTTGATACCGAACCATCGGCCATTAGCGGCAAGCGCCATACCGAATTCGAACGCGTCATGCCGACATAGACCTGTTTTTCATTGGTGGATATGGTGATGCCGTTGGGGCTCGGGCCGTTTTCGAGGAGCCGCCGCAGTTCGCCGTTGGCACTCAGACGGAATACGCGACCGGTCGGATCGGCGATACCGGTCTGGCCTTGATCGGTGAAATACAGATCACCGTTCGACGCGAAGTGCAGATCGTTCAAACCCTTGAAACCTTCGCTGTAGGCCGTGCGCAGAACGGTTTCAAGTTTTCCGGTCGTCACATCCAGCGTCAGCAGGCCTTCCTTGTAATCGCAGACAAACAGCCGGCCGTCCTTATGAAACTTCATGCCATTGGGCCAGCCGTCGTACTGCACCACCAGTTCCCAGTTGCCCTTGGGGTCAATGCGGAAAATACGACCGAAGGGAATGTCGCAGACATAGAGATTGCCCTCGCGATCAAAAGCCGGGGCTTCCAGAAAACATTCGACTTCGGCGTTCTGCCGATTGGGATCAGACCATGCGCTGCGGGCTTTTTTGCGGAACTTGGCGGGCATGGAGGTGAAAACATCGGCGTGTATGTGTTCCAGCGGCTTGAACGGGTTGTACATGGCGCGGACTATCCTTGTGTTAACGTAAGTAATTGATTATATTGATATTTATTAGCTATTGGGTCATGCCCCAGCGCTGCGCGGCTGGTGCGCTGACGCATTGCCGGATGGCTTCGATGTTAGCACGCGTGGTGCGACGGTCTGCCTGCTGCTGCCGGTCCATATCACGGGCGTGATGCGTACGAGGCCAAGGCATTGCGTTAGCATCGGGCCGGATAAAATTTTTCAGGGAGTCACGCCGTGTTCGAAGGTTTTAAACAGATCCAGGTCCAGACCAGTGATCCTGAAGTCAAAATCAATCTGCGTTATGGCGGCAATGGGCCGCCCATCCTGCTGATCCACGGCAATCCGCTGACGCATGTGCACTGGCATCTGGTCGCGCCACGACTGGCGAAAAATTTTACGGTGGTGTGTACCGACCTGCGTGGTTACGGCGACAGCGGCAAGCCGCGCGGGCGCGAAGACCACAGCAACTATTCATTCCGGCGCATGGCGCAGGACCATGTCGAAGTCATGCAGCATCTGGGCTTTGACAAATTTTGCGTGGCGGGGCATGACCGCGGCGGGCGTGCGGCAGTCCGCATGGCACTCGATCATGCCGACAAGGTGCAGAAACTCGCGACCTTCGACATCCTGCCGACGCACCATGTGCTGACGCATGCCACCTGGCAGTGGGCCGTCAATTCGTACCACTGGTTTTTCATGGCCCAGCCCTACGATATCCCGGAAAAACTGATCGCGGGCAACGAGGACTATTACATCCTGAAAAAACTGACCAAGATGGGCATCGGCAAGGGCGGTTTTTCAGAAGAGACACTGAAGGAATATGCGCGCGTCTGTACGCCGGAAAACATCCACGCCGTGTGTGAGGATTACCGCGCCGGGGTGACAGTCGACATGGAAATGGACACTGCCGATTTCGATGCTGGTCGGAAAATCAAATGTCCGACGGCAATTTACTGGGGCGAAAAAAGCCACACCAATAAATTTTACGATCCGTTCAAGGCGTGGCCGCAGTATGTGGAAAACATCGAACGCATCAAGCCGCTGCCCTGCGGCCATTATCCGGCGGAGCAGGTGCCGGACATGGTCTACGACGAACTCAGCACCTTCTTCAAGATTTGATGCGGCGGGCGCGCTTGGCGGCAGCCGTTATCGCGCTGTCAGCTACCGCGCCTTGAGTTTTGCGGCGCGGATCACCTCGCCCCATTTTTCGGTTTCCGACTTGATGTAGGCCGTGAATTCTGCGGGCGTGGAAGCTTCGGTCTCTATGCCGCGGGCGAGCAGGGTGTCGTGCACCTCGCTGGAGTTCAACACCGCGGTCATGTCCTTGTGCAGTTTCTCGATGATGGTTTTGGGCGTGGCTGCGGGTGCCACCATGCCGTACCAGTTGCTCGCTTCATAACCGTTCATTCCCGGCGTTTCGGCAACTGTGGGCACCTCGGGCAGTGCGGTCGAGCGTTTGGCACCGGTCACGGCCAGTGCCACGGCCTTGCCGGACTTCACCGGCGGCACACCGGTGGAAATGACTGCCACGAACAGCGGCACCTGTCCGCCCATCAGCGCGGTCAGTGCGGGACCGCCGCCTTTGTAGGGGATATGCTCCATGTCGACTTTGGCCATGGACTTGAACAGTTCGCCGGCGAGATGGCCGGGGCTGCCGAGGCCCGATGACGCATAGTTCAACGCCCCCGGTTTCTTTTTGGCCAGTGCGATCAGGTCGGGTATGGATCTCGCGGCTATGGTCGGATGTGCTAGAAACATGTTCTGCAACTGCACAGCCATGGAAATGGTGGCGAAATCCTTGATCGGGTCGTAAGGTACTTTGGTGATGGTCGGGCTGATGACCAGCGCGCCCAGCGTGCCCAAATGCAGGTTGTAGCCGTCGGGTGTGGCGTTGGCCGCGAGGTCAGCGCCTATCGTGCCGTTGGCGCCGGCGCGGTTGTCGATGACCACCTGCTGTTTCAGCACTTCACCGAGCTTGGGGCCGATGACGCGGGCGACGAGGTCAGTGGCGCCACCAGGCGGGAAGCCGACGATGATGCGCACCGGGCGGGCGGGATAGTCCTGGGCCAGTGCAGTGCCGGCAGTCAGCGTCAGCAGGGCGATACAGGCCGCGGCGAAGGATGTTTTGTACAAGCAGTTTGCGCAAGACCGGGTCATCATGTATTCCTCTGGTGTTATTGTTCAGGCCTGCTCGCTGCCACGGCCGGTTTGCCGGAATTATACGAGTGCCCAGTGGCGGTTGCCCAGTGCCACGTGGGTTTTTTGACAAACTCAGAACCAGAGGCATCGATGACTACAGAAATGCTGCGATTGCGCACTTTGCTCGGCGATTATCCCAATACCCTGGCGTTGAAATCAGGTGCAGTGAAGTCTCCGCGACTGGCCTTTGATTTCTCCGACCTCAAGCCGCCGCAGAACGCGTTCAAGGCCGTGGTGCGCGGCGAATTCGACGTGGCGGAACTCGCCATCGTGACCTACCTGCAGGCGCTGGCCCACGGCAAGCCGGTGGTGATGCTGCCCACGGTGGTGGTGGCGAGTCCGGCGCATCCCTGTATTGCCTATAACGCCGCGCGCGGCGAATTAAAACCCGCCGACCTGCCCGGACTGCGCGTCGGCATCCGCGCCCACTCGGTGACCACCGTGACCTGGGTGCGCGGCATACTGGCCAATGACTACGGCGTCGATCTCGACCGCGTGAACTGGGTGTCCTATGAGGATCCGCATGTGCCGGAATGTGTGGAACCGGCCAATGTGACCCGTGCGCCGCAGGGCAAGAAGCTGCTGGACATGCTGCATGCCGGCGAACTGGATGCGGGTGTCGTGTCAGCCGGCGACGTGAATGGCGTGCGCCTGAAGCACTTGATTCCCGACCCGCAGGCGGCGCTGGCGCAATGGCGTAAACAAAACGGCGTGCAACCGCTGAACCACGTATTTGTGATGCACCGCAGGCTCGCACGCGAACAGCCGTGGCTGGGTGCGGAAATGCTGCAATTGCTGCAGCAGAGTGCGGCAGCGGCACCGAATGACATGAAAGGGCGCGATTACATACAGAGCGGCATCGACGCACTGCGTCCCACGCTTGATCTGATCATCCACTATGCGGCGCAGCAGGGCCTGATTCCCCGGCGTTTCGCCGTGGATGATTTGTTCACCATGTGAATTCCGAAGGTTGGTTGGCGCTGTGCGGGCCCGTATAATCCGCGCAAATTTCAAAAATAGAGCCCTGACGTGCAACCCATACTGGATACCAACAAAACCTACGACCTGCTGGTGGTCGGCGGCGGCAATGCGGCTTTGTGTGCAGCGCTGATGGCACGCGAAGCCGGCAGCAGCGTGCTGCTGCTCGAAGGCGCGCCCAAACCATTCCGCGGCGGCAACAGTCGCCACACCCGCAACCTGCGCTGCATGCACGAAGAGCCGCAGGACATCCTCACCGATGCCTATTCCGAAGAGGAATACTGGCAGGATCTGCTCAAGGTCACCGGTGGTCTGACCGATGAACACCTCGCGCGACTGACGCTGAAACACACTTCAAGCTGCCGGCCGTGGATGTACAAACACGGCGTGCGTTTCCAGCCGCCGCTGGGCGGCACATTGCATCTGTCGCGCACCAATGCGTTTTTTCTCGGTGGCGGCAAGGCGCTGGTCAATGCCTATTACCACTCGGCCGAACGCCTGGGCATAGACGTCCATTACGAAGCCAAAGTCAGCGATCTCGAAATCGAAGGCGACACCTTCAAGTCAGCCACTTTCAGTTATCAGGGTGCCGAACATCAGGTGCGCGCCAAGGCGGTGGTCATTGCCTGTGGCGGCTTCCAGGCCAATCTCGAATGGCTGGAAGAGGCGTGGGGACCTGCGGCCAAAAATTTCCTGGTGCGCGGCACGCCGTACAACCGCGGCGACATACTGAAGGTGCTGATGGCCAAAGGCGCCAAAACCGTCAGCGATGCGACCCAGGGTCATTGTGTGGCCATTGATGCACGTTCACCGAAATACGACGGCGGCATCATTACCCGCGTCGATGCCGTGTCGCTGGGTATCGTGGTCAACAAGCATGCACAGCGTTTCTACGATGAAGGCGAGGATTTCTGGCCCAAGCGTTACGCAATCTGGGGTCGGCTGGTGGCGGGGCAACCCGACCAAATCGGTTATTCGATCGTCGACGCCAAGGCCATGGGCAAGTTCATGCCGCCGGTGTATCCGCCGATCCGCGCCAACTCGCTGCGCGAACTGGCGACCAAGCTGGAAATCAGCCCGGATGCGCTGGAAAAAACCGTTGCCGAATTCAACGCCGCGGTGCGTCCCGGCACCTTCGACCACACCATCCAGGACGATTGTGTGACCGAGGGCCTGACGCCGCCGAAAACGCACTGGGCACTGAAACTCGATACGGCGCCATATTTCGGTTATCCGCTGCGGCCCGGCATCACGTTCACTTATCTCGGGGTCACCGTCGACGACAAGGCGCGGATGATCCTGCAGGACGACACGACCTGCAAAAACATATTCGCGGCAGGGGAAATCATGGCAGGCAATGTATTGGGCAAGGGGTATCTGGCGGGCATCGGCATGTCCATAGGCACCACGTTCGGGCGCATCGCGGGCGAGGAGGCGGCAAAACATGTACGCGGCTGAAGACCAACCGATGACCCTCGATGAACTGATCGAGGATGCGCAGCGCGTATTGCGCGTGTGCAACGCCTGTCGCTACTGCGAAGGTTATTGCGCGGTGTTTCCGGCGTTGGCGCGCCGCCTCGAATTCACCGAGAACGACATCCATTACCTCGGCAACCTGTGCCACAACTGCGGCTCGTGCCTCTATGCCTGCCAGTTCGCGCCGCCGCACGAATTCCAGGTCAATTTCCCGAAACTGATGGCGAAGGTGCGTGGCCAAACCTATCGCAAATATGCCTGGCCCGGTTTCCTCGGCAAGCTCTATGAAAAAAATGGCGTCGCCGTCAGCCTGATTTCGGCGTTCAGCATCGGGCTGCTGTTCCTGCTCGCGGGTGCGCTGAGCAATCCGGAACAGTTTTTTGCCGCACACAGCGATGCCCAGGGTTCGTTTTATGCGCTGATGCCGCATAACCTGATGGCGGGGGTGTTTGGCGCGGTGTCGGTGTTCGTGGCGATTGCGCTGCTGATGGGTTTCCTGCGCTTCTGGCCGTACATGGGTGAAGACCTCGCCGATTTCCTCAAACCGAAACCGCTGGGCGAGGGCGTGCATGACGCGCTGACGCTGAAATACCTGGACGGCGGCGGCGAGAATGAAGGCTGCACCTATCCGACCGAACAGAAATCGTTCTCGCGCAAGGCCTTCCACCATTTCACGTTCTACGGCTTCATGCTGTGCTTCGCCGCGACCAGCATGGCAACGATTTACCACTATGTGCTGAAAATCCCCGCGCCGTATCCGTTCTGGAGCTTGCCGGTATTGCTGGGTACCGTCGGCGGCATCGGCCTGTTGATCGGGCCTGTCGGATTACTCTGGATCAAGCTCCAGCGCGATCCCGAATTCAAGGTGCCGGAACAGGCCGGCATGGATGCGGGCTTCCTGGTGCTGCTGTTCATGATCAGCCTGACGGGTCTCGGCCTGCTGGCCTTCCGTGAAGCCGCGGCGATGGGCACGCTGCTGGCGATCCATCTCGGCTTCGTGCTCGCGCTGTTCCTGACCATGCCCTATGGCAAATTCGTGCACGGCATGTACCGGCTGGCGGCGCTGGTGCGTTTCCATCTGGAAAAACGGCGGCCGGTGCCGGGGCTGGCGGCAGAGTAAAATATCAATAAAATCAATTACTTATGATGAATCATCTAGGGCCGCGTAAGCGGCCTTGGTTGTTTTTAGTCTGTAGATACTGTTATCCCCGTCAAGAATATTTTTATTTGATTCCATTCGTCTTTGTACTGATCAATGCCCACGAGACGATTACGAACAATTTTCCCCCATTTGTTCTTTGAATCGCGCATGTTCTTGACGTAGGAGACTGGCAGTACATAGAACTCCGGTTCTTTAATGCCTTTTTCCCCACTTTTTTTGGTATGAGCAAAGCCACGGTTGAGGGCAACAAATACAACGAAGTCACATTCAAAGTTATTAATAATAAATCCATCCCAGTCGGTGCGATACCGGCTTTTAACTTGAATTCGTGCTGATGTGTTTTTTTCGGGATTCGTCGCGGTAAGATCGTAGCCAGGATAATTAACGTAAGCTTTGTATGTGGGTACTCGTTCTAAGAGCAATCGACCCAAGACAAGAAATTCAGCCGCATCGGATTCTAGTTTTGTATTGAGACGTTTTTTCTCGATCATGGGTTTGAAGTTAGTTTGATGGCGTGACTGAAGATTGTATCGTCAAGGGTGGGTAAAGTGGCGTGCCGGCGCTGCGTCTTTATGCCACTTCCGCATGCAGCTTCACACCCAGTGCCCGCGCAACCCTCAGCACCGTAGAAAAACTCGGATTCCCATCCTCGCTAAGGGCCCGATAAAGGCTCTCGCGGGAGAGACCTGCGGCTTTGGCAACCTGAGTCATGCCTTTGGCCCGCGCAATGTCGCCGAGCGCACGCGCGATGCCCGCCGCGTCATCCGGAAATTCATCCAGCCAGGCATCGAGATAGGCGGCCATTTCTTCGGGCGTGCGCAGTTGCGCTGCAACGTCGTAGGGCATCGTTTTTATTTTTACTGTTTTCTTCGCTTTGCTTTGTGCCATGTTGCTTACTCCTGATAGTTGCGGGCCAGTTCAAGGGCCTGTTCGATATCGCGTGCCTGTGAAGACTTGTTGCCACCTGCGAGCAGCAGGATCAGTCGGGTGCCGCGTTGCGTGTAATAGACGCGGTAGCCGGGGCCAAAGTCGATTTTCAGTTCCGATACACCGCTGCCGAGATTGCGATGTTGCCCGGGGTTGCCGTGCACCAGGCGATCCACACGCACTTTGAACGCGCGCTCTGCCGACGATGTCGCGCAACCCGTTGATCCATGCCCGATAGACTTCCGTCTCTTCGACACGCATGCGCTAGTGTAGCCTGTAGGCTACGATTGTCAAGTTGCCTGCAGGAGTGTTTATGAAGTGAGAATGGGTCGTTACTTAAGTAAGTAATTGATTATATTGGTATTTTTATTTAACTGCTGGAGGCGGTGATTCCGCCGGTTTTCAGCTTTGCGATCTCCTCGTCGCTGTAACCATATTCCCCCAGGATTTCTTCGGTCTCCGCGCCCCGATCCGGCGCTGCATTGCGCACCTTGAACGGCGTCTTTGAGAAGTTGATGCCATTGCGAACCACGCCGATGTTGCCCAGCTTGTAATGCTGGGCTGGTGCGGCGAGTCCGAGGTGCTGCACTTGCGGATCAGCAAATACCTCGTTGATTGTGTAGATCGGGCCGCAGGGCACGCCGGCTTTGTTCAGTTCTGCTATCCATACTGCGGAAGTTTTCTTTTCGATCTGTGCGGCAATGATCTTGTTCAGCGCTTCGCGGTTTTTCGAGCGGATTTTGGAAGATGAATAATCCGGATCGTTCGGCAGATCAGGCAGGCCGATGGCCTTGCACAGGCGCGCAAACAGGTTACCGCTGCCGGCGATGTTGATGTGGCCGTCTTTGGTTTTATAGGTGCCGGTCGGGATGGCGGTCGGGTGATTGTTGCCGGCCTGGCCTGCGACTTCACCGGCCACGGTCCAGCGCGCAGCCTGGAAATCGGTCATCGCGACCAGCGCCTGCAGCAATGAGGTATGCACCCATTGGCCTTCGCCCGTGTGTTCGCGTTCGAGCAGCGCAGTGACGATGCCGAACGAGAGATACAGCCCGGCGCTGGAATCACCGATGGCGATGCCGGCGCGCACCGGGCCCTGGCCGGGCAGGCCGGTGATCGACATCAGGCCGCTCATGCCCTGTGCGACCTGGTCGAGTCCCGGGCGGTCGGCGTAGGGGCCATCCTGGCCGAAGCCGCTGATGCTGGCATAAACAATGCGAGGATTGATCTTGCGTATGGTTCCGTAGTCGATACCGAGTCTGTTTTTTACTTTGGGCCGGTAATTTTCGACAATGACATCGGCAGTGGTGGCCATGCGTTTGAATACCTGCACGCCTTCGGGCGACTTGAGATTCAGCGTCATGCTGCGCTTGTTGCGGTGCAGGTTCTGGAAGTCGGGACCGTGGCGTTTGTCGAATGGACTGCCGTCGCCGTCCTGTTCGCCGAGTTCCTCGATGTTGATGACCTTGGCGCCCCAGTCGGCAAGCTGGCGCACCGCCGTTGGTCCGGAGCGGGCGCGGGTGAGGTCGAGGACGGTGTAGCGGGAGAGCGGCCCGGTGGTATTTGCAGTCACGGTGATTCCTCTGGTGTTGATGATTACGTATCAGTTGGGGGTGATGCCGGCGGCCTTGATGACCTTGCCCCATTTTTCAATTTGCGCGCGGACAAATATCCACAGTTCTTCCGGCGTGCTGCCGACGGGCGTGGCGCCATTCTGCGTCAGCCGTTCGCGCATCGCCGGCAGTGCCAAGACTTTGACTGCTTCCGTATTCAGGCGCGTGATGACGGCCTTGGGCGTGCGCGCCGGTACTACCAGTCCCTGCCAGGCGCCGGTTTCAAAACCCGGCAGGCCTGACCCGGACAGCGTCGGCAGTTCGGGCAGCAGCGGAAAGCGTTGTTCGCTGGTCACTGCAATGGGTTGCAGCCGGCCGGCGCGGACGTGGACGATGGCGCTGGGCAGACTGGCGAAAGACATGGCAATCCGGCCACCGATGAGGTCGATCAGCGCCGCGGCTGCGCCCTTGTAGGGAATGTGCACCATGTCCACACCGGTCATCAGCTTGAACAGTTCGCCGGCGAGGTGGGTGGAGCCAAGGTTGCCCGAAGAACCGAAGGTGAGCTTGCCGGGATTGGCCTTCGCGGCCTTGATCAGATCGGCGACAGATCTGATCGGCAGTGCCGGCCCCACCACCAACACATTGGGCGCGTGGGCAACCAGCATGACCGGCGCGAGGTCGCGCAACTGGTCATAGGGCAGTTTGCGGAAAGCGGCGGGATTGACGCCGAACGAGCTGGGCACCAGCAGCATGGTGTAGCCGTCGGGCTGTGCGCGCACCGCGAGTTCGGTGGCGATGATGCCGCTGGCGCCCGGCCGATTGTCGGCGACGATGGTCTGGCCCAGCCGTTCGCCGAGCGCCTCGGCCAGCGCACGGGCGATGATGTCGGCATTACCGCCCGGCGCCTGCGCAATCAGCAGCCGGATGGGACGTTCGGGATAGGTTTTGGCGGCTGGCGCAGTTGCGGCAAATACGGTGCCGGCAGCGAACCACAAAAAGATCCATGCAGCCAGGGTGCTGCAGGGCACAGAAAAACGCAGTACGCTTTTCATTGCGGATATCCTCCGGGCGGGCCGGCTGATAATTCTTGTGCTGCCCCGTATGCTGACCGGGGACATGTGACGGGAATGTTACTGTAATTTAGTTGCAGCCTGCAGCAGTTCCGGAGTGCGGTCCATATGCTGGTCGCGGTGATTTTTGGCCTGCGCCAGCGTTATCATGTGCGCAGCGTGCACACCGTCTGTCCACTGAATAACAAAATGAGGAGAGCCATCATGAAATCCCGCATTGCTGCCGTTCTGCAGTCGTTGCTGGTTGTTGCATTGCTGTCGCTTGCTGCCGGTGCACATGGTGCAAGTCCCGCTGTCAAACAGCCGCAGGTCGATACACCGAAGCGCGTGCTGTTCGTCGGCAACAGTTACCTGTATTACAACGACAGTCTGCACAATCACGTTCGGCGCATGGCGATTGCAGGTGATCCGGCGCTGGAGAAAGCGTTGCAGTACAAGTCGGCGACCATTGGCGGCGCGCCGCTGTGGCATCACAACATCCAGCATCTGACTACACCGGGCAATATCGGCATCAAGGAAGCGTTTGAAGTGGTGATCCTGCAAGGTAACAGTGCTGCGGCATTGTCGGACAAGGGCGGCGCCCGCTTTCGCGAGAAAGTCCTCGAATTCAGCGGCGAGATTGCCAAACAAGGCGGCAAGACTGCGCTCTATATGACGCATGCTTACGTGAAACCTCACAAGCGCGCCAATGCCGACATGATCCGCAAGGTTGAGAACCTGTATGTGTCAGTCGGCAATGAAGCCGGCGCTTTGGTGATCCCCGTGGGGCTGGCATTCGAAGAAGCCTATCGCCGCAAGCCCGATATGCAATTACACAAGACCTATGATGGCAGCCACCCCGACCTGATCGGCAGCTATCTTGCGGCGTGCACGGTTTACGCCAGCCTCTATGGTAAATCCCCGGTGGGCAACAGCTATGACTACTACGGCAAGGTCAACAAGGAAGACGCGGCGTTCCTGCAGCAGGTCGCGCAGGATACGGTGACGAAGTTTTACGGGCGTTAAGAGAAAGCGGAGACAAGCTGCGCGGGGAGCACCTGCGCAGCCTCGTGTTATAGCTGTGCCATTAACGGGTGGTTCCTGAACAATAGTGTTCGGGGATAACCTGTCTGGAGGAGTTCATGCAAATTGTCTGGTTGATTCTGGTCGGGTTGATTGCCGGCTGGCTGGCCGGTGTGCTGGTCAAGGGCGGCGGCTTCGGCGTGCTGGGCGACATCGTGGTAGGCATACTGGGGGCGCTGGTCGGAGGATTTTTATTCCGTGCGCTAGGGCTCTCCGCAGGCGGCGGCTTTCTGGGCAGCATACTGGTCGCCACCATCGGCGCTATAGTGCTCATCGTCATCTTGCGGGTCATCAAGCGCGCCTGAGCACCGGTCCCGCATGGGACCGCTGCCGGATGCCGGATACGAGATTCAAGATACAAATTCATGGGTGACCGTCTCAGATTTGTTCTTAACCGCATCAGCGAGCTGCTGTGGGTGAAACCGCTGGCCATGTGCGTGCTGTCGGTCGGGTTCGCGTTTCTGGCGAAAGCAGCAGACGGCATCCGTGTCGTTGACCGGTTTGCTCCGGATATTGCCGCGGATTCTGTTGAGGCCCTGCTGACGATCATCTCGTCAAGCATGATGGTGATCGCGACATTTGCCGTTGGTTCGATGGTCTCCGCCTATGCTTCGGCCAGTACCACGGCAACGCCACGGTCGTTTTCGCTGATTATTGCCGACGACGTTTCACAGAACGCGCTATCCACGTTCATCGGCGCGTTCATCTTCAGCATAGTGGCGCTGCTTGCACTGAAAAACGGTTTTTACGACAAGTCTGGCCGGTTCACGTTGTTTGTGCTGACGTTGCTGATTCTGGCCATGGTGATAGGCACCTTTGTGCGCTGGGTCAATCGTATTGCCCGGCTCGGACGTCTCGGGGCGACATTGCGCAAAGTGGAGGCGGCGACGACTGATGCATTGCGCCGGCGACGCTGCACGCCGAACCTGCGCGGCGTTCCTGCTGAGCCGAATCCAGAGGGACAAGCCATTTATGGCGACGCCATTGGTTATGTGCAGCGGGTGGATGTGGCCGCGCTGCAGACCTGTGCGGAAAAGTCCGGGTTGCATATCACCGTCGCGGCATTGCCGGGCACGTTTGCCGCGCCACGCCGGGTACTTGCCTATGTGAGGGCCGACTCGGGCCAGGCGTCCGACATTGATACCGGCCCTCTGCTCAAGGCGTTTGTGATCGGTGATGAGCGGATCTTTGACGATGACCCCCGGTTCGGCCTGATCGTGTTGTCCGAGATTGCCAGTCGGGCCATGTCCCCCGCAGTTAATGACCCCGGTACGGCGATAGACGTGATCGGGCGGTTTGTGCGCCTCTTTGCGTTGTGGTGCGAGCCCTTGAAGGCAGAGGAGAAGCAGGCGCCGGACTGCAACCGTGTGGCTGTACCGGAACTGTCGGTGGACGACCTGTTTGATGATGCCTTTACTGCTGTTGCACGCGACGGCGCGGGGGCGGTGGAGGTGGCCATGCGATTGCAGAAGGCTTTGGCATCGCTGGCGACTCTCGGTCACCACGCGGCGCGGAGTACCGCAGTTCATCATTCACGTCTGGCACTGGCCAGAGCGGAGCATGCGCTGGTGCTCCCGGAGGATATAAAGACCGTGCGACAACTGGCTGAATTTTCCCGACCGGCGCCATGACCATGCAAACGCGTCCCGATTCTGGAGTCCGATCATCTGGAGACTGATCAAATGACAGCAAGCCCTGACAGAAAAAAACGGGAACAACCTGACGAACCTTCCATCGAGGAGCCGGGAAAACATTCCGAACGTCCCCCGATATCCGATCCGCCGGCGGAGCCGAAAAAGCCGGCACCGATCAAGGACCTGCCGAAAAAACGCTGAGTCCGCCTTTCACGGGTCTGGCCGGTCGCGGGATAAGCCTGCACACGCACGGGTAATGTGCGATCAGTTTTTTTCAGGGTCCAGGAACAGTTCTTCCACTGACGCGCGTTTTTTGAGCAGGCCCTGCTGGTGGCAATAATGGATGAGCGCTTCGATCGCGGGGCGATTATTGCCGATGCCGTAGGGCAAGGGGTCACCGACCAGCGCCGCCATTTTCCGGTAGTGGTCATCCCTGTTCGAAACCGAATCTCCGGCCTGCAGTTGCCGGAGGTAGGTTTCCTTGGCTTGAAGCAGGGCATCGAACAGGCTTTTCGCTATCCATGGATGCTGCTCCAGCAGCGCATCCTTGATGACCACCAAACTGTGTACCGGATAAATTCCGGTGTTCCGAAACCACGCAGCTTCGAGATTTGCGGAGTCGCCGAACAGTTCGGCGTAGGACGCCGGCGGTTGGGTGGCTGACCAGTCTGCCTTGGGCGCTCCGGCCCGACCCAGGCCGGCGTTGGCCGTGAATGCGGCTTGCAGATCGCCGCTGGCCATCAGGTCGACCAGTGAGTGTCCCGCGGGCGCCTTGACCACGTTGGACGGCAACTGCAGGCTTTTGACATGTTCTTCATCATCGACCACCCACGTGATTTTCGAGAGATCCACGCCATATTCGTTTTGCAATATGCCCCGGGTCCAGATGCCGGTGGTTACCGACCAGGCACGTACCCCGACGCGTTTGCCTTCAAGATCTTTGGGGGTGCGGATGCCGGCGTCAGGGTGAACTACAAATCCGGAGTGATGAAAGCGGCGGAATGTGAATACCGGCAGCGCGCGTACGGGCAGGCCGGCTTCGTGCGCGATCATGTAGGTCGCGGAGGCCATTTCGCAAACGTCGAATTCCAGGTCCCTGACCATGCGCCTGAACGCGGCGATGATGGGTGTGACTTCGATCAGGTCGGGACTGATGCCTGCGGCGGAAATGTTGCCGTTCTTGAATGCAGCGGTATGGCCGTAGGTGGCAATGGCGATTTTCAGCGGGAGTCCGGATTTTGTGGGCATGGTTCTTTTGCTTAACGCAATGGCAGGCTGCTGACTGCTATTCCGGCAGGCGGCAATATCTTCTAGGTTCAGTTCGTATTATTCGCTTGCAGATTCCGGGCCAGCCGCGGATAAACCTTGTGCACGTTGCCGCTGAAAATCTTCTCCTTGTCCGCAGCGCTCAAGGTGCTTACTGCATCGAGATAGCGCCGCGTGTCGTCGTAGTGGAAACCGGTTTCCGGATCTATGCCTTTCACCGCGCCGACGATTTCCGACGCAAACAGGATGTTGTCGGCGGGAATCACCCGGGTCAGCAGATCGATGCCGGCCTGGTGATAGACGCAGGTGTCGAAATAGACGTTGCCCAGCAGGTGCTCCTGCAGCGTCGGTTTGCCCATGTCCTGCGCCAGGCCACGGTAGCGGCCCCAGTGGTAGGGCACTGCGCCGCCGCCGTGGGGGATGACAAAACGCAGTGTCGGGAAGTCCTTGAACAAGTCCGCCGTGATGAACTGCATGAAGGCGGTGGTGTCGCCGTTGATGTAGTGCGCCCCGGTGAAGTGAAAGGCCGGGTTGCAGGAGGCGCTGACATGCACCATGGCCGGCACATCGAGCTCGACCAGTTTTTCATACAGCGGATACCACCACTTGTCGGTCAGTGGCGGATCGGTCCAGTAACCGCCCGACGGATCCGGGTTCAGGTTGCAGCCGATGAAGCCGTATTCGTTGACGCAGCGTTCGAGTTCAGCGATGCAGTTGTCGGGCCGCACGCCCGGGCTTTGCGGCAATTGACAAACCCCGATGAAGTTCTGCGGGTACAGCGTGCACACGCGGTGGATCAATTTATTGCAGATGTCGGTCCACAGCTCGCTGGTCGCAGCGTTGCCGATGTGGTGGCCCATGCCGCCGGCGCGCGGGGAGAAGACGGTCAGGTCGGTGCCGCGTTCGCGCTGGATGCGCAACTGCGCACCTTCAATGCCGGCGCGGATTTCGTCATCACTGATAACGAGAGAATTCTTTTTTGGACTGAGTTTAGCGTCCTTGAGGCCTGCAACCTGTTTCTGGCGGAAGGCTTCCAGTGATTTGGGGGCGGTAGTGTAATGGCCGTGGCAGTCGATGATCATTGATGAGATTCCGGCGATGAAATACCTGCCGCAGTGTGCCAAAAAAAAGACTGCACGGCTATCGCTGTGCAGTCTTCCGCGTGCTGCGGCCAGGAATTTTCTGGATCAGTTGGTCTGATACAGGCCTGCAGCCTTGATGACTTTCTCCCACTTGTCTTTCTCGGATCTGATGTAGGCAGAAAACGCTTCCGGTGTGCTCGGCGCAGTATCCAAACCCTGCTTGAACAGGAAAGCTTTGACGTCGGGCAGGCCCAGCACGGCGACGACTTCCTTGTTCAGGCGATTGATGACGTCGCGCGGAGTTTTTGCCGGCACCAGAATGCCGTACCAGTTGTTGGCCTCGAATCCTTTGAGGCCGGCTTCGGCGATAGTGGGTAGTTCCGGTACCAGCGCCGAACGTGTTGCCGTGGATACGGCGAGCGCGCGCAGCCGCCCCGACTTGATGTGAGGCATGGCGCTGGCCGCGGTCGCGATGATCAGATCGATGTTGCCGGCAACGAGGTCAACGATCGACGGGCCGCCGCCTTTGTAGGGGACATGTACGATCTTGGTGCCGGCCTGCAGGTTGAACAATTCCAGCGCCAGATGGCCCGCGCCGCCCACGCCTGACGAACCGCCGTTCAGCGGCTTGGTTTTGGCGAGTGCAATGAGCTCCTTGACCGATTTTGCGGGAACCGAGGGATGCACCACCAGGATGTTGGTGGAATCCACGGCGCGCGATACCGGCTGCAAATCCTTCAGCGGATCAAACTGCAGTTTCTTGTACAGCGATGGATTGATCGCCAGTGCGGCGATGGTGCCCATCAGTATCGTGTAGCCATCGGCCGGGGCCTTGGCGGTGATTTCAGTGGCAATGTTGCCCGCCGCGCCGGGACGGTTGTCGATGATGATCTGCTGGCCCAGACGTTCACCGAGCTTTGCACCCATGGCGCGTGCGGTGGTGTCAGTGCCGCCGCCCGGGGCGAAACCCACCAGCATGCGTATCGGTTTGGTGGGTTGCCATTCGGCGGCGATGACGTGCGACGCCAACGCCGTCAGTGCGGCGCACGACAGCAGCCGCAGTAACTGTTGCTTGGTCATTGAATGTTCCTCTGTGGTCTGGTGATGCTGAGCTAGGCTGCCGTACGTGCGGCAGCCTTTTTGGATTTGCGGCCGGCGGCGAGTTTTGCCGCCAGCGTTAACGCGCTGGTCATCGCGCCGGGATCAGCCTGGCCCTTGCCGACGATGTCGTAGGCCGTGCCGTGCGCAGGCGTGGTGAATACTGTTTTCAAACCGGCGGTCACTGTGACGCCCTTGTTGAAACCCAGGAGTTTGGTCGCGATCTGGCCCTGGTCGTGGTACATCATCACCACGCCGTCGAATTCGTTTTTTAATGCCTTCAGGAAAATCACGTCCGAAGAAATCGGGCCTTGGCAGTTGATGCCTGTGGCGCGCAGTTTGTCCACGGTGGGGCGGATGATGCGGATTTCTTCATCACCGAACAGGCCGTTTTCGCCGTTGTGCGGATTGAGTGCAGCCACGCCGATTCGCGGATTGGCGCAGCCTGCCGCCCGCAGCGAATCGTTGGCGAGGTTGATCGCCGCGGTGATGCGCTCGGGCGTTACCAGGTTGACGGCTTCACGCAGTGCCACATGCGAAGTCACGCGGAAAGTACTGAACTGTTCGATGACGTTCATTTCACCGAAAAAGCCGCTGTGGTCGGTGAGTTTGGCGAACATCTGATGTTCGTCGTTGAATTTCCAGCCGCCGCGGTTCATCGCGCCCTTGTTCAGCGGCGCGAAGCAGATGCCGTCGAGCTTGCCGGCGAGAGCCAGGTCGATCATGAATTTCAGCGTGTCGCCGCACAGCTTGCCGGATTCGTCTGAGGGCGCGCCTTGCGGGAACTGCGCAGGATCAATATTGGCCAGATCGATCAGCGGAAAGTCGTTGCGGGGAAATTGCACCTCGTCGATTCGGCTATAGACCGTATGCGGCACTTTGACTCCCGCATTGCGCATGCCGAGTTTGAGTACACGGCGGTCGCCGATGATGATGACATTGGCGCAGGCACTGGCCTTGCCGGAGGCCAGTAGTTTGGCGGCGATTTCGGGGCCGATGCCGGTGACATCGCCGAGCATGAAACCGAGGTGGGGTAGTGCGCTCATAAATTATCCAATATAATCAATTAGTTATATTACTTTTTCGCCTTGGCCCGTGTTGTACGGCGCCGCGGTGTTATTGCCAGCAGGCGCGTCAGTTCACGCACCTTAGGCAGTTTCTCGAGATCGAATACCCGGTCGATCACCTGTTCCGCTTTCGTCGCTGATAAACCACCCCAGGCCGCACACTCACGGAATTTGCCGGCCACTTCATCATCACTCATGGGGTTAGCGGGACTGCCCTTGCCAAAATCGGTGCGACCGTTGATGCGCCGGCCATCGACGAGTTCGATGTCGATGATGGTGGTCATTTTCTCATAACCGGCGGCTTCGGCCTCGGGATGCACGCCGAAATCGATCCTGCCCATCATGCGCCGTACAGCGCTGCGCGTCACCACCGAATCGGTGAACTCTGCAAGTCCGGCCTTGCGCTCCAGCAGCAGGATGGCCATGCAGAATTCCATGCTGAACTTGGCCTGCAGCTCATTTTTAGGATTGCGGTGGATCAGCGTGTTGGGCATGTGGCGATTGGTGCCGACGCGGACTTTGACCACTTGCGCCGGCCTGATGTCGTGTTTGACGATCAGGTCGAGCATCACGCCCATGCCGGGATGGGTCAGCGAACCGCTGGGGTGGGGCTTGATCGACACGCCGGGCATGGCAAACGTCCAGGGCTTGCCGAGCTTGCCGTGGATGGCCTGCGGGTCATAACCGCCGCCGGCAGCCTTGAAGAAACCGCGGTTGGCTTCGAGGCCGTTGTCTGCGGCGCTCCAGCCGAGCGCAATCAGTTCGGCGGCAAGCACACCGGATTCCGCGGCGCGCCCGGGATGAAAAGGCTTGGTCATGGTGCCGAAGTTTTCACGCAGGCCCGCAGCCTGACTGGCGCCCAGGCTCAGCGCCTGCGCGGTTTGCTTAATGTCGAGCCCGAGCAGGCGCGCGGCGCCGGCTGCGGCGCCGATGGCGCCTACGGTGGCTGTGGTGTGAAAACCGTCGGTGTAATGCCGCGGGTTGATGGCCTCGGCAATCTTGGTTTCGACTTCGACAGCAATCTGGAATGCGGTCAGCAGCTCAAGTCCGCTGCGGTTGTCGCGTTCGGCCAGCGCCAGCACCGGTGGCAGTGCCGGCGCGGTGGGGTGGGTGAGCAGACCGTAGACGCGGTCCTTGGCGACAGCCAGCTGGGTGTCGTCATAGTCGTCGGCGTGGATGGCGATGCCGTTGGCGAAGGCGGCAAACCGCGGCGGCACTTTCAAGCCGGTGCCGATCACGGTGGCACCGCGATTGAGTGGCACACCCAGCGTTTTCAGATATTTACGCACAATGTGGCCGGATTCGGCGGCGTTGCCGGCCAGTGCCAGGCCCAGGCCGTCGAGCAGCGAGCGTTTGCCCAGATGCATGACGGCGCGCGGAATTCGCGACGCTTTGGTGTTGATAACGAACTGGGCAATTTCTGCGGTCAAACGCGGTGTTTTGTTGGTCATGGGCGGCGACATGGTACATGAATCCGCATGCGTGCACGCTGTCTGATCAATGCCATGCAGCGTTATGGGTGCTGGGCGGCGTAGCGTGTCAGCAGATCATGGTCGCGGATGCTGATGTGTCGGTAGCGCATGGACAGCGCGCCGCGTTTTGAAAGTTTTCCCAGGATGCGGGTAACTGTCTGGCGCTGCACTCCGGAGATATTGGCAATTTCCTGATGAGTCAGATATATCGGATGCTCGTCGTCGCTGTTCGGGTCGTGGTGGTGCGCGGCGAGGTCGAGCAGAAATTTGGCGATGCGTGCTTCCGCGTTGTCGTTCATCAGATAAACGAGGCGGTTGGCGAGCATGCCGAGCCGGGATGCCACCACCCGTACACAAAGCTGGGAGATTTCGGTGTGTGTCGAGATTATTCTGCGGAAATCCACCCCGGGGATCCGAGCGATCTCCGTGCTCTCGCAGGTCTGGATGTTGACCATGCGCCCCTTGTTTTGTGGGGTTTCGACGAATCCGAACAGTTCGCCCGGGAAGCTGAACCACAGAATGACCTCCTTGCCGTTCGGCGCGATCTTGTAGGTCTTCACGCGGCCACTCAGCAGTATGAACACGGCATCTCCGGGGTCGCCCGTGCGGAAAACGAATTCGCCTTTGCGCAATCGATGCCGGGTTGCGCGAGCGAGCAGTGCATCGCGATGAATTTCTGGAAGCTGGCCGAGGAAATCGGTAGTTGACATCACTGCTGTCCGGTTAAAACGCGAATAGATTCAATTGGTTGCACGGCACCCCCTCGGGATTTTTGTAGTCGTTGCCCGCAAACGCTTGCTGCAAGGGCATCTTCTCGAACAGGGTGAGCGACAATATCTGTAGCAAAGTGTAAAGCGAGGCGTCCAGATTGAGTCGCTTCTTGACAATGGCGACCAGGACATAAACCGACATGGCGATCCAGATTTGCGACTTCACCGCATTCTCCGAGTTGCCGTAGAACTTCTTGACACGCAGATGCTGCTTGATCCACTTGAAGAACAGTTCCACTTGCCAGCGCGCCTTGTAGAGCGCGCAGATGGTGGCTGCCGGCAAGGTGAAGTTGTTGGTCAGGAACACCAGCGTTTTGCCGGTCTCTGAATCCTTGAAGCGGATGCGACGCAGATGCTCGGGGTAGTCCTTGCGGCTGGTAACGCCGGTGAGCGCGATGGTCTGGTCGCAGATGATGCCCGTGCCGCGATCCACCTGGGCCGAATAGATCCGCCGCAATTGGGTGTTCGACTTGGCGCGGGTGACAAAGAAGGCTTGTGCCTGATGCATCGCATAAAGTCGGGCAAAGTCCAGATAGCCCCGATCCATGACGTAGATCGCGCCGGCCTCCAGCACCAACACATCGAGCACATTGACATCGCCCAGCTTGCCGTCGGAGATGTGAATGAAGCTGGGGATGTTGCCGCGCAAGTCGAGCAGCGTGTGCATCTTCACTGCCGACTTGGTGGTGCGAAACAGCGCCCAGGGAAACAGCGACAGGCACAGGTCGATGGTGGTCGAGTCCAGGGCGTAGGTCGTGTTCTCCAACTCGAGGCCAAAGCTGTCGCCGATGTAGAGTTTGCGCGCCTGCGCGATCAGACACTGCGCGAATTCGGCATGAATGCGCCAGTCCCGCGTCTCGTTGGCATCGGCCAGCGTCGAACGCCGGATCTCTTGGCTGAATCCCATGTGATAAAGCTTGGACGACTGCGCCGACAGACAGACTGCGATATCGCGCAGACTCTCGCGGTAGGTCAGTTGCGCAAAGGCCATCACCCGGAACTGCGCGGCGCAGACAAGCAACTTCACGTAGCGGTCGCCACCATATCGCTCGACGATGCGGGCGAACGTGGTCCAGGGCAGAAAATCCATCAGTTGGGCGAACAACGTCTTGCCTGTGTTCATGAGCGGCTCCGGGTGCGTTACCCCCAGAATTCGCCCGGAACTGCATTTTGCCGTTCAAATCGACACCACCATTCTTCGCTCGGAATCCCTTGTCAATCATGGCGTTCAGCGATTACACCCCTCTTTTAACCGGACAGCAGTGAGTTGACATGGTGTTGTGTTGTGCGCTGCGGCAATAGTAGGTCGATTTTCGTTTTCCGGCGCGCGGACAATTTCATTCTAACTCCCTGACGAGCGGGAATTGTCATCCATGTGACAGATTCGATTCATAGCAGACGTCACAATGACGTACCGCATGTCAACCAAAGGAGGATGGGCATGATCGCGAGAACTGTCTTGAGCTGTTGGGTTTCGGTCCTGATATTGACTATGAGTGGTTTCGCCTCTGCACAACAATATCCAGTCAGGCCGATCCGGCTGATCGTACCTTTTGCGCCCGGTGGAAGCACGGACATCATGGGCAGATTGATCGGGCAGCAGTTGGGCGAATCAATGAAGCAGCAGATCGTAATTGACAATCGCGGAGGCGCAGGCACCATGATTGGCACTGAAATTGCCGCGAAATCGACACCCGACGGGTACACGATGTTGCTGACCAATGTCGCTTTTTCGATTCTTCCGGGCTTGCATGGCAAGCGCATGCCTTATGATGCACATCGCGATTTTGTGACGATGACACTGATTGCTGCTCAGCCCACGGTGCTGGCTGTGCATCCATCCCTGCCGGTACAATCCGTGCAGGAACTGATCAAGCTTGCAAAACAGAAGCCCGGTCAATTGAGTTTTGCATCTTCAGGCATAGGCGGTATCGGGCATATTGCCGGAGAGTTGTTCAAGCTCATGGCTGGCGTCAATTTGAATCACGTTCCCTACAAAGGGGGCGGTCCCGCGGTTGTCGAACTCATGGCGGGACAGGTGGAACTCGGTTTTGTCGGCATGCCGACCGCAATGGTTCACGCCAAGGCGGGGAGGTTGCGCTTCATCGCAGTCACCGATAGCAGGCGCGCGGTGGCTCTGCCGGATCTGCCAACCGTGGCGGAGAGCGGCGTCAAGGATTATCAGGCCGAGAACTGGATCGGGACGCTCGCGCCCGCAGCAACACCGCAGAAAATCATCACCCAGGTGCACGGCGAACTGATGAAGATCCTGCAGAAGCCCGAAATAAAGGGCAAGCTGGAGTCACTGGGATTCAATGTGCTTGGATTGTCCCCGTCCGAATTCAAGGCGATCCTGGAACGGGACATCAAATCTTTTGCGCGTGTAATACAGCAGGCGAAAATCAGAGTGAACTAGCTGCTCCCTTGAACGGGTGCCTTAGGGGTATTGTCCTCGCTGCCGGCGCATACCAGCCCTGCCGTGCGTAGTGGTTGGTATGCAGATAACACTGGAATCCGGCCTCGTTGCGGTCGTTTTCAAAGCTCAGCAGACGACTGCTCGGCCACCAGCGGCGGCTTTCGCGCCCGTGGTAGCGGGTCATCGCGCCGACGTTCGCGAACGTGATGCCCCAGCGCTGCTCGACCATTTCCTTCCTGCCGAACCTGTCGTCCGGATGGGCATGGGTATGGCTACCCAGCCAGAGATCTATTGCGCGCGGGTGTGCGGCGAAATAATCATGGAACGCGCTGGTATCGGAGTCGTCGCCGACCCAGTAAAGATAGGATGCGCCTTCCGCATCCTCATAAGGATGGTGATAGTTGCCGTTTACGCCTTCCCAGCGACCTGTCGCAGTGGTGGTATCCCGCAGCATATGATGTGCGCAGGTGATGATGATCTTGTCCTGATTGGATTCCACCATCTCGCGCCACCAGTCAAATGTATCGGACGTGATTGCGCCTGCCGGGTAACCGCCGTGCTCGCCCCGGCCTTTCGGCGGTCCGCCGTCGTTGCGATCACCCAGCATCAGAAAAAGCACATTACCCGCGACAAATGAATATCTTTCCCAGGTCCCGGTTGTCGGGTACGGCCTGCGCTTCGCATGAATTCCGGAAAACTCCGGGTTTGATCCCAGTGGATCTATCCATTTCCTGAACCACCACTGTGTATCCTCGTTCGGACCGCTGGCATCGTGATTTCCCAGCAGGCAATAAATGTGTTCTGGGTGATGTTTGCGTCCCGCGCGCATCTGTTCGACAACCGGAGGGCCATCAGCATCCGTTGGGGGGCCTTGAGTACCGGAAAGATCGCCCAGGTTCAGCATCAGGTCCCAATCGAAAGCCTCGCCACCATCTGCGCCACCATTTTCACTTTGCTCTATGGCCTCGGCCAGGCTGCGTCGGTCGTGGCGTAAATCGCTGTGCACGTGGCAGCAGCCGCATGCCCATACTCGCAAACTATCCATGTTTAGTCCTCATCGGCATATGTCGTGTTGTGCGTTGCGGTAATGATGTTGCTTCGGCCGTCTTGTTTGCAGCTAGAGGATTCTAACGCCACTGCCATTTGCCAATTGTCATCCAGGTGGCAGATTCGGTTGCCGGTCGCCGCCACAATGCATTGATGACCAGACCATAAAGGATATGCGCTATGGCAGACATTACCGTTCCACGTGGGCTTGATGGCGTTATTGTTGACGAGACGCGCATCTGCCTGCCAGACAAGAAAACAGACCGACTCTACTATCGCGGTTACTCCATTGAGGAGCTTGCAGAGCATGCAAGCTACGAGGAAGTGGCGTATCTCGTAGTCCATGGAGAGCTTCCCGACGCCGCTCAACTTGCGGAGCATTGCGAAGCCGTGGGGCGCGCTCGTTCGTTGCCGCGGCAGCTTGCTGCGGTGCTTGAGCTCGTGCCCAAAGAGACGCACCCGATGGACGTGCTGCGCACGGGATGTTCCATGCTTGGCAACATTGAGCCGGAAACCAAAGACCATGATCTTGCTGCTGTCGGTATCCGACTCTCCGCGTGCCTGCCGTCGATGCTGTTTTACTGGTTCCATTTTCATGATTCGGGAAAACGCATAGACACGGATACCGGCGAGACCGGCCTGGCCGCACATCTTCTGCACCTGCTGCACGGGAAGGTGCCGTCCGAACTGGTACGCCGGGCGCTGGAGGTTTCGCTGATCGGCTACGCGGAGCATGATTTCAACGCGTCGACGTTTGCCGCTCGCGTCGCGGCGTCCACCCTGACCGATGCGTACTCGGCGTTCATCGCCGCCAGCTGCACGCTGCGCGGCAGCCTGCATGGCAGTGCAAACACCGCCGTGCTGCGGTTTCTCGAGCCATTCCAGGCGCCGGAACAGGCCGAATCCGCGGTCCTCGAAATGATCGCGCAGAAAAAACGCATACCAGGTTTCGGTCAGCGCGCCTATTCTAAAGCCGATCCGCGCAATGCAATCAATCGCCAGTGGGCAAAAAAGCTGGCCGATGAACGTGGCAGCCGCAGCCGATACGACGTCGCGGAGCGCGTCGAAAACGTACTCATGCGCGAACGCAGCATGTTTGCCAATCTGGATTATTACTCCGCGCTGATTTACCGGGATTGCGGACTGCCGGCGGGGCTGTTTCCGCCGATGTTCCTGCTCGCCCGCGTCTGCGGCCTCGTTGCGCACATTGCCGAGCAGCGCGCCAACAACCGCATCATCCACCCCAGTTCGCTTTACATCGGACCCGCCATGCGCCGGTATCCGGCCGGCGATAAACAATCCAGGGTCTCCTGACATGAAATTTGAACGCGAAATCAGCGAGCATGCGAAACGTGCCGTGCGGGCGCAGGCGATGGGCGGGGCGGACAAGCTGGCGAAGCGCGCGAAAACCGGCGCACTGAACGTGCGCGAGCGCATCGATTATCTTCTCGACGCGGGGACGTTCCGCGAATCCGGGATGTTCGGCGTGTCGTACATCCCTGGCATGCGCGAATCCACGCCGTGCGACGGCAAGGTCACGGGCTTCGGCAAACTCGAAGGCCGTCGCATCGGCGTGGTCGGCTACGACTTCACGGTCAAGGCCTCGTCGTCGAGCTATACCAACAACCGCAAGATGGGGCACATCAAGGACACCGGCACCCGACGCGGCTTTCCCGTGGTGTTCCTGGGCGAATCCACCGGCGTGCGCATGCCCGACATCATGGGCGAGGGCATGGGCATGAACGTCGAAGGCAACCGCTTCCTGCGCACGCGCGAGGCGCCGTGGGCGGCGGCGGTGCTGGGCAATGCCTTCGGCTCCGCGGCGTGGCATGCCTGCTGTTCGGATTTCTGCGTGATGCGCAAAGGCGCGGTGATGGCGGTGGCCAGTCCGCGCGTGGTGTCGATGGCACTGGGGCGAGAAGTCAGCGCCGAAGAGTTGGGCGGCTGGCAGGTGCTGGCTGAACATTCGGGCTTTGCCGACCTGATTGTCGATACCGACCAGCAGGCACTGGATGCGATCAAGTGCTTCCTCGGCTATCTGCCGACCAACAACCGGCAGCCGCCTCCCGTCGCCCCAGTGCCGGAAGGATCCGATGCGCCGGTCAGGGACATCTTCGCGCTGATCCCCGAGTCCGCGGCGCAGGTGTACGACATGCGCAAGGTGATCCGCGCTTTCGTCGACCTCGACAGTTTTTTCGAGATCAAGGAACGTTTCGGCCGTAGCATCACCACGGCATTGTCCAGGATAGACGGGCGCTCGGTTGGCATCATCGCCAACAATCCGCTGTTCAAGGGCGGCGCGATGGATGCCGACGCCTGCAGCAAGGCGGCGGATTTCATCGTGCTGTGCGATTCATTCAACGTGCCACTGGTATTCCTGCAGGACCAGCCGGGCTTTCTGATCGGCCCCGAGGCGGAGAGACGCGGCGTCATCGGCAAGGTCATCAACTGGATGAACGCGCTGCTGCAGGTCACAGTGCCGAGAATCAGCATCATCCTGCGCAAGAGTTACGGTCGTGGCTACATCAACATGGGCGGCGCCGGCATCGCCGATGAAATCGCCGCGTGGTGGACCGCGGAGGTGAGCTTCATGAATCCGCGTACGGCGGTGACGGTGGTGCACGGCATTGCCGAAGAGGACGATCCGGAGCGATTCGGCAAACTGCTCGAGGACATGACCAGCAACGCGTCGGCCTACGACATGGGCGCGGTGTTCGGCGTCAAGGAAGTGCTGGACCCGCGTGAGACGCGTGAATACCTGAAGGAGATGCTCGACGTTCAGTCCTTGCGGCTCAGTAACGGCGTGGGCCAGCATCGACTTGCAAACTGGCCTACAAGTTATTGATTTTATTGATATTTGTTATGGAGGCGGCGCCATGAAAATCACCAGCATCGAAGCGATCCCGGTTTTTTACGAACTGACCGATGAATACCACGCGCTGTTCGGATCGGGCAAGAAGAAGGGAACGATGGTGCATGCCCGCGAAGGCTGGTTCGCGAACATCGCGTTGAAGGAAAACGTGTTTGTGAAAATCCAGACCGATGACGGCATCGTCGGCTGGGGTGAAGCGTGCGCCCATCCGGTGACCAGCGAAACGCTACCCGGACTGCTGTCCACCATCGAGTTGTTCGGACGCACGATCATGGGCAAGGATCCGTTCCAGATCGGCGCGATACATGCAGCGCTGGATCATATGTTTATCCAGGGCAACGGCGGCGCCCGCTGTGCGATAGACATCGCGCTCTACGACATCATGGGCAAAGCGTCAGGGCAGCCGATCTACAACCTGCTGGGCGGCGCTTACCAGACATCTTTCGGACAACTGGCCACGATGCCGCGCGCCGAGCCGAAGAAGATGGCGCAGCACGCAGCAATGCTGGAGAAAAATGGCTATACCTGTTTCGAACCGAAGATGACAGGGCATCTGGAGTCGCTGGATGCGGACGCCGACCGGCTGGAAGCCATACTCGGTGTGGTTTTGAAAAAACACCTGGTGATTGCCGATCCTAACCAGATGTGGGGCACGGCCAAGGACACCATCGAGGTGCTGACGCGGCGCTTTTCCGGCGTGCCCAATCTCGCCATCGAGCAGCCCGTCATGTATTACGACCTCAAGGGGATGGCGTCGATCACCAGTGCGGTTACGCACAAGGTCGTCGCCGACGAGTCGATCCAGAACCTGTCGACCATGATCACGATCGCCTCGGAACGGATTGCCGACATGATCAGTCTCAAACTCGGCAAGTGCGGCGGCTTTTACAAGGCGATCCAGATGATGCGCATCGCGGAAGCCGCCGGATTGCCGGTGCGCATCGACTGGACGCAGGGCAGTGCATTGCTGGATACGGCTACAGGGCATCTCCATTCCGCGGTGCGCATCGTCGGATGCGATCCGGGCATGGATTACCAGTTGCGTATCAAGGACAGGCCGGTGGCCGAAGGCGGCGCCGTTGTCAAAAACGGCAAGGTCGTGATGCCGACGGCGCCGGGACTGGGTTTAACGGTAGATGAAAAACTGATCCGGAAGATGTCCAAGCGGCGCTGATCAACGGAGAAAACGGATGTTGATGGACAACAGAGTGCATTTTTTATCATGAGCGAGTTGAGTTCGAGACAGATACTGCTGCGCTTGATCGTGATTCTCTTATGCGGGGTATGAGTGAAACGGAAAAATTCGTAAACCGGAGGAGAAATCATGAGGCCGACTTGTGGAATACGTGAAATATTGCTGTTGTGTGTAGCGGTGTTCTGGCTGTCGACGGCGGCTGCCCAAAGTTACCCTGTCAAGCCGGTACGCGTGATCGTGCCATTTCCGCCGGCCGGTGGTACCGATCTGTTTGCACGTCTGGTGGCGCAAAAACTTTCCACCGCGCTGGGACAGCAGTTCCTGACGGACAATCGCTCGGGGGCAGGAGGAATGATCGGTTCAGAGGCGGCAGCGCGCGCCGCCCCCGACGGTTATGTACTGCTGATCACGTCATCCAGCACGCACTCTATCAATCCGCACCTCACGCGCAAGCCGCTGTACGATGCACTGCGTGATTTTTCGCCGGTGATCGTGATTGCGCAGGCGCCGAATGTGCTGGTTGCACATCCGTCGCTGCCGGTGCGCAGCGTGAAAGAATTGATTGCGTTCGCCAAGAGTCGTCCCGGCGAGATTAATTACGCCTCAAACGGCAGCGGTACGCTCAGTCACCTGACGGGGGAGTTGTTCAAGTTGCGCGCGGGTATCAACATGGTTCATATCCCGTATAAAGGCGGGCCTCCTGCTGTGACCGATGTGATGGCCGGACAGGTATCGGTGTTGTTCGCGGCGTTTCCGACGGTTATCGGGCAAGTACGTGCCGGCAGGTTGCGTGCGCTGGCGGTCAGCGGCGCTAAACGCGCGAGCGCCGCGCCGGAACTGCCCACTGTCGCGGAAACACTGCTGGGATTCGAATCCAGCCAGTGGTGGGGGATGTTTGCGCCAGCGACGACCCCTGCGGCCATTGTCAATCGTCTCAATACGGAAATCGAGAAGTTTCTGCGTGACACGGAAATGCAGGAACGGTTCGCGGCGAATGGCGCGGAGGCAGTTGGCGGTACGCCGGCCTGGTTTGCGGATTTTCTCAAGGCGGATTATGAAAAATGGGGTGCAGTGGTGAAAAAAACCGGTATCAAGCCGCAATGAGATTCGGCACGGCCGGCATTTTCGGGCAACGCTGCCCCCCATGACCTGATTCCGTGGCGGTTTATGGCCCGTGCCTCCGGGTTACTCTGCCTTGCCCTGCCTGAGGGCGCGGAGTAACCTCGGCGCGTCCATTTTCAAGACGCAACATCAACATGAAAAATCCGATTCGTGCCGCATTGGCGCGTGGTGATACGGTCACCGGCATCATTCTGTTCAGCGGTAGCCCGATGCTCACCGAACTGGCTGCTGCCGCAGGTGTTGATTTTGTCATTATCGACATGGAGCACAGCGCGCTGGACCTTGATCGCTGTGCCCACGTGATCCGCGCTGCCGATGCGGCGGGAATCACGCCGTTTGTCCGGGTACCGACGGTGGACGGCGCCCTGATCAAAAAAATCCTCAACCTCGGTGCAGCCGGCATCGCCGTGCCGCACGCCACGCGCGAGAACTGCGCGGCGGCGCTGCAATACATGCACTATCCGCCGGCCGGGGAGCGCGGCGTATGCACCATCGTGCGTTCGGCCGGTTATGCACCGGGCGACTGGGCAGCTCATGTAAAACAGGCCAATGCGGACGTCATGCTCATCCCGCTGATCGAGGATAGCGCCACACTGGAAGATTTCGAGGCGCTGGCGGCGATGCCGGGGCTGGACCTGTTTTTTATCGGGCCTACCGATCTGTCGATTGCGCTGGGCGTGCCGCATGCAACATTTGATGAGCCGAAAATGAGCGCAGCGCTTGATAAAGTCGTTGCTGCGGCAAAGAAGCGCGGCAAATACGTGATGACCACCATCGGCAATCGGCCGGATGCAGCATACGGACGCGCGGTAGCGGCGCGCGGCGTGCAGGCCATCGTGCTGGGTACCGACGGGCATCTGTTTCTCGACGTGTGCCGGCGCCTGAACGCGATCAAGAAACTGGAATGATATATTCTCATATGGTGAACGCTGGCTGCATAAACGGGTCCGAGTGAGCTAGAGTTGCGGTCTGTGCTGCACGCAGGTTTACACACTGCCCGCGGCGCGTTCATAGCAGGCTTTACTGGAGGTGCCCGATGGGCCATACCATCGCTGAAAAAATTCTCGGTAACCACGCGAGCGGCAAGCCGGCCAAGGCCGGTGAGATCGTCGTCGCCGACGTCGATTTTTCGATGATTCACGATGCGCGCGCCGGTAACGCATTGAAAATGATCGAAAAATTGGGTGCCGGCAAGGCGGATTTCAAGCTACCGCATGTCAAACGCACCGCACTGGTGCTCGATCATTATTCGCCGCCGCCGAACATGGAAGCCGCGAATACCCATGTCGCCATGCGCGCCTTTGCCGAAAAACACGGTTCGCCGCTGTACGACGTCGGCGACGGTATCTGCCACCAGGTACTGCCTGAAGGCGGACACCTGACCTGTGGCGATCTGGTGGTGGGCACGGATACCCATTCGACGACCTACGGCGCGTTCAACGCGTTCGGCACCGGTGTCGAAGGCACCGACGTGTCGGCGGTGATGATGACCGGCAAGCTGTGGTTCCGGGTGCCGGAGACCATCCGCATTGAATTAAACGGCGCATTGCAGCCGGGCGTATGGGCCAAGGACGTCACGTTGACCATGCTCGGCAGACTGGGCGCGGAAGGCGCCAATTACCGGGCGCTGGAGTACACCGGTTCGGGTGTGGCGGCGATGGCCATCGATGACCGCATGACCCTGTCCAACCATGCCGCAGAACTGGGCGCCAAGGCGGCGCTGCTTGAAGCGGACGACAAAACACTGGCCTGGCTGAAGGCGCATGGTGCTGCGACACCGAAACCAGTCAAGGCCGATGCCGATGCGACTTACGCACAACGCATTGTCATCGACACCGCAAAGCTGGCGCCACAGGTGGCGCGTCAGCACAACATTGACGACGTGGTCGGCGTGCCCGAAGTCACCGGCCAGAAAATTCAGGTGGCGCTGATTGGCACCTGCACCAACGGCCGGCTCGACGACATCCGCCAGGCCGCGGCGATATTGAAGGGACGCAAGCTGGCGAAAGGCGTACGCATGATCGTCACGCCGGCATCGCGCGCGATTTATCTATCTGCAATGCGCGAAGGCCTGTTTGAAATCCTCACCGCGGCGGGCGCTTCGGTGGAAGCCGCAGGCTGCGGCACCTGCGTCAACATCACCGGGCATTACATTGCCGGCGATGACCAGGTGGTGATCTCCAGCGCCAATCGCAATTTCAAGGGGCGGCTGGGCAATCCGAAATCGGAAATCTGGATTGCCTCGGCAGCCACGGTGGCGGCATCTGCGCTGACCGGAATCATCACTGATGCACGCACGGTTGCCGGCGGCGACTGGCGTGCGGCGGCGTAGGAGCGGGACGTGAAACCGTTTCACCGCCAAGACGCAAAGAACAGCAACTATTTACCGCCAAGATTCCTTTTAATACCCGCTCGACGGGTATTAAAAGGAATCTTGGCGGTAATTGAGTCTTTGCGGTAAATAAGTCTTGGCAGTACATGAATAAGGATCTACGCATGAATATCATCAAAGGCAGTGCCCGCGTGCTGGGCGAGGACATCAGTACCGACATCAACTGTTCCAGCAAATACCTGCCGGGCAAGGATACGGCGTATATCGCCAAGTGCGCGTTCGAGCAGGTGGTGCCCGGATACGCGACTGCATTCAAAAAAGGTGACGTGATCGTTGCTGGCAAAAATTTCGGCATCAACTCTTCGCGCGAGCAGGCCGTGCACGTGATGCACCTGATGGGGGTCGCAGCCATCGTTGCGCCGTCGTTCGGTCGGCAGTTTTTTCGCAACGCCATCAACAACGGCATGCCGGTGGTCGAATGCGACATCGACGGCATTGTGGCAGGCGATGCCATTGAGATTGACCTGATCGGCGGGCGCGTGACGATTGCCGCGCGCAACATCACCCGCGCCGTGCCGCCGCTGCCGGCGGCGGTGCAGGCGCTGCTGGGCGCAGGCGGATTGATCCCTTTTCTGCAATTGCATCCGGACTGGAACCTGAAGGGAAAAGCGGCATGAACAGCGACAGCACAAGCAACCTGAAAATCGAGCGCATCGAAATCTTCGGGGTGGCCATGCCCCTGGTCATGGAATTCAAGAATGCTTATTTGTCGAAGTCGGTGGTGAAAAGCGTCATCGTGCGCATCACCGCTACCGGCGGCGCTGTCGGTTACGGCAACATCGATCCGACGCCGGGATATTCCAAGGAGGATACCGAGGCCAGTCTGAAAATGATCCAGTCACGACTGGCGCCGGCAGTAATCGGCATGGATCCGACCAATCTCCATCGCATTACCGCGAAGCTGGAATCCACGGTTTCAGGATTTCTCGATGCCAAGGCCACCATCGACATGGCCTGCACGGATCTCGCGGCGCGGGTGGCTGGTGTGGCAGTGCATACCTGGCTCGGTGGAGCCGTGAAGGAGCAGTTGCTGTTCAATGCCTGGATCGGCATTCAACCGCCGGATGTTGCCGCGAAGGAAACGCTAGGCTGGCAAAAGCAGGGTTTCCGCTCGTGCAAGATTAAGGTCGGCGGTGACATTCATGCCGACCGTGATCGCGTCAAGGCGGTGCGCGAAGCCGTTGGCCCCGAATTCAACATCCGTATTGATGCCAATGCCGGTTATGACGTCGATGCGTCGATCAAGCTGGCAGAGCTGGTGGCGCCGTACAAACTGCAGTTGTTCGAGCAGCCGGTCCCGGCCGATGACATTGCCGGCATGGCGCGCGTGCGCAAGGCTGCCAACGCGGTGGGCGTGCCGATCATGGCCGACGAATCAGTGACCGATCATGCCAGTCTGATCAACATCATTCGCGCTGATGCGGCTGACATCGTCAAGGTCAAGGTCATGAAGCAGGGTGGCTTCCTTAATACCCGGCGCATGATTGCCACTGCGGAAGCTGCCGGCATCCGCTGCGTGGTCGGCCATGGCTTTGGCCTCGGCGTAAACACCATGGCGGAAATCATGCTGGCGGCAACATCAAGCAATGTGCTCGACGGGTTGGAATGCGTCGGGCCACTGAAAACCAAAGACGATATCGTCACGCAAAAACTGGATCTGTCCAAGGGCAGCATCATGCTGCCGCAGGGGCCGGGCCTGGGCGTCACGCTGGACGATGCCAAACTCACGAAATACAAATTCGAAGTGAATAAAGCCGCCTGACCGAGCAGCGTTGCGGCGGCATACCTTGGGGAGGGGGCGTTCTATGCAAGTGAAACAAGGGATTGCAGCATTGGTTCTGTGCGGCGTCAGCGCAGTGGCTGCGGCGCAAACTTATCCGACGCGGCCGATCACAATATTGTGCTGGTCGGCTCCGGGTTCGCCGGTGGATATTTATTCGCGAACGATGGCGAAACTGCTGGTTGCGGAACTTGGGCAGAACGTCCTCGTCGAGAATCGTACCGGCGGTTCGGGGTTAATCATGGTCAACGCGCTGGTGCGTGGCGCCAGTGATGGTTATACCATTGCTGCCAATACGCTGACGCTGGCCACGCTGTTCAGTGAAAAGAACACGCAGTTCAAACCAGCTGACTTGCAGCTGATTGCGCGTTCGCAGATTGATCCCTACGGTCTGGTCGTGCATACCTCGACGCCGTTCAAGAGCATAGAACAGCTGGTTGCCTTCGCGCACAAGAAGCCCGACTTCATCAACGTCGGCGGACCATTTACGATGAGCTCGCATCGCGTGGCCTGGGAAATATTTTCCGGGATTGCCAAAATCAAAACCACCTGGGTGCCTTATCCTGGTGGCGGCCCGGCACTGACCGCAGTGGCCGGCGGCCATGTCGATGCCGCGGCCACCAATCCCGGCAACGTGAAGCCGATGATCGACGCGGGCAAGGTGCGGGTGCTGGTGGTGTCGTCTGAAAAGCGCCTGGATGATTTTCCCGAGGTGCCGACCTACAAGGAAAAGGGCTGGGATGTGGTGCGTTACCAGTGGCGGGGATTGATGGCCAAGTCCGGTACGCCCAAGCCGGTGATCGACCGGCTGGCGGTTGCGGTGCAGAAAGCGCAGCAGACTGCAGAATGGAAAAATTATCTGAAACGCGTCTCGCAACTCGACGGCTATCAGGGTCCTGCTGAATTCAGCGCACAGCTGCAGCAGGACGTCAGGGAAACCGAGGCGGTGAAAAAGAGGCTGGGGCTTTGAGGCCGTGCATAGTGAATAAAGGATGAAAGCGCGAAACGATGACTAAAAAATTAACGGTCCGCCAGCAGTTGCGCAAACGATTAACAGAGGGCGCGATGATCGTGGCACCGGGCATTTACGATGCCTATGGTGCACGGCTGGTGCAGCAGGCCGGTTATGACGCGGTGTACATGACCGGCAACGGCGTGTCGGCCTCATTGCTAGGCCAGCCCGATGTCGGCATGGTGGATTTGACGCTGTTTGCGGCGCATGCCCACCGTGCGGCAGCTTGCGTGGATATACCGCTGATCTGCGATGCCGACACCGGGTATGGCAATGCCGTGAATGTGCGCCACACGGTGCGTGAATTCGAAAGCGCCGGTGTTGCGGCCATCCATATCGAAGATCAGGTGGCGCCGAAACGTTGCGGTCATCTGCCGGGTTCACGGCCCGTGGTATCGCTGGCCGAACATGCCGGCAAGATCGAGGCGGCGGTGGCAGCGCGGCGTGATCCGGATTTTCTGATCATTGCGCGTACTGATGCCGCGACCGGATTGGGCCTGGACGAAGCCATTCGTCGCGGCCAGGCTTATCGCAAGGCAGGGGCTGATGTGGTATTCGTTGAATTGAAAAACAGCCCGACCATACTCGAAGATTTGAAGCGAGTGACCACCGAATCGGGCGCACCCTGTCTGGTCAACATCGACGGCGGCGGCAAACTCGGCGATCTGACGGTGCCGGAAATCGAGCAACTGGGTTTTCGCATTGCCATTTTTCCGGGGCTGGCGCGCAATGCAGCAGGATTTGCCATCCGCGAGGTGCTGGGTACGCTCAAGCGTGATGGCAATACCAAGGGCATGCGCGAGCGCATGCTGACTATGCAGGAATACAACGCTGCGCTGGATCTGGGCAGCGTTGAAGCATGGGAAAAGCAGTTCATGACAAACCGGTAAGTTTTTGCATATAACTATAAGTAATTGATTATTATTGTTATTTAACAACTTTCAAGTTGACGTCTGCCAACTGCACTGGAGTACTGTAATGGCCGTAGCCCGTAAAAAAAACCGCAAGACCCCACCTTCCGGCAAGCTGCACTCGGTCAAGGCGCGCAGCAAAAGCCGCGAACCGCAGTTTGAATCGCTGCAACAGATAGCACTCGCCGCGTGGGACAAACTGCCGCCTACCGTCTGGGACCATCTGGTCGGCGGTGCTGATTCCGAAATGACCCTGCGGCGCAATCGCGCGGGATTTGATGCGCTGGCATTGCGTCAGCGTGTGCTGGTGGACGTGCGCAACATCGATCTGAGTACTTCGCTGCTGGGGCAGGCGATGTCTTTTCCGGTGTTTCCGGCACCGGTGGGCGGGTTTCTGAGCAAGGTGCACGCCGAAGGCGGGCCGGCAGTGGCACGCGCTGCGGTATCGCGCGGCACGCAGGCTTTTATCGCCACGGCGGCCAAGCCCAGCCTGGAAGCGACGCAGGCCGCAGTCAAACAACCGCTGATTTTTCAGCTCTATGTTCGCGGCGATCGCAGCTCGGTCGAAGGCGTGCTGGATCGGGTCAAAGCTGCAGGTTACGGCGCGTTGTGCGTCACCGTTGACCGTAACTACTATGGCCGCCGCGAACGCGATCTGGTCAGCGCCTTGCCGGTACGCGAGGAGTTCGGCGACCAGTCGTTCCAGGCCGGCCTGGAGTGGAAAGATCTGGTCTGGATGAAGGAACGAGTTGGTTTGCCGCTGATAGCCAAAGGCATCGCTACGGCAGAGGACGCCAAGCTGGCGGTGGAGCATGGTGCAGACGTGGTTTATATATCCAACCACGGCGGACGCCAGCTCGATCACGCGCAAAGCGGCATTGAAGTGCTGCCTGAAGTGGTGAAGGCGGTGGCCGGCCGTGCGGAAATCGTGATGGACGGCGGCATCCTGCGCGGCACGGATGTGGTCAAGGCGCTGTGTCTGGGTGCGCGGGCCGTCGGCGTAGGCAAGCTGCTGGGCTGGGCGCTCTCCGCCAATGGTGAAGCCGGTGTCGCACGCATGCTGGAACTGATGGAAGTCGAAGTGCGCACGGCGCTGGGACTGATGGGGGTCACGTCCATTAAACAATTGAACCCGGACTGGGTGCGTGCGGTGCCGGTGCTCGGCATGCCGAGTGCTGTCAGTGCCTATCCGATGTTGGCTGATGCGGTGCGGCGCCACGGACGTTAAGAACAATAATCAGGGAAAGTGAAATGTATAAAATTGGAATTCTGGAAGGCGACGACATCGGACTCGAAGTGGTGCCCGAGTGCGTCAAAGTCATGAAGGCGGCGGCAGCTAAAGCCGGATTGAAGATCGAATGGCAGCCATTGCCGATCGGCAGGCGCGGGCACGAAACCCACGGCCACACCATGCCGGAGCTGACGGTCGATGCGCTGCAGCACGTCGATGGCTGGGTGCAGGGGCCCATCGGTCACAACATGTATCCGCGCAACGATCCGACCTGGATCAATCCGCCGCTGCGCAAGAAATTTGAATTGTTTGCGAACGTCAAACCGGTGAAGTCGTATCCGAAACTGCCGTCGCTGCACAAGGACGTGGATATAGTCTTTCTGCGGGAGACCACGGAAGGCATGCAATCGAGCAGCGTGGTTTTTGCGGGCGCCGGTGAATTCCAGCCCAACGATGAAATTGCCATAGGCATGCGGGTGGTCACGCGCAAGGGCGCCAGTCGCGTTGCCCGCGAATCGTTCGAGATCGCGCGCACGCGCAAGCGTAAAAAAGTGACGGCATTGCACAAGGAGCCTGTATACCGGCTGGTGTGCGGCATGTTCGCGCGGGAATGCCGGAAAATGGCGAAAAATTATCCTGACGTCGAATTCGAAGAAGTGCTGATCGACGGTTTTGCAATGAAAGCGGTGATGAAGCCACAACAATTTGATGTGGTGGTGACGACCAATCAGTTCGGCGACATCATGACCGATCTGGGTGCGGGGCTGGTCGGCGGACTGGGCCTGGCCCCGGGGCTGGTGGTCGGGGAAAAACAGGCAATGGCGCAGGCGACACATGGTTCGGCGCCGGATATCGCAGGCAAAAACGTTGCCAACCCCTATGCCATGATCATGTCCGGGAAAATGCTGTTCGAATGGCTGGGGCGCACGCGCAACGACCAGAGCGCGGTAAAAGCGGCGGCATTGATCGATGCGGCAATGGACAAGGTGATCGCCGAAGCGCGGCATCTGACCGGTGATCTGGGTGGCAAGGCGAGTACCACGGAAATGGGTGATGCCGTCGTTGCGGCACTATGATGCACAACAGGCGAAAACCGCGGTAGACTCGGGCTAATAAACCGCAAGATGCGGTGAAACTCCCCGGCCATAACCGGGTCATACTTTCGGGGCATAGCCCGTGCGGGTATTTTCCGCCGCTTCGAAGGTTACGGGCTTAAGAAAACTTAAAGCGAGGAGGCAACACCATGCATAAAGCATTACGCGTTATTTTGACTGCAGTTTTCGCAGCAACTGCGGCATCTGCCGGTTTGGCGCAGGCAGCGGCCTATCCGGAACGGCCGGTGCGATTGATCGTGCCATTTGCACCCGGCGGTGCGTCGGATTTTGTCGCGCGCATCATTCAGGACAAGCTGGGCAATGAACTGGGGCAGCAGATTGTCATCGACAACCGGACTGGTGCGTCCGGATACATCGGTGTCGAGGTCGCTGCGAATGCAGAAGCCGATGGTTATACCGCGCTGCTTGGCAACATCGGCACGATGTCGATCAATGCTTCGGTGTTCCCGAAATTCAAAGTGAAACCGCTTGATTCCTTTATCGGCATCACGCAGGTGGTGGATGTGCCGGGCATGATGGTGGTGCATCCGTCGATGCCGGTGCATTCGGTCAAGGAATTGATCGCATTTGCCAAGGCGCGTCCGGGCAAGTTGAATTTTTCCGCCTCCGGCGCCGGCAGCAATTCACGGCTGGCCTTTGAATTGTTCCAGCAGCAGGCGGACATCAAGATCGTGATGGTGCCCTACAAGGGCGGCGCGAGCGGCGCATCGCTGGCGGTTGCCCAGGGTGAAGTGCCGATGACCATGCTGACCTCCGCGTCGCTGCTGCCGTACATCCGCATCAACCGGATGCGTTTGCTGGCTGTGGTGGCTCCGGAACGGCTGAGCGATATGCCTGATGTGCCGACCATGAAGGAACTTGGCTACCCCGACCATGTGGTCGGATCCTGGCAGGGCGTGTTTGTGCCGAAGGGTACGCCGCAGGCTGTGGTTACGCGCCTGTTCCCGGCGATCGTCAACACGATGAAGGATGCCAAGGTGATTCAGCAGTTGGGCACTGCAAGTTCGGCTGCGATTGTCAGCAAGTCGCCTGCAGATTTCCGCAAGTTCTGGGAGCACGAGCACAACCGCTGGGCCAAGGTCGTGAACGACGTAGGTGCAGTAGCGCACTAACAACAGCGGTAACGGCACTGCGCGCCCATCGGGCGTGACAGTGCCGGGGTGGTAGCAGGCTGCAGGGGTTATAAAATTATTTGTTTAAAAACAATAACTTACATTGCAGTCTTGGCGCTGGCCGCAGATGTGGCCAGCGCCGCCACACCATCATCGGCAACGGCCAAACCGGCAGCGCAGAAGGCGCAGGCCAAAAAAACAGCGAAGACAACACGTAAGGGCCCGGCGCAACGCCGGCTCGAGAAACTGTCGTGCGTCCTGGGCAGTGAAGACCGCCAGGCACGCATCGCCGTGGAATTACTCGGTGGCCGGGTGCGGAGTTTTGCCTATTATTCGAAGTGGAAACCCCGGACCTGTTCGGTGCATATCGTGCGTGACGATGCCTGGAGCCAGTGGGAAGACACGGGGAGTGTCACCGTGGTGACGCTCAACGAAGGCAAAGGCGCATTCCTGATTGACTACGGACGCCAGAACGTGAAATTCCTGTTCCGTGATATCGACCGCGAACGGTTCTGTGGCATGGAGGGCAAGATTACCGGCAGCCTGACGGTGACGCGCGGGCGCGACCGTTGTGAACTGGAGGGCGTCATGGATGAGGAGCTCGCTGCGGAATCGTTACCGTCGTCCTGAACGCCGCACTGGGTTTGGCGATGCACGCGTCAGACGTTTGCTGATATGAGCTTGAGGCCAAATATCCCGGCAACGATCAGCGTGATGCACAGCAGGCGCATTAAAGTAACCGCTTCATTGAACAGCGCGATGCCAAGGATGGTCGTGCCCACGACGCCGATGCCGGTCCATACGGCATAACCGGTACCTACCGGTATGGATTTAAGCGCCAGGGCCAGCAGCCAGACGCTGGCGATCATGGCCGCGATGGTGATCGCACTCGGTACAAGGCGTGTAAAACCATCGGTGTACTTGAGGCCGATGGCCCATACCACTTCGAGGATTCCTGCGAGCAGCAGCAACAGCCAGGCGCTGGACATGATGGCTCAGACCGTCTGTGCGGCGCGGTATTTGTCGTAAATCACGCCTTCTGCAAACAGCGCGGCGATTTCAGCGTCCTTGTAGTCAAGTCCGCGCACAGTTTTCTCGGTATGCTGGCCCAGCCACGGCGCAGCCTGGCGTATTGCGGTCAGTTCGCCGCTGGACTTGACTGGCAGGCCCAGAGATTTCATGCGGCCGATTTTCGGGTGGTCCAGTTCCACCACCATGTTGCGCGCCTTGATGTGCGGGTCGTCAAGAATCTGGGCATAGGTATAGACGGGGCCGCCGGGCACCGCAGCTTCATCGAGCTTACCGACCCAGTATGTCGTGGGTTTTGTAGCGAACATTTTTTCTATTTCCACTTCCAGTGCGTCGATGTTTTTCAGTCGTGAAGGCAGATCCTTGAAGCGCGGATCGGTCAGCCATTCGGGCTTGCTGCAGGTGATGGTGCAGAAGTTGTGCCACAGTTTGTTGTTGTTGGCGCCAACCGTGACGTAACCGTCCTGTGTTTTGTATGCCTGGTACGGTGTCGAGCGACGGTGTCGTGTGCCGGTGCCGGTGGGTTCTTCGCCGCCCCCGAAATACGCGCCCGATTCCCAGTGCGTCCATGCCAGACCGGCTTCCAGCAGCGAGGTTTCCAGGTACTGGCCCTTGCCGCTTTTTAATTTGCCGATGTAGGCGCCGAGAATTGCGTAGAGGGCGGTGACGCCGCTGGAAATGTCGTTCATCGCAATGCCGACCTTGGCCGGTCGGCCGCCGGGATAACCGGTCATCATCATGATGCCCGACATGCCCTGGGCAACAATGTCGAATCCACCCTTGTGCCCGTAAGGTCCGGTCTGGCCGAAACCGGACATCGAGGCATAGATGACGCCGGGATTGAATGCACTGATGGCCTGGTAATCAATACCCAGTTTTTTGACCACGCCGGGCCGGAAATTTTCGGTAACGATGTCGGCTTTCGCGGCGAGTTTCATCACAATTTCCTTGCCGCGAGGATCTTTCATGTTCACGCCTATGCTCTGCTTGTTGCGGTTGAGCACGGCGAAACAATAGGACTCGTCGTTGATCTTCGGTTCAAAACGCCGCGAGCCGTCGCCTTCGGGAAAATTCTCGACCTTGATGACGGTGGCACCCATGTCACCCAGCACCATAGTGCAGTAGGGGCCCGCCATGACTGTGGATAAGTCGAGTACGGTTACGCCTTCGAGAGGTAAAGCCATGTGGAACTGCTCCAGGTATGAGTGCGGCACTGCATCATGCGATGCCGCAATGATGGATATTGCCCGAGTTGTATTGTCCGAATTGCCCATTTTATCGTGCTGGCAGTGCTGGAGGAAAGCGCGGTTGGTAGTGACGCGCGATATCGCCCATAATGGTAGCGGCCTGATTGGTAGAGGCCTGTTGTGTATAACAAAGATAAAGGAGGAATTACATGAACTCAGCAATTCGGAACTCAGCAATTCGCTGGATGCTCGTTGGTTTGGCAAGCCTGGTCGCACTTCCATTGGCGGCGGTGGCACAAAACTATCCGGACAAACCGGTACGCGTGGTAATTGTGTTCCCGCCGGGCGGATCGAACGATGTGGTGGGGCGCATTGTGTTCCAGAAGGTAGGGGAAATTCTCAAGCAGCAGTTTGTGATCGACAACCGCGGTGGTGCGGCGGGGCAGATCGGCTCGGAAATCGTCGCACAAAGCCCGCCCGATGGTTATACCGTGATGGTGCAGTCCACCACCCACGTGGCCAATGCGCACCTCTACAAGAAACTCAACTATGACGTGCTCAAGGATTTCACCGGCCTGACCACACTGGCGCAGCAGGTCGGCATGCTGGTGGTGCATCCCTCGTTGCCGGTCAAAAGCGGCAAGGAGTTCATCGCGCTGGCAAAAAAACGTCCGGGTGAACTCGTCTACGGGTCTGCAGGCAATGGCAGTTTTGTGCACTTGTCGATGGCGTTGATGGCGGAAATGGCCGGTATCAAAATGATTCACGTGCCGTACAAGGGCGGCGGCCCTTCGGGCACCGCGCTGGTTGCCGGCGAAACGCAGGCCATGTTGGCGACGATCGGTTCGTTGTACCCGCACATCAAGTCGGGACGCGTGCGGCCACTGGGCGTAAGCGCGGACAAGCGGGTATCGCAGTTCCCGGATGTGCCGACGATCGCGGAGTTTGTGCCGGGGTATGAGTTTACCGCCTGGGTAGGCAGTTTTGTTCCTGCGGGCACTCCCAAGCCCATCATCGATACCCTGAATGCAGCGATAGGCAAGGCACTGGCCGATCCGACGGTAGCTTCCAAGCTGACGGCACAGACGCTGGCCCCCATGTATATGACGCCGGAGGAGTTTGCCGCGCGCATCAAGGCGGATTACGACAAATACGCCAGGGTGGTCAAAATCAGCGGCGCGCGCGTCGACTGACGGGTGCCAGAGACCACATACTGTAAAGCCGGCGCACGACGCCGGCTTTTTTTGCCTATCTCATTGTGGTGGTTGAGAGTATTGCGGATAATTTGCACGTAGCCGGTCGTGAATCCGGCAAATACCTGGAGGCTAGAATCTTGAAAACGATCCCGCACAAACTCTGCTGTTTATTTGCTGTATTACTGATTGCACCGGCCTTGGCGCAACCTTATCCGTCCAAAACCGTGCGCGTGGTCATTCCGTGGCCTGCCGGAGGATCCAATGATGTGGTTGGCCGCATCGTGATGCAGAAGGTTTCCGAAGCGCTGGGCCAACAGTTCATCATTGACAATCGTGGCGGTGCGTCGGGTTCGATCGGCGCGGATGCAGTGGCCAAGGCGGCGCCAGACGGATACACCATCATGGTGCATTCGACTACGCATGTCGGCAACGCCCACATCTATGGCAAAAAACTCGCATACGACACGCTCAGGGACTTTACTGGCATCGGCATGCTGTCGGCGCAACCGGGTGTGTTGACCGTGCATCCCTCGATGCCGGTGAAATCCGTCAGAGAATTCCTCGCGCTGGCGAAGTCGCGTCCCGGGCAGATCAACTACTCATCATCGGGTAACGGCAGCGCTCCGCATTTACAGATGGCGCTGTTGATATCAATGACGGGCATCGACATTACGCATGTGCCCTACAAAGGCGGTGCCCCGCAGGTCACGGCATTGATGGCCGGAGAGACGCAGGCATCATTCGCCACCGTAGGCACGGTCATCACTCATATTCGCAACGGCAGATTGCGACCGCTGGGCCTGGGTTCGACCAGGCCGAGCAGGGCGCTGCCGGGAGTGCCGACGATTGCTGCAGCTGGTGTGCCGGGTTACGAGATGAGCCCGTGGATTGGGGTATTTGCGCCGGCAGGTACTCCCAGGGAAATCATCGCCAGGCTCAACAGTGAAATCAACAAGGCGCTGGCCTTGCCTGACGTGGTGAGCAAGTTGGAGCATACAGCGCTGGATCCGTCGCCCACCACTGTGGATCAGTTCAACGCAATAATCAAAGCGGATTACGAAAAATACGGCAGACTGATCAAGATGAGCGGTGCAAAAATCGAATGATTGCTGCCTGACAGGCGGTCATGTCAGCTTTTCGTGCGGCGCGGTGGCCATGTGGGCCACCGCGCATTTTTATTTCAGTTCAGGAGTTGATTGATGGATCTCGGTATCAAGGGCGAAATTGCACTGGTCGTGGGTGCCAGCGAAGGCATTGGTTATGAGAGTGCAAAGGCGCTGCTGGAGGAGGGGGCGGATCTGCTGATCTGCTCACGCAATGCGGAAAAATTGCAGCAGGCGGCGGCGCGGCTGGAACAGGCGACTGGCGGCAAGGTGCGCTGGTTTGCCGCGGACGTGACCCGTGCGGAAGATGTTATGGCGCTGCGGGCGTGGCTGGAAAAACAGACTTCGCGGCTGGACATACTGGTGTCTGCAGTCGGCGGCAGCCAGCGTGCGCTGTTCGAGGAACTCGACGATGCCGCCTGGTACGCCAATTACGAATACAACGTGATGGGCACGGTGCGTGTGGTGCGGGCGGCGCTGGGGCAGTTGAAAAAGTCGGTCAAAGGCGGGCGCATCGTCATTCTCGGTGCAGCGGGACCGCGCATGCCTTATCCGAATCAGTTGGTGTCCAACGTCCACAAGGCAGGCCTGATCGCACTGGTCAAAACCCTGGGTGCTGAATTCCAACCCCATAACATACGCGTGAATTCAGTATCACCGGGACGTACGATGACCGGGTTGTGGACCAAGCGTATCGATCAACTGTCAGCGGAGCGTGGCGTGCCCCCTGCAGAGATCGTCAGCGAGTTTTCCCATGAGATACCGATGGGACGTTTTGCCCAGCCTGAAGAGATTGCGCCCATGGTGGTGTTTCTCGTATCGCACAAGGCAAGTTATGTCACCTGTCAGTCCATACTTGTTGACGGCGGTATTGCGCGCGGCCTGATCTGACGCGAGCGTCCGTAATGTGATGCATCTGCATGCAATGCACCGGTTTGCGGGTTGCCGCATATCCGCATTTTGGGCATTATCGGCGGGCGCGCAATACAACCACAACATACCGCGCCACAGGAAGAGAAATGCAGCAGGTCAACAGGTTTTACTGTGTGCTGGCTGCTGGTATTGAGGCGCTTTGACCTCAAGCTGACTGTTTACTGCTGAGTAACACCGTCTAATAATTCGCTATCAGGAAGGACATTGCAACATGATTGATCTGCGTTTGACCCCAGAACAGATCGAGATTCGCGACGCTGTGCGCGATTTCGTCAATCAGGAACTGAAGCCCGCGGCGATCGATCCCAAACGCCTCGAGCCCTTTGAGAAACCGTTGATGACGGATTTTCTCGATCAGCTGTCGCAGATGGGATTGCGCGGCCTGGGATTGCCGGAAGATGCGGGTGGTGTCGGGGCTGATCTGCTGACGTCCTGCATACTGCTGGAAGAAGTTGCCGTCGGTGACGTCGATCTCGCCGTGGTGCTGGGCGAAACTTCACTGCTGGCATGCGGGATGTACGCGGCAATGAACGATGCGCAGCGCAAGCGCTGGATGCCGAAATTCGAGGGCAACGATCGTTTTCATCTGGCGTTGATTGCCCGGGATGCTGACACGGAGCGCGGCTGGAGCTATTACCAGGCGCTGCCGGAGGATGACCTGCCGGTCGGCACACCGGATTTATCGGCCAAGCGTTCGGGCAAGGGCTGGGTGATCAATGGACTGGCGCCGTTTGTGTCGAATGCACCGGTTGCCGGCCTGTTCATTGTGCAGGCCAAGATCGAGGGTGAAGACGGCACGGTGACGGTATTGCTCGGCAGCGATGCGAAAGGTTTGACTGTCGACGAAGAGCTGCCGGCTTTCGGCGAAGGCGGCGCACATGCGCGTTGGGGGCATGGCGCCATCGCCTCTGTCACGCTGGACGGCTGCAAGGTCGCTGAGGAGGATGTCATCGCGGCTGATGCGGCACGGCGTCTGCTGCACGGCGATTTGCATGCGCGGCGCACGGTGCAGATGACGGCGATCAATGTCGGCGTGTCACGCGCCGCGTACGAGGCGGCGGTGGATTACGCCAAGATGCGCTGGCAGGGTGGGCGTCATATCGTTGAACACCAGGCGATCGGCATGAAGCTTGCGGATGTGGCGATTCAGCTGGAAGCCGCGCGCAGTCTGGCATTGAAGGCAGCGTTTGTCGCGGATCATCCCGATGCAGTCAGCGAACGCAGTGTGAACGATCTGCCCTGGCATGCCGTGGCGCGCACATTTGCGGCAGAGTCCCTGCATCGTGCGACGTTGGAGGCCGCGGAATGTTTTGGCGCGATGGGCGTGATGCGCGACATGCCGTTGCAGAAATATGTGCACGATACGCTGGTCATGAAGCATTCGATGGACGCGGATCTGGCTTCGCCACTGGTGGTGGCGGAGGCGGTCGCCGGTTATACCCGCTGAGTGTATATAAATAATTTATTTGTAACGATATTTTAAGGAACTGGTATGGATTTTTCACTGAATGAGGAACAGCGCCACTGGCAGATGGAAGCCCGCAAATTCGCCGAAGACGAGATACGGCCGATTTCAGTTGGGCGTGACCAGATTGCCGACCCGAAAGCGACCTTCGACTGGGGCATCATCAAGCGGGGCTCGGAACTGGGTTTCCGCACGCTGGCGGTGCCCAAGGAATGGGGCGGCCATGAGGCCGACTTTGTGACCCAGGCGCTGGTGATGGCGGAACTGGCGCGCGGTGACAGCTCGGTATCCAAGACCTTCAGCCAGTGCTGGAAATGGAGTCACCTGATTGCGGCCTCCTGCACCAAGGAGCAGAAGGAGCGTTTTCTCACGCCTTTCATGGCCGATCACGGATTCGTGCTGGGCAAGGGCGGCACCGAGGCCAATGCTGGATCCGACAACCGGATGCCACCGGAGAACGATCCCAAGGCGGGCTGGAAACTGCGTGCCGAACGTCAGGGCGACGAGTGGGTGCTCAACGGTACCAAGATGTTCATCGCCAACGGCAGCGTGGCGAAACTGTTCTTCGTTGATGCGCGCACCAATCCCGATGTGGGTATCCGCGAAGGCAGCACGATGTTCATCATTCCGCGAGATACGCCCGGATTCAGCATCGGCAAGGTGTTCAACAAGCGCGGCTGGCGTTTCTACCAGAACGGCGAACTGATATTCGAAAACTGCCGCATTCCCCATGCCAACGTGATGGGCGAGGTCAACGGCGGCGTGAAGGCGCGCGCCAACGACAAGTCGGAATTCGGCGACATCGAACTGGCGGCGAACGCGCTGGGCATTTGCGATGACGCGGTGGGCATGGCGATGGCATATGCGCGCAACAACAAGCGCGCCGGAAAACTGCTGATCGACCATCAACTGGTGCAACTGCGGCTCAATGAGATGTACATGCTGACCGAAGCGCTGCGCGCATTCGTGCTGCGCACGGCGTGGGAACGCGACCGCAAGATGCCGGATCTCGGCAACAACGTGCTGGTGATGAACTATTCGCAGGAAGTCGTGCAGCGCGTGACGCGGGCCAACATGGAAATCCACGGCCCGGCGGGTTGCATGATGCATGCGCGTGTCGACAAGCTGGTGCGTGACGCAATGGTGTGGACCCATCTGGCGGGTGACACCGTGCAGCGCGTGAAAGTGGTCAAGCGCTTGCCGTTGACTACGGGGTGATGCGTATGCGGCCCGACCGCCGGGCCGCGGCCGGATAAACGTGCCGCCGGAATGTTGGCGGCGCAACCCCCTTCGCCTTGCGGGTGGAGCGCCAGCATTAGCTGGCTGCGTGTGCGTTCCACAACGCTGCGCAGTGGCGGATGCTCGACAGCATTCCAGCGCAGGTGTACACAGTGCTTGCAGTTGCTACGCGCGATCTGTGTAAATCCGGATTTCGGGCCTGACGGGCGTATCAGCCTGGCAAATAATATAAGTAATTGATTATAAAGGTTTTTTCATGAAGTTCGAGCTAACTCCAGAACAACGCAGCATGGTCAATGCCGTGCGCGAACTGACCCAGGACAAGATCAAACCGCGTGCGCTGAAATACATGGACGGCACATTTCCCTGGGACAACATGAAAGAACTGGCCGGGATCGGCGTGCTGGGCATGGCGGTGCCGGAAGAATATGGCGGGCTCGGCCTGCCGGTGCTGGATACGGCGCTGGTGCTGGAGGAAATTGCCAAGGGCTGTTACGTCACCGCCATGGCGGTGCTCGGCGAAGTCGGCGTGCAGACCAAGATCATCGACAACTATGCGCCGGAGAACATCAAGCGCCGGCTGCTGCCCGGCGTGTGCAGCGGCGACACCATGCTGGCCGTGTGTATGACCGAGCCGCATGCGGGTACCGATGTCGCCAACTACCGCACCAACACCGATATCGTTGGCGACAAGCTGGTGCTGAATGGCGTCAAAACGCTGATCAGTCGCGTTGATGAAGCGCAGGCTTTTGTGGTGTTCAGCCGCATCAACAAGCAACCGGGGCGCGAGGGCATAGGTTGCGTGCTGATCGAGCGCGGCACGCCGGGCTTCGAATGCACGGCGCGTTATCACACCATGGGCGGCGAGAACCTGGCCGAAATTCGTTTTGAAAATTGCGAATTGCCGCTGGAGAACCTGATCATTCGCGAAGACGGCTTTCGCCGTCTGCTTAATGCCTTCAACACCCAGCGCTGCCTCAATCCGAGCATTTCACTGGGGCTGGCGGAAGGGGCGTTCGAGGAGGCCGTGAAATACGCGCGTGATCGCGAAGCTTTTGGCCGCTCGATCGGCGATTTTCAAGTGATACGCCACAAGCTCGCGGAGATGTATCGTGACATAGAGGCGAGCCGTTCCATTTTGTATCGTGCCTGTGCGACGGCAAATCCGTTCCCGGATCCGTACATGGCGGCAATCGCAAAGATTACGGTGAACGAAATGTCGCTGCGCGTGACCAGCGAAGCCATCCAGGTGCATGGCGGTTATGGTTTTACCGACGAATATCCGGTGTCGCGTTTTTACCGCGGCGCGCGTTACGGTTCACTGGGTGGCGGGACCAGCGAGACGCTGAAGGAGCTGGTCGGCAAACAGATTCTCAGGGACTTCGGGCCGGATGGATTCCTCGGCATGAACAACTTCTGATTGTATTCATGCGTTTCCTGTTATTTGTCCCCGGTGACGACGAGCGCAAGCTTGCAAAAGGGCTGGCGTCTGCGGCTGATGCGTTGATCCTGGATCTTGAGGATTCGGTTTCGCAGCAACGCAAGGCAGCGGCGCGCGGACTCTGTGCAGAGGTGTTACGTACCGCCAGATCGGACAAACGTCTGTATGTGCGGATCAATGCACTGGATACGGAGTTTGCCCGCGACGATCTGTCTGCCGTCGTCGGTTTGGGGCCCGCCGGCATCATGTTGCCGAAGTGCCGTCACGGTGCGGATGCGCGAAAACTGGGCGAACTGCTGTTGCGGCTGGAGGCCGAAGCAGGGCGTCCTGTCGGTGTCATCGGCATACTGCCTATTGCCACTGAAAGCGGGAAATCGATGTTTGGCCTCGGTACGTATGCGGAGCCGGCCATACCGCGTTTGCATGGATTGCTGTGGGGTGCGGAGGATCTCGCTGCGGATCTCGGTGCGCTCGGCAAGCGTGATGAGAAAGGGGGGTATACGGAGCCGTACAGGTTGGCGCGGTTATTGTGCCTGTTTGGCGCTGCTGCTGCATCGACCATCGCGATTGATGCGGTGTATACGGATTTTCGTGATCCCATCGGACTGCGCGCTGAAGCGGAAGATGCGGTGCGCGACGGCTTCTCTGCGAAGGCGGCCATTCATCCCGATCAGGTAGCGCAGATCAACGAAGTATTTACGCCGTCGCAAACTGATGTCGAAGCCGCGCAGCGCATCGTCTCGGCATTTGATGCGCCGCCCGGCGTTGGTGTGGTGGCCATGGACGGGAAAATGGTTGATCGACCGCATTACCGTGCTGCGCAGCGCGTGCTGGCGCGACAGCAAAGGCGCTGAGCGTAACACGCGAAGACCTATCGAATCGAGCCAACACGGTGATTCCGTCAAAGTGCCGCGCTCTTGTGCGCCAACCATGAAAAAATATAATCGCGCCGTCATTTCCTGTGCCAGCGCATGCACGTAAAATGCGAGCATGCCAGCCGCCAGCGCCCAAAAAGAAAAACTGCCCGACAAGCATAAACCCCGCTATGTGCTGTTAGCCGAGGAAATACTGGCGGCTATCGGCAAAGGCGTTTACAAGGTGGGCTCGTTGCTTCCAAGCGAACCCCAACTTTGCAGGCAACACGGATTTAGCCGGCATACCGTGCGCGATGCGATACGCATTCTGCAGAAAATGGGTGTTGTGTCGAGTCATCAGGGCCTGGGCACCCGGGTTGAATCAGCAAGGGTGGTGTCCCGGTACATTCAGGCCTTTGATGCAATCCCGGATATCTGGGAATATGCAAAAAGCACAAAATTGCAAGTGATGGCCAGACGCATGGTGGAAGCCAGCGTAGTACCTGCAGAGATTGCTGACACCTCCTCTTCACCGGAATGGTGTCTGGTTGAAGCGGTCAGGTATGGCAAACCTAATGAAAGTCTGGCCTGGACCCAACTGTTTTTCCGTTCCGAATATGCTGCGCTTGTCGACCGGGTGGGCAAGCGGCGGGCGCCGCTGTATGCGCTGATTGAAGAACGTTACGGCGTCAAGGCCTACACTGTGAAGCAGGAAATCAGCGGCGTTGTCATTTCCAAAACGATAGCTTTACATCTGCGTGTCAAACCAGGCTCAAGCGGAGTGGCCATGACGCGCCGTTATTTTGATCTGAACCGACGCCTCTATGAGGTAACAAAAAGCATTTATCCTGCGGAACGGTTTGACTATAACGTTGAGTTCTGCCTCGAGCACGGCAAGGATGCGGACCGTTAACGCAAGTGGCTTAACCCGGCAACCATTTCATTCAGGGATGAGAATACGGTGACTCCGGCCGCCTCCAGAGCAGTACGTTTGGCGGCATAACTGCCATGGCTGCCGTAAGTCAATGCGCCGGCGTGGCCCATGGCCACACCCTCGGGTGCAGTGCGCCCGGCGATTAATGCAAATACCGGTTTCGCGAATGCCTGAGTTTTCAGCGCCTCAGCAAAATCTTCTTCATCGCGCCCGCCGATTTCACCAATAATCAGCAGTGCGCGGGTTTGTTCATCCTGCGCATAAAATGGCACCAGATCGGAATAACGCGCGCCCTTGATCGGATCGCCACCGACGCCCACCCATACCGATGTGCCGACCTCGCGCTGGACCAGGCGGAATCCCGCTTCGTACGACAATGTGCCGGATTTCGACATCAGGCCCAGCGGTCCAGTTTTTAGTGACACGTCCGGCAGGAACCCCAGCTTGGCTACTCCTGCAACAGCCATGCCCGGTGTCGAGCCGCCAATCCACAATACGCCGGCTTCCTGTGTCAGTCGCTTGGCTTTGAGTGCATCGTGTACGGGCATGCCCTCAGTTGGTGTGACGATCATCTTGATGCCGGCGGCGACAGCTTCCCGCATAGCGTCCAGCAGGCCATAGGCGCCGACCAGTACCACGCTGACTGTGGCGCCCGCGGCCTTGATTGCCGACGCACAGTCCGGAAATAGGGGTATCCCGTTGATTTCTTTGATATCTTTTTGTGGCGATACCCCGGCAACTAGGTTTGTTCCATATTCCCGCATTAAACGGCTGTGCAAGCGTCCGGCGCGGCCGCTGATGCCCTGCAGGATGACTTTGGTGTCGCGGGTGATGCGTGGTGACATCATGTCCGCGCTGCCAGATGTGTGCGTACTTCGGCCAGTGCTGCATCGAGATCGTTGTGCAGCGTGATGCCGGCCTCGGCCAGTACCGTGCGCGCGGCTTCCATGCCGTTGCCGACCAGCCGTGCCACCACCGGCACCTGGAACTCGGGCACCGCTTTTAAGGCGCTGACCAGCAGTCGCGAGAATTCGCCGAGCTCGGTGATGCCGGCGAAGATGTTGATCAGCAGAACCTTCACATTGGGACCCTGGTGCATCCACTGCAGCACGCTGACCAGTCGTCTGGTCTCGCCACGCAAGCCGCCGGTGCGTATGTCGAGGAAGTTGTAGGGTTTGAGTCCTGCGCCGCGCATTTCATCGATCAGCATCATCGACAGGCCAGCGCCGGTCGTCAGCAGTGCAATGTCACCCAGCGGATCGACCACTACATAGTCACAGCCGTGCGCGTCCTTCAGCGCGGTTTCCAGGTAGGGACTCGACTGCTCGGCAAGCAACGCATGCTGCTCGGGCTGGCGGGGCAGAGCGGAGTCGTCCGTGATGAATTTGGCATCACCGGCGATCCAGCGTCCATCCGGATATACGAACAGCGGGTTGATTTCGATGAGCAGCGCTTCGGCGGCCATGAATGCCGTGGCCATGGCACGACCAGCCTCAGTCAGCGCTTTGCCCATGGCACCATCAAATGTGGCGGCGAGTTTTTCCGCTGTTGCAACCAGTACCGAAGCATCGGGCGCCGTGGTCGCCGTGCGCAGTTCTTCGCGTGGCAGCGTTTCTATTTCCATGCCGCCTTGCGCAGCCATGATGATGCGCACGCCGGCTGCAGCGGGATCGAGCATCATGGAAATATAGGCTTCACTGCCGCCATGCACTTGTTGCTCGACGCGGACTGCGCGGACAGTTCGGCCTTTCGCCTGTTTGCCAAGGATGGCCGCGGTTTTTATGCGAACTTCGTCCGCGGTTTCCGCTTTCTGGATAAGTCCGGCTTTGCCGCGACCGCCTGCGGTGATCTGGCCTTTGACGATCCAGGGTCCAGGCGGCAGATTAGTAATTTTCTCGGCGTCTGTTATCAGCAGGCCCTGCGGCACGGGGATACCGTGATTGGCCAGCAGTTTCTTTGCGTCATGCTCCAGTAGATACACTTATTCGGCTTTCATTCCAGAAATTTTCACGACTTTTGCCCATTTTTCTGTTTCGGATCGCATGAACTTTCCGAAAGCTTCCGGCGTGCTGCCTACAGGCTCCGCACCCTGCTGAGCCAAGCGCTCTGCAACTTCCTTGTTTTTCAAGGCTTCTACTGTGGCGCGGTTGATTTTATCGATGACTGATCGCGGTGTGTTTAGAGGAACCAGCATGCCGTACCAAGCACTGACCTCATAACCATCCAGGCCGGATTCAGTAGCAGTGGGGATATCCGGAAACAATGCTGATCGTTTTGCACTGGTTACTGCGAGAGCTTTCAATTTCCCGGATTGAACGATGCGGCTGGCTGAAGTCAGCGTCTGAAATGACAATTGCACACGTCCGGCCACGAGGTCCGTGAGCGCAGGGGCGGCTCCTTTATAGGGAATGTGCACGATATTGACGCGCGCCTCGATACCGAACAGGGCGCCGGCCAAATGATTGGATGATCCAACCCCGGCGGATGAATAGCTTAATTTTCCGGGTTCCCGTCGGGCAAACGCAATTAAGTCCTTGAGCGAACCGACTGGCAATGAGGGATGAACCACGACAAGCAGGGGAGAAGCTGCGATTTGCGTTACTGGAGACAGGTCGCGAAGCGGGGAGAAAGTCAGCTTGTAGAGGTGGGGGTTTACAGTCATCGGGCCGACGTTGCCCATAAGTATGGTGTAGCCGTCCGCGAGGGCATTGACCGCAATATCGGTGGCGATGTTTCCGCCTGCGCCGGGCCGGTTGTCCACAATCACCTGTTGCCCCATGGACTCGGCAAGTTTCCGTGCGATAAGGCGTGCAATGGTGTCCGTACCCCCGCCCGCCGCGTAAGCAACGATATACCGGACGGGCTTGGTGGGGTATTGCTGTGCATACAGGACGGGAATCGTCGCGAGGGAACAACCGATCATCAGTAATGCAGCGCGAAGCGTAAACATAAATTTTCTCCTCATGGTTTCCTGCTATTTGTTTCTTTTTCGGGCGAGGAACGCCTCCATCATGCGTCTGGGTTCGTCTGTACTGCGTGCTTCCACGCAGGCGCGTATGCCTTGCCAGATGCCATCGGTCAGTGACATGCGCTCCCAGTCCCGGATCAGAGTTTTCTGCAGGCGCATGACACGTCGCCCACCGAGCAGAATGGACGCAATCCACTTTTCGACTGCGGCATCAAGTTCGGCGGCCGGAACAAGCTTCTGCAGAAAGCCGCAGCGATACGCTTCCTGGGCATCGATGATGTCGCCGGTGTAGATGAGTTCCAGGGCTTTCCCCCAGCCCACGAGCCTTGGCAGCAGTACGGCTTCCATGCCAGAAGGAATGCCGACGCGTACTTCCGGCATGCCGAATTTTGCGGTATCGACGCCAACGCGCATATCGCATGCTGCTGCGAGTTCCATGCCAAATCCCAAGCACCAGCCATTGATCCGGGCAATGACCGGCACCGGGAATCGTCCGATCGACTCATTGGCGACATGGGTCAGCGTGTGTTCGACCTCAGCCTGCTCTGCCGTCAGATCCTTCATTTCGGCCAGATCGGCACCGGCAATGAACGATTTTTCGCCGGCACCGGTGATCACTGCGGCTCTCAGGGTTTCGTCTTTTGCGAGCTGGTTGAAGGTATCGGCGATCTCGCGCTTCCCCGGCATGCCGAGGGTATTGTGCTTGGTCGGGTTATTAACGGTGATAAATGCGATCCGCGTGTCACTGGCGCGTTCTTCGATCCGTACATCGAGGAGTTTAGTAGGTGTATTACTCATGATTATCAATAATCTCCAACTGAGCAGGTTTGCTCGCACAGGCAGGTGTGTGGATGGAATTGCTGACTGTAAGCAACGCGCCGGACAACTTGTCCGGACAACTGCATATTAGAGGGCGTAATTAACCCTGTCAATCCGGAATGGCTGGCAAGATCGGAGGCGGTAATGAAATGGCAAAACGTCGAGCAGGTGCTCAGGCGACAGATACTCGCTGCTGCGCGAGCGCCTGCTCATGGGTCACTGCCGGCACAACAAGTTTGTAGAGCGCGCGCCGGGTGTTGCTGAACAGCGAGCGCATTTTTTCGGTCCAGGGTGTTTTCCGCGCCAGCAATGCGGCGGGACTTTCCCAGACATCCGGGCCGGCAAGTTCGTAAGCAGTCAGATATTTCGGGCCGTCGCTGTTGCCGCCGGCGATGCCGGTGGACATGTAGCGCCGCGCACTCAGCACCCCGGGTATGCCGGCGCAACGCGGCAGGTGCTCGCTGTCGTACCAGGCGTTGTATTCATCGACGATGTGGTCGGGAATGTCGGTGTGCACGATGTACATCCACGGCGCATCCGCAAAAGAAGTTTGCCCGACTTCGCACATCAGCTTGAAATTCATGCGCTCGCGTTTGTCACCATAAAACTTGCGCATGCGCAGCGACCACGGTGTGGGGTTGGCGACGATGCTCTGGAAATGCGCGCCGGCCTCGACCTGCTCATCCGCTGTTTCATACCAGGCCAGGTAACGGATGTCCGCTTTTTCACAGAAATAGCGGCGCGTGCGCACAAATCCCGGCATGGCGGTCAGTTGCGGCACATGTTCGAGTTGGTACCAGTCGTTGAATTCAGCGTCGTGTTCTGTCGCGACGTCGAGCCGGACTGTGATCAGTCCACCAGCCTGCGCGATCATGCCGGTACTTCGAGATCCACCAACGGCCCGTACTGCTGGCCGCCAAATACATCACCGTCATCGACATCACCGGAAATCACCGGTCTCGGGATGGTGATCTTGATGGCGTTCGCGGCATCGTAGTTGATGATGGCGACGACCTCAGGCTTGAGCCGGTAAGTCTTGGCGAACCAGTCCGCGTTGATCAGTTTGGCGTCGCGGACTTTTTCATAGGTAGCTCGTTCCTTGAAAATGATGTCGAAGGTCAGTTCGAACGGTCCCGAATTCTTGCTGCGTATCAGTTTGGTCACTTGCCAGAGTTTTGCCATGGTTCAGACTTTCTCGTAGCCGATGCGGAACATTTCCAGCGGATTGTCCGGCTCGACGACATGATTCATGTTGAAGCGATAACTGGCACCTTTGTCGATTTCCGCGGGCGAGTAGGGGAAGGCGACCGAGGTGATCAGACCGGTCCATTCCGGCACCGGGTAATGCACGGCAATGTGACTCAGCGACTTGGCCAGGGCGTTGGCCAGTTTCTGGTCGGGGGCGGTGATCTGGAACAACAGGCCGACTTCGTGGCCTATCGACATGTCCGGTTCCAGCACACCCATTGCCGCGTTGCGGCCGAACTGGCGCACGTCAAGCCGGTACTGACTGTCTATGTTGTCGCCCATCACGTCGCGGATGCGGTCGCGCGCGGCATTGACCAGATTTTCCAGCCAGTGGTCGAACTGACCGAGGATAATCGGATCGCGCACCGAACCGATAACAATGCTCTGGTAGCCGGCGAGTTCGGCGCCTTCGAGTTTGATGGTGTAGCGCTCGGCCTTTTTGAAGGTGCTGCCCGAAACCTTGACCGCACGGTCGGAGACCGCTTCATAGCGGGCGTTGACGGTGTTCAGTATGCCTGAGGGTTCGATCAGCTCATACGGCGTGGAGTTTTCATACAGATTGTGCGAGGCGACGCTGGCCGGATCGCAGCGATAGTCCGGATTTGGCGGCTCGACGATGAAATGGTCATCGGTGACGATGGCGAAATTGCAATCCGGGTACTTGCGCTGCACCACGCAGGCGGCGCCGCATTCGAGGATTTTCGCGGCATGCCAGACGGTGGCCGGATTAAAGCCTTTCATGACCGGCATCGCGGCGAAGATCGATGTATCACTGGAACGTCCGGCAATCACCACCTCGGCGCCGTTCTGCAGCGCCTCGATATAGGGTTCTGCACCGCACATGCCGACAATGTGTGCGCTGCGGTCGATTACGGCTTCGTCAAATACGGGGGCATTGGCCAGCGGTTTGATGCGGCCTTCCTTCAGGCGTTTCTTCAGGTAATTCCTGTCCTGTTCCGAGGCGATGGTGGCCAGTTTGAAATTAAGTTTTTCCTCGCGCGCAATTTCGCGGGCAATGCCGGCCATTCGTTCCAGTTGGGCATCGGTGCCGGCCGTGCCGGCGGAACCGACGATCACCGGGATGCCGGCGGCGCGTCCGGCCAGCAGCATCAAACGAAAATCACGCTTGCACGCGGCGTCGGAGAATTGCGGTTCGCCGGACCCGAGGTGATGCGGACCCGGATCAGTGGAGCCGCAGTCGGCACCGATGAAATCGGGTTTCAGCGTCATGGCCCGTTTCATGGTTTCTTCACGGAAACCGGAGCCGAGGATGCCGGTCGCGGACAGGATGCGGATTTCTTTCATGACGGGTGATTTTCCAAATCAGGCAGTGAACGCAGCAGAGGTTCCCCAAAACACAACGGCGGCATCCATGGTCGCCGCTGCAGATGTTGTGAGGATGAGTGTATCAGGCCGCGACACTGCCTCGCACGGTAGTCCGATACATGAGACGACGCAGCGGCAGGTCGTAATCAAAATTCGCCTTGTGCTGTGCCGAGCAGTTGTCCCACATCAACAGATCGCCGGCCTGCCATTGGTGCACATACTGGAATTCCGGTTTGATGATGTGCTGGCAGATTTCCTGGAGCAGGGCAGCGTTTTCTGCTTTATCCAGGCCGACGATATGGGAGGTATGGGCTTCGTTGATGAACAGGCCCTTGCGTTTGGTCACCGGGTGGGTGCGGACGATCGGTGTTTCCACATCCGGCACGCTGGCGAGCTGTTCCGCGGTAGGCGTGTGTTCCTGTATGGAGCGTCCGCCGCGGGCCTGATCATCTTTCTGGGCTTGGGCATTGCGCTCGCGGTAATGCCGGTAGCTGTGGACGTTTTTCAGGCCCTGCACGCGCTGCTTCATGTTTTCCGGCAGCGCATCGTAGGCAGCAGTGGTGCTGGTGAAGTTGGTGTCGCCCAGTATCTTGCCATCCTTGAGCGGTACTTCGATCGCGTACAGCGCGGAGAGCATGCTCGGTTCTTTTTTGTAGGACAGGTCGCTGTGCCAGAAGCGACCGGCGTCCTGCGAGCCTATGGCTTTGCCCTGGTCATTCAGTATGTTGGACACGATCAGGATTTCCGGATGACCCGCGAGCCGGTTTTCCTTGCGCACATGGTGTTCCAGGTAGCCGAAACGCGCGGTGAAGGCGACCTGCTGCTCCGGGGTGATCTTCTGATTGCGGAAAAAAGCGACTTCGTTATCAAAAAATATCTTGGCAATTTTCTCGAACATCTCGTCGGTCAGCGGCCGGGTCAGGTCCACGCCGGAAATTTCCGCGCCGATATGCTTGCCTATGCGATTTACGGTGATCATGCGATTCCTCTTCTGGGTGGGTGCCTGTATGGGGCATCGTGCAAATTTTCAGCAATGCTAGCAAAACTGTTCTATGCGATAAAAGAATTATTATGCATATTGCCATATGATTTATGTATAGTTGAGGCGTGACTCTCAAACAGCTGCGCTACCTGCGCGAAATTGCCCGTCATCAGCTGAATATCTCGGCTGCAGCAACTGCCCTGCATACCTCGCAACCGGGCGTGAGCCGGCAGTTGCAGTTGCTGGAGCAGGAACTGGGGGTCGACTTGCTGGTGCGGCGCGCCAACCGGATTCTGGGACTGACCGAACCCGGGCACGCCATTCTGGCCGTCGCGGAACGCTTGCTGGGTGAAACGGAGAGCATCGCGTTGATTGCGGCCGATGCGCGCAATGAAGGCGCCGGGCGACTGGTGTTGGCTACCAGCCATCTGCATGCCCGCTATACCTTGCCGGTCCCGGTGCGGATATTTGCTCAACGTTATCCCGACGTGCAACTGCATTTGCTGCAGGCCGATTCCGACGACATACAGAAACTGGTTGAGTCAAGGGATGCCGATATCGGAGTCAGTACCGAACTGGGGCATGACAATCCTGCACTGGTCGTGCTGCCGGCGGCTGTGATCCGGCGCAGCCTGATCATGCCGCGGGGGCATGCGTTGAGCCGGAAGAAACATCCGGGGCTGGATGATATTGCGCGTTATCCCATCGTCAGCTATCACCCGCGGTCGCGCGGCGGGCAGGTCATCGCGCAGGCCTTTCGTGATGGTGGCGTCACGGTGAGGCATGTGGTGAGCGCCAGCGATTCGGATGTCATCAAAGCCTATGTGACTGAGGGGCTGGGCATAGCCATAGTGCCGACCATGGCGCTGGACCCGGCCGGGGATGCGCGACTGCATGCCGTGGACGTGACACAGTTATTCCCCGAAAGCATGATGACCGTCAGCCTGCGTCGCGGCACCCATCTGCGCCGCTACCTCACGGATCTGATCCAAATGGTCGTGCCACAGCTGGGGCGTGAGGACGTGGAACGGGCCATGCGCGCCTGAGCATGTCCTGCAGGCTGCCAAACCGTTAAAATACCGGTTTTCCGGAAACAACCTATGTCAGGAGTCTGTTCATGAAGCTTTATGGATCAACCACTTCGCCGTACGTGCGCAAGGCGCGCGTGCTGATACACGAAAAGAACATGCCGGTCGAATTCGTCGTCGAGGATCCGTGGGCTGATGACAGTCCGATTATCATCAAGAATCCGCTGTCGAAGGTGCCGGCGCTGGAGATCGGACCTGACAGCTACATGTTTGAATCGCCGCTGGTGGTGCACTACCTCGATCACACTGACGGCAAGTCATTTACCCCGCGTGACCCCGCTGGTTACTGGCAGTCGCAATGGTGGCAGTCCCTGGGGCAGGGCATCATCGATGCCGGCATCGCCCGCGTGTTCGAAACGCGTCGCCCGGAAGAAAAGCAGATGCCGGAAAAAATGGCACGCGAAGAGCAGCGCATCAACCGCGCCATAGACCTGGCCGAAAAAACCATGAAGGAAAATGCAGAGTTCCTGCTTGGCAACCGTTTCGGCCTGGCTGACATCGTGATGGGCGTAGCCATGCAATACACCGATTTCCGTTATCCGCATGACTGGCGCAGCCGCGCGCCCAAGCTGGCGAAATGGCTTGCAGGCGTCGCGGCGCGACCGTCGTTTGAAGAAACGCTGCCGCCGGGATTCGTCAAACCTGAAGTCGCTTGATCCGGGATTAAATCAGGACAAAAGGGCGCTGCGGCGCCCTTTTTTATTGCCGGTGTTTTTCTGGATGGGCCGTAAGAGCAGTTGCGTCGGTGTCGGGATGCGTAAAGGAAACCGGTGTTTTCGGCGACTCATCAACGATCAGCCTGAAAATGTCCGGTCGCGCATAATGGCCGACAGCGTCAAAATCGAATTTGCCGCGCGCGATATCGTCCAGATCGAGATCGGCCGTCAGTATGGTTTCGCCTGCGTAGTCAGGACCGGCGAGTATGTCGCCCAGGGGATTGATGATGCAGCTGCCGCCGCGTGACATGATCAGATCCGGATCGTCACCAAAGTGCGTACTATGTTCTGCCGGATAGTCGGAGCGGCGCGCAAACTGGTTGCAGGAGAGCACGAAGCAGCGGCCTTCGACGGCTACATGGCGCATGGTGGCCAGCCAGGTGTCGCGTCCGTCAGCAGTCGGCGCGCAATAGATCTGCACGCCTTTGGCGTACTGCGCGGCGCGCATCAGCGGCATGTAGTTTTCCCAGCATATGACTGCGCCGAGCTTGCCGAGGGGGGTGTCGAAGACGGGCATGGTCGAGCCGTCGCCAAAACCCCAGATCAGCCGTTCCGACCCGGTGGGCATGAGCTTGCGGTGTTTGCCCAGATAAGTGCCGTCGGGTGCGAAATACAGCACTGTGCAGTGCAGCGTTCCGCCGTCGCGTTCGATGACCCCGATCACCAGATAAATCCTGTGGGCGGCGGCGATATCGGCCAGGCGCTGCGTGACTGCGCCGGGAACATCAATCGCGCTGTCCCAATACCGGCGGTAATCATCACGCCCTGCGGCGGTGCGGTTGCCGACGCTGGCGCCGAAATCCAGGCCGCGTGGATAACCGCCGATAAAGGCTTCGGGGAAAAGCGCCAGCTTGGCGCCTTTGCCCGCGGCTTGTGCGGCCAGGCTTTCGGTTTTTTTCAGGGTGCGCGCAGTATCAAAGGCAACACTGGCGGCCTGTACTACTGCAACTCTGGCTGGTGTGGAGGTCATGGGCGGCAGCACCGTTCAGCGCATGATGAAGGGATTGGGCACCTCGGTGGCCGTGGATATCCATACGCTCTTGGTCTGCAGGTATTCCTTGATCATTTCCTGTCCGCTTTCACGGCCTATGCCCGAACGTTTGTAACCGCCGAACGGCGACAGATAGGACACTGCGCGGTAAGTGTTGACCCAGATGGTGCCCGCCTGCAGTTTTTCGCTCATGGTGAAGGCGCGGCGCATGTTCTGGGTCCACACGCCGGCGGCGAGGCCGAACACCACATCGTTGCCGATGGCCACGGCTTCTTCCTCGTCCTCGAACGGAATCACCGACAGCACAGGGCCGAAGACTTCTTCCTGCGCGATGCGCATGCTGTTTTTCACGCCGGTAAATATGGTGGGTTCGACAAACCAGCCGTTGCCGCATTCTGGTCGCGATGCGCGAGCACCACCGAGCACGGCTTTGGCGCCTTCGCCTTTGGCAATGTCGATGTATTTGAGGATTTTTTCGAATTGCGGCGGATTGGTCACCGGACCAACCTGGGTGTCCATGCTCATGGGATCGCCCATTTTTGCGGTTTTCGCAAAGGCCACCAGTTTTTCGACGAACTCATCATGTATTGACTGTTGCACCAGCAGCCGCGATCCGGCGATGCAGGTCTGACCGGTGGCCGCGAAGATGCCGGAGATCACGCCCTTGATGGCGTTGTCGATGTGCGCATCGTCAAACACGATGTTGGGCGACTTGCCGCCCAGTTCCATGCTGACGCGCTTGAGGCCTTTGGCTGCGGCTGCGTAGATTTTCTGTCCGGTGGCATCGGAGCCGGTGAACGCGATCTTGGCGACCAGGGGGTGCTCGACCAGCGGCGTGCCGACTTCAGCACCGAAACCGGTGACGACATTGACCACGCCCGGCGGAAATCCGGCCTGTTCGACCAGTTTCATGAATTCCAGCAGCGAGGCCGACGTGTATTCCGAGGGTTTCAGCACCACGGTATTGCCGGCTGCCAGTGCCGGCGCCAGCTTCCAGGCCGCCAGCAGCAGCGGGGAATTCCACGGAATGATGCAGGCGACAACGCCCACTGGTTCATAACGCGTGTAGTTGAAGATGTCGGGTTTGTCGCTGGGGATGACATGGCCTTCGATCTTGTCGGCCAGCCCACCGTAATAGTAATACCACTGCGCCATGTACGCCGTCTGCGCGCTCATCTCGGCATACAGCTTGCCGTTGTCGCGCACTTCGATTGCAGCGAGTTCCTTCGATTTGTCGGCGATCAGGTCGCCCAGCTTGCGCAGCAACGCACCGCGCCGCGTGGCGGTCAGCTTGGGCCATTCTCCGCTGGTCAGTGCCTGGTGTGCGGCTGCTACTGCACGTTGCACATCTTCTTTGCCGCCGCGCGGAATTTCTGCCCACGGTTTTCCGGTAAACGGATTGTCGCTGGGAAAATATTCACCGCTGGCAGCGGCCATCCACTGGCCGCCGATGAACATTTGGTATCTTTGGAGTTTGACTGAGGGAGTATCCATGCGGGTTCTCGATTACGTGGTTGAGTTCCCTCCCCGCATATCGGGGGGAGGGAGAGTGGCTGCTACTCAAATGCTTTTTCTCCGAGAAGGGCTTCGCGGAAACGGTATTTGATTGCCGTGCCGTCGCGTACCGGCAGCGCCATCGGCGCCGGCACTGACGAGACCTTGATGTCGCCGAATACCGGGCCTGGCTTGCGGTGGAACACCGCCAGCCAGGCCTGCAGGTCGGCATTGGTTGTTATGGTGGTGGCTGACGGGAAGCCGGCTGCCTGGGCCATGCCGGTGAGATCCACGCCGCGTGAGGTGTGGGCGCGCTGCATGCCGGTTTCACCGTAATGGCCGTTGTCGATGACGGCGATGGCCAGATTTTTCGGCGCATCTACGGCGATGGTGGCAAGCGAGCCCAGGCTCATCAGCATTTCGCCATCGCCGGTGATGACCAGCACGCGGCGCTTGGGCTGGGCCAGCGCCAGACCGAGGCCGATCATGGCAGCACCACCCATGGCGCCCCACAGGTAAAAGTTCAGCGGATGGTCGCCGACGGCGTAGACGTCGTAGGTGCATGAGCCGAGGCCGGTGACCACCAGTGCATTGCCGCGGTCACGGACCAGTGCGGCGACGACTTTGCGGCGGTCCAATACAGATTTTTTCTCGCTGGATTTCACGTTACTGTCCTTTCACCCAATCACCCAATCACCCAATCACCAATCACCAATCACCAATCACCAATCACCAATCACCAATCACCAATCACCAATTACCAATCACCAATCACCATCACTTGCTCCAGTTCTTGAAGCCTATGACCCGCTGCTGGATCAGCACCGCGACCGGGCGATAGGTTTGGAAGGCAAGGCGTGCAGAGGCGTGGACGGTTTCTTTCACTTCTTCTGCATGATCCACTGAGTGCACAATGACCCCGGCGTTTTCCATGGCTGCAGCGGTGCTGCCGCCCATGGGCACCTGCCAGGGATTGAATTCTCCCCACACGCCGCGCATGGTCACCAGCATCAGCAAGGGCAGCCGGCATTCCTGGAACATCGACAGCATGTTGATGCAGTTGCCGACGCCGCTCGATTGCATCAGCAGCACGCCTTTGGCGCCACCCAGCCAGGTGCCGGCGAGCATGGCCACGCCTTCCTCTTCAGTGGTCAGCGACACGGTGCGCATGCTTTTTTCAGCTTCGCAGCGGAGAATCAGCTTGGAATGTCCGGCGTCCGGCACATAGGCCACCTGGGTGACGCCGGTGTCTTTCAATACCTCGAATATCTGATCCGGCCACACCGTGGCGCGGGTTTGCTGGTCGGTTTGCACGCGGACTCCTTTTTCTGGATGCGCCCAGTGTAGACGCTTTGCTCCGATGCTCCAATCCGCAGGGAGCAGCAGGGGCTCGTTTATAATCAGTGTTCCGAATTTTCCATAATGTGATCCCGCCATGCATGACCAGAACAGCCACACCGATTTGCGCGAAGGCGTGCGCGCCGTGTGCAATGAATTCGACAACGCGTACTGGCAGCAGGTCGACGAGGCGCGTGGTTACCCGGAAGCTTTCGTCAAGGCGCTGACCGACGCCGGCTGGCTGTCGGCGCTGATACCCGAGGAATACGGGGGCTCCGGCCTGACGCTGACTGAAGCGTCGATCATCATGGAAGAAATCAATCGTTCTGGTGGTAATTCCGGTGCCTGCCATGGCCAGATGTACAACATGGGCACGGTGCTGCGCCACGGCTCGGACGCGCAGAAGAAAAAATACCTGCCGAAGATTGCCACCGGAGAGTTGCGTCTGCAGTCGATGGGGGTAACCGAGCCCACTGCAGGTACGGATACCACCAAGATCAAAACCGTCGCCGTGAAAAAAGGCGACCGTTACGTGGTCAACGGCCAGAAAGTATGGATCTCGCGCGTCCAGCATTCCGAACTGATGATCCTGCTGGCACGCACCACGCCGCTGGCTGACGTTAAAAAGAAATCCGAAGGCATGTCGATCTTCATCGTCGACCTGCGTGAGGCGGTGAAGAAGGGCATGACCGTCAAGCCGATCCGCAACATGGTCAACCATGAGACTAACGAACTGTTCTTTGACAATCTCGAAATACCGGTCGAGAACCTGATCGGTGAGGAAGGGCGCGGTTTCAAGTACATACTCGACGGCCTCAATGCCGAGCGCATCCTGATCGCCGCCGAATGCATAGGCGACGGCTACTGGTTCGTCGATCGTGCCACCCAATATGCGAAAGACCGCGTGGTGTTTGACCGGCCCATCGGCCAGAACCAGGGCGTGCAGTTCCCGATTGCGCGCAGCTATGTCAATGTCGAAGCCGCCAACCTGATGCGCTTCAAGGCCGCGGCACTGTTCGACGCCAAACAACCCTGCGGTGCCGAAGCCAACATGGCCAAGTTGCTGGCGGCGGATGCGTCCTGGGAAGCGGCCAACGCCTGCCTGCAGACCCACGGCGGATTCGGTTTTGCCGCGGAATACGATATCGAACGCAAGTTCCGCGAGACGCGGCTGTATCAGGTGGCGCCGATCTCGACCAACCTTATCCTGTCCTATGTCGGAGAGCATGTGTTGGGCATGCCCCGATCGTTTTAAAAAATATCAATAAAATCAAATATTTATTGTTATTTTCAGAGGGCGACCGAAACTATAATAAGGAAGAAGGTCACCCTCCATGTTAAAGGCTGCCTTTCGTATGGAGCCTTTTTAGTGCGGTCCGGACTAGTCCTGACCGAATGGGTGAATTGGCGGGGGTAGGTTCGTTAATTTACGATAAGCCAAAAACCTAAAATAACGCCGTTCCTTGTTTTAAGTTCGATCCAGAGGCGCAGCGCGCGTAGGCAATCGCCAGTTATCATCAAGATCGATTAATCACAACTTATTGATTATAAACATTATTTTAAATACATTTCGCCATCATATGTTGCTAAAACACATTGTTTGTTGACGATCAATGTAAGTTAGCAACATACTGCCGGCGATGAACGCCCAATCGCCCCGCAAATCCCCGGCCACCCAGGAGCAGGCCGTACTGCAGCTTTTGCGCCGGCGCGGGCTGTTCCATACCCGCGATATCGCGGCGCTCGGCGTGCCCACGGTGGTGCTGACGCGCCTCACGCGCGCGGGCAAGCTCGAGCGCGCCGGGCGCGGGGTATATACGCTGCCGGGTGCGCAGGGCAGCGCGCAACGCTCACTGGCGGAGGTGGCGCTGCGCGCGCCGCGCGCCGTGATCTGCCTGCTCAGCGCGCTGCGCGTACATGAAATCGGCACCCAGTCGCCGTTCCAGATGTGGCTGGCGCTGCCACCGGGAACCACGCCGCCGAGAATGGATTACCCGCTACGCATTGTGCGGATGTCCGGTGCATCGCTGACCGAGGGCGTCGAACGCATCAGGATTGATGGCGTTGATGTCCCGGTATTCAACACTGCCAAGACCATTGCCGACTGTTTCAAGTTTCGCAACAAGGTTGGCCTGGATGTGGCGCTGGAAGCGCTGCGCGAGGGATGGCGGGCGCGCCGCTTCACAATGACTGATCTGGAACACTACGCCGGCATCTGTCGCGTGCAACGTGTGATGCAGCCCTACCTTGAGGCGATGGTGTCATGATGCGCACACTTGCGGAAGATTCTTGTCCGCGCGGATTCATCGAGTGGCGGAGATCTTAATTGGCCGATCACAAGCGGATCATCATCATCGCTGGGCCGAATGGCGCCGGCAAGACGACATTTGCGCGAGAATTTTTGCCCAACGAGGCGGAGTGTCCGGTCTTTATCAATGCCGATCTGATCGCAGCCGGGCTGGCACCTTTTTCCCCCGAATCGGCGGCGGTGCGTGCCGGTCGGCTGATGTTGAAAGAGATTCAGCATCACTTTTTGGCGGGTGAAAGTTTTGCCTTTGAGACCACGCTCTCCGGGCGCGGTTATCTGCGCCATATTCGCCAGTGGCAAGCTGCAGGTTACCGGGTGAAGCTGATTTTCTTGCGCCTGAACAGTCCGGAGGAAGCGATGGCGCGTGTCGCGCAGCGCGTTCGCCAGGGCGGGCACGATATTCCTGAAGCGGCTATCCGCCGTCGTATCGACGCTGGACTGAAAAATTTCGAGCGGCTGTATGGTCCCTTGGTGGATGCCTGGACTTTGTATGACAATAGCGGCTCATCCCCTGTGCTGCTCGACTGGAGCGAAAAGCCATGAACAACAGACCGATCGAAACGGCGCGTGATCCCGATTTGCGCCTTTCCTATCAGGCATTGCTGCGCGCGGCGAAGCGCGCCCGGGAAGTGGCCTTGCAGACAGGCACGTTGATTGTCATCAGCCGCAACGGCGTGGTGGAGCAGCTTGATCCGGCGACTGAAGCGATGCCCTTGAGCGTTCAGGCGGCGGTGCCGCCGTATCTGGCCAAGCGCTGATGGCTCTCATCTCGAAATTCTCAAATCGCCAACCGGCAAGCATGGTGACTGGGAGACGTGGCTGGAGTTTTTTGCTGAAGGGATCGAGGCGAGCGCGGCGCAGGTCGTGACCACGGCCCATGCCTTGCTCGCGCTGGTCAATGCCGACCACGAGCGGATTGCTGCGCTGGGGCGTGTATCAGTCTCTGCGCTGGCCGTGCACCAAGCCCTGCAACGCCAGCCGATTGCCACGGCCGGGGCGCTGGGCAGCGCAACTAAACTGACCCCTGCGACCATCAACAAATCGTTGGCGCATCTGGAGAAACTCGGTATCGTGGGGCGGCTCAACGAGCGGCGGCGGGGAAGGGTGTTCAGCTATCGGCGGTATGTAGTATTGCTGAGTGCGGAACTGGAGCCTGCGCCTTGAGTAAGTACATCGAACAGAAGCAATTTCACCCTCTCGCCGCTTGCGGGGACCTTGGTGCCGCTTGACGGTACAAGGGCACACTTGAAGCAACGCAGACAAGGGCACACTTGAAGCGAAGCAGGGCCAGGGTCAAGGGGACACTTGGACAAGGGAACACTTGAAGCAGAGCAGTGAAGCAGAGGGGCAGCCACTGCGTTTGGCCTGCATCCCACATCGCAACACGCGCATGGCATTTTCCGACAATGTGAAACGGCGCACGGAGTTTTAGCTGGACGATAGACACTCAGCCGCGACAATCGACCGCAAATCAACAACAATAAATTTGACCCTATCAATGCAGTTTACCGACTACCACGCAAAGTATTTTGCCTACGAGCTGACCAAGCGTTGCGCCCCCGACAGCGTAGACAAGCTCGCGGGCGCGGTGGCAGGTGCACAAGTCGATCTCAATCCACACCAGGTAGACGCTGCCTTATTTGCATTCAACTCGCCCTTGTCCAAAGGCGCCTTGCTGGCTGATGAGGTTGGACTGGGCAAGACGATTGAGGCGGGCTTGGTGCTCTCGCAGAAATGGGCTGAGCGCAAACGCCGCATTCTGGTCATCACTCCGTCCAATCTTCGCAAGCAGTGGCATCAGGAAATGAGCGAAAAATTCTTTCTGCCCTGCGCGATTCTCGAAACGAAGTCCTATAACGCCGCAATCAAGACGGGCAATTTCAAGCCCTTCGAGATGCAGGATGCGATCGTGATCTGCTCGTACCAGTTCGCACGGAACAAGGCTGCCGATGTGGCCAATACGCTGTGGGATCTCGTGGTCATTGATGAAGCGCACCGCCTGCGTAATGTGTACAAGCCGTCCAACGTCATTGCCAATACGCTCAAGCAAGCGCTCAAGGACCGGCGCAAGCTGCTGCTCACGGCAACGCCATTGCAAAACTCGCTGCTGGAACTCTTCGGCTTGGTCAGCTTTATCGACGAGCTGGCCTTTGGTGATCTCAAAAGTTTCCGGGAGCAATATTCAAACCTGAACCAGGAGCAGGTGTTTCTGCAGCTCAAGGAGCGCCTGAAACCCGTGTGCCACCGCACATTGCGGCGGCAGGTCACGTCCTATATCCCTTTCACCAAGCGACATCCTCTGGTGGAGGAATTCACGCCGGAGGAGGGCGAGGACCGCCTCTACCATCTGGTTTCGGATTATTTGCAGCGCGACAATTTGCACGCGCTACCCGCCAGCCAGCGATCACTGATGACGCTGGTGCTGCGCAAGCTGCTGGCCTCTTCGACCTTTGCCATTGCGGGCGCTCTGACGTCGATTTCCAATCGGCTCAAAGCCAAGCTGCGCAAACAGGCCCTTGCGCAAACCCTCGAAGATGAACTGGACGAGGATTATGAGGCGCTCGACGAGACCGCCGAAGAATGGGATGAAGACGAGGCGACGGAACTGCTTTCGGATGCCGATCGCGCTGCCCTGGAGCAGGAGATCGCCGATCTGGACGAATTTGCCCGCTTGGCCACGGCTATTGACCACAATGCCAAGGGCAAAGCCCTGATCAAGGCGCTGGCGGTGGCTTTTGAGAAGGCCAAAGAGCTTGGCGCGGCACAGAAGGCGATTGTTTTCACGGAATCCCGCCGCACCCAAAGCTACCTGCTGCGGCTGCTGGCCGACAGCCCGTTCTCTGAGGGCATTGTCCTGTTCAACGGCTCGAACACCGATGACCGTTCCAAACAGATTTACGCTGCTTGGCTGGAGCGCCATCAGGGCACGGATCGCATCAGCGGTTCCAAATCAGCGGATATGCGTTCGGCGCTTGTTGATTACTTCCGTGAGCAGGGCCGCATCATGATTGCCACGGAGGCGGGTGCAGAGGGCATCAATCTCCAGTTCTGCTCCCTGGTGGTGAACTACGACTTGCCATGGAATCCGCAGCGCATCGAGCAGCGCATCGGCCGCTGCCATCGCTACGGACAGAAACATGACGTGGTGGTGGTCAATTTCCTCAACCGCAAGAACGAGGCCGACCGGCGTGTGTTCGAGTTGCTGTCCGAAAAATTCAAACTCTTCGACGGCGTATTCGGGACCAGCGACGAGGTGCTGGGCACGATCGAGTCCGGCGTGGATTTCGAAAAACGCATCGCCGGCATTTATCAGCGCTGCCGCAAGACGGACGAAATCAAGGCGGCATTTGACCAGCTTCAACTCGAACTCAACTTTGAGATCAACGAGACCATGTCGCAGACCCGGCGCAAGCTGCTGGAGAATTTTGACGACGAAGTCCGGGAAAAACTCAAAGTGCGCGACGAGGATTCCCGCGCCGCACTCGGCCGCTTCGAACAACTGTTGATGCGGTTGACGCGCCATGAGCTGGAAACCCAGGCAGAATTCGTCAATGACTCCTCGTTTCGGCTACGCGAATCACCTGACCCAGTCAGAGCGGTGGATATACCCGCGGGCCTCTACGAGTTGCCGCGCCGCTCCGGTGAGGCCCATACCTACCGGCTGAATCATCCGCTGGCCGAGTATGTGATTACGCGGGCGAAGCAGCGGGTATTACCGACGGACGAAGTTCACTTCAACTACGCCAACCATGAGGGCAAGATCAGTATTTTGGAGCCTCTCGTCGGGCAGAGTGGCGAGTTGACGCTATCCCTGCTTACAGTTGAAGCTTTGGATTATGCAGAGGATCATTTGATTTTCTCTATGATGACTGATGATGGGCGCACGCTGGATGAGGAAGCCGCAATGCGGCTGATGTCATTGCCGGGGCTGGCACTCCCTCCCCATCAGGGGCAAGGGCACACTTGGACAAGGGAACACTTGAAGCAGAGCAGCGGAGCAGAGGGCAAGGGTGGGGGTGGGGTCAGCAGCACAGCACTACTTGAAGTCACCACCCGCCAGCGGCAGGGGGCAATCCAGCGCGAAATATCAGAGCGGAACGCCCGTTTTTTCGAGGCGGAAGTCGACAAGCTCGAAGGCTGGGCCGACGATTTAAAAGTGGGGCTTGAGCGGGAAATCAAGGAGTTCGACCGCCAGATCAAGGAAGCGCGGCGCGGCGCCACGGCGGCGCTGACACTGGAAGAAAAACTTGCTGGTCAAAAACAGATCAAGGAACTGGAATCGCAGCGCAACCAGAAGCGGCGTTCGCTGTTCGAGGCGCAGGATCAGGTGGACAGACAGCGCGACGAACTGATCACCCAGATAGAAGGTAAACTTCTCCAGCGAACCCGGCTGGACACGTTATTTCAGATTCACTGGCGACTGAGTTGACCGTGCATGCTCGCCTGAATAGCCGTCGGTCGCGGATCACCTGGTGACACCGATATAGGGAGATCGAAATGAGCGACAAAGCACTGCCCGCCTTGGGCGGCAAATCGTTCGAGGATCTGAAGCTGACCAACACCCACGGCGCGGAATACTGGAGCGCGCGCGACCTGCAACCCGTGCTGGGGTACAGCCAGTGGCGGCGTTTCGAGCAGGCTGTCGAGCGTGCCATAACGTCTTGCAAACAATCGGGAAATGACCCTGACCACCATTTTGCCGGCGCCGGCAAAATGGTCGAACTAGGGTCCGGTAGCGCGCGTGAGGTGCCCGACTACCACCTGTCCCGTTTCGCCTGCTACCTCATCGCCCAGAACGGCGACCCGCGCAAGCCCGAAATCGCGCACGCACAAAAGTACTTTGCGATTCAGGCCCGCCGGCAGGAGTTGACCGACCAGGCGAGCGCCGATATTGAGCGGCTGGAACTGCGCAAGCAGACGGCCGAGGAGTTCAAGGCCTTGTCCGGCGCGGCACAGGATGCCGGGGTGCAAAGCAAGATGTTCGGCGTATTCCATGACGCCGGCTATAAAGGTCTATACGGCGGCCTTGGGCGCGATGCCATCAAGCAACGCAAGGCCATTCCCGAAAAGGACAACCTGCTCGACCGCATGAACGCCACCGAACTGGCCGCGAACCAGTTTCGCATGACCCAGACGCGGGACAAGCTTGCCCGTGAGCGGGTGAGCAACCAGGCTCAAGCGATTCAGACGCACGAAAAGGTCGGCAAGGAGGTGCGTGACGCCATCAAGCGCATCGGCGGCACGCCGCCGGAGAACATTGCTCCAGCGGAGCACATCAAGGACGTTGAAAAGCGGCTGAAGTCCGCTACGCCCAAGCTGAAGCTCGACGAACGCGATGCAGGCGGCCTGCTGGGAGATGTAACCGGCAAAGACAAGGACAAGTGAGGCTTGCTCATGACAGAACCCACGATCATCTGCCCCAATTGCAAGACCGAGATCAAGCTCACGGAGTCCCTCGCCGCGCCATTGCTGGCGGCGACAAAGCAGGATTTTGAGAAACGCCTGGCGCAGAAGGACGCGGATATCGTCAAGCGCGAATCGTCGCTGCGTGAACAGCAGGCGGCGTTGACCAAAGCCAAAGAGACCATCGACGATCAGGTCGCAGAGAAGTTGAAGCAGGAGCGCACCAGGATTGCAGCCGAAGAGGCAAAGAAAGCCAGGCTGGTGGCTGCCAATGAGATCGAACAAAAAACGAAAGAAATCAATGAGTTAGGCGAAATCCTCAAGCAGCGCGACGTGAAGCTGGCCGAAGCGCAAAAGGCGCAGGCCGACCTGATCCGCAAGCAGCGTGAACTCGACGACGCCAAGCGTGAACTCGAACTCACGGTGGAAAAGCGCATCCAGGAGGGGCTTGCCGCCACGCGCGATCAGGCGCGCAAGGAAGTCGAGGAGCAACAGAGGCTCAAAGTCGCGGAGAAAGAGCAGACCATACTCGCGATGCAGAAGCAGATCGAGGAACTCAAGCGCCGGGCCGAGCAGGGCTCGCAGCAGTTGCAGGGTGAAGTGCAGGAACTGGAACTGGAAAACCTGCTGCGCACCAAATTCCCGTTCGACGCCATTGAACCTGTGCCCAAGGGCGAATTCGGCGGGGATGTGCTGCACCGGGTTGTCAGCGCAGGCGGCCAGGCCAGTGGCACCATTCTGTGGGAATCCAAGCGCACCAAGAACTGGAGTGACGGCTGGCTGACCAAGTTGCGCGAAGATCAGCGCACAGCGAAAGCGGAAATCGCCGTCATCGTGAGCCAGGTATTGCCGAAAGGCGTTGAGACCTTCGAAATGGTTGATGGCATCTGGGTCACGCATCCGCGCACCGCGGTTCCCGTGGCAATGGTATTGCGTCAGTCATTGCTGGAAATCGCCATGGCGCGGCAGACTTCCGACGGCCAGCAAACCAAAACGGAAATGATCTACCAATACCTCACCGGCCCGCGCTTTCGTCATCGGGTGGAAGCCATCGTCGAAGCGTTTTCCACCATGCAGGAAGATCTCGACAAGGAAAGAAAAGCTATTATGAAACAATGGGCCAAGCGCGAGGAGCAGATTGAGCGCGTGATGGGCGCTACTGTGGGGATGTACGGGGATTTGCAGGGGATTGCGGGGAAGTCGTTGCAGGAGATTGAGGGGTTGAGTCTTCCGGCGCTTGAAGACGGCACATCTTTGTAGTTGCATAAAGCGCTCGGTTTATACAAGAAATCAGCATGGATAGTAGACTACGCATCTAATCAGATTCAATGCGGGAGAAGCGTTATGGCTAGCGGAAAGATACTGAGGCAATTGGTAAAAGCAGGAGTGGTCGGAGACGCGACCGCCTTCCGGCAAGCATCCGAGGCCGTCATTCAGGAAGAACGGCAGAAGCAGCACCATCTGCTTGCCAATGATCTTGAACGACTTCTTTATGCGGATCGCGCCAGCATGACGCCTGCCACGCGTAAGCTGCACTTGGCAGCCCCACTGCCCGCCAACAAGGACAACGGCCTTGTCCTGCTTGAAGAGCGCCCTGCATTGCGTGAAGAAAAAGACATCGTGCTTTCCGATTCCACCCGCTCATCGCTGCAAGAAATCCTGCTTGAACACAACCGCGAAGATACCTTGCGCTCCTTCGGGTTGCTGCCTGCACAGAAGCTGCTGTTCTTTGGCCCACCTGGGTGTGGCAAGACGCTGGCAGCAGAGGTGATCGCCAACAGCTTGTCGCTGCCCCTCGTGCTGGTGCGGCTAGATTCTTTAATTTCTTCCTTCTTGGGGGAAACGGCCGCCAATCTGCGCAAAGTATTCGACTACTTTGCACAATACCCTGTGGTCGCCTTATTTGATGAATTCGACGCCCTAACCAAGGATCGCGGTGATAGCGCCGATCACGGTGAACTCAAGCGGTCGGTCAATGCAGTGCTTCAAATGATGGATGGTTACCGCGGCAATAGTATCCTGATCGCGACCACTAATTACGAGTCGCTTCTGGACAAGGCTGTGTGGCGGAGATTCGATGAGATCATCAAATTTGACATGCCCAATCTGGAGGAGATCAAACGACTGTTGGCGATGAAGCTCGCTGGAGTGCGCCGGAATTTCGAGCCAAGCGATGCCAACGTCGCTTCTTTGTTTAAGGGCATGGCTCACGCCGACATAGAACGGGTGTTGCGACGAGCAGTGAAGGAGATGATTCTTTCGGGCTGTGAATTTCTGGAGACGGCGCATCTGAACGCTGCGCTTGCACGTGAACATAAATTGCAAGCGTGAGCCCAGAGAAGCGCGCCGGTATGCCTTACGAGCACTTGCGTCTAGGAAGAGAAGAGCCGCTGACTGATCGACATCGCCGCCAGAATAGAATGCCGCGGGTCAAGCCCGATGATCCACGAGGCTTCGGCGCCGCATTGCGAGACAAGCTGCGCGAGGCCAATCAGCGCAATGTCGAAGCCGACATCGGGGGCTTTGATGACAAGCGACTGCTCAAGATCACGTTGCGCCCGGGCGAGAAGATGTTGCCGCAATTCGAAGCCATTCCCGGGGTCGAAATAGTCAGCCAGGAAGCCGAAACCATCGTGCTGGCCTTTGCCACGCCGGAAGGCCTTGAGAATTTCGAAGCTCGACTTACGACGCTGGCGCAGTCGGGCTCGGTTACTCGCAAAGATTTGCTCTACGTCATCGAAGACTTCGATCGATGGACATCGGAGGATCGCAAGGGTTCCGCTCTGCGCGAGAAGGGCTTGCCTGATTTACCGCAATTCATGCTCGATGTGGAATTATGGCCGCTAGAACAGCGTGAGCAGCGAACGCGGCTGCTGAACGCCTTCGGTGAATGGTTGCGGGCACAGGGAATCCAGTTGCTGGATACACTGAACCAACCTTCACTGGTCATGCTTCGTCTGCGTTGCACTCGTGCGCAGGCGCAAGAACTGCTGGAACATAGAGACATACGCACAGTCGATCTGCCGCCGCAGCTCGGCATTGGTGTCGAGATGCTGGCTACTGACGTAGGCCAGTTTCCGGCTGTGCAAGCGCCGCCTGATGGCGCGCCTGCTCTCGTGGTGCTTGATTCGGGGCTTACCAGTGGTCATCCTCTGATCGGTCCTGCGGTGGGCGATGCCCAAGGGTTTGTGGAGCCATTGCGCGCCCCCAACGACCACGTGCCGAACGGTCACGGCACTTTTGTCAGTGGACTGGCGCTCTATGGTGATGTGGAAGCCTGTGTCCGCGCCGGTTCCTTTACGCCGTCCTTGCGACTCTATTCAGGAAAGGTGTTTGAAGACGATGGCAGCGACCAGACCGAATTCGTGGAACGCGCAGTAGACGAGGCGGTGCGCTATTTTCATGACCAGTACGGCTGTCGTGTCTTCAACCTGAGTTATGGTGATCGAAACAAGGTGTACGATGGCCGCCATTTGCGTGGGCTCGCGTATACACTCGATCGCCTCACACGCGAGCTGGGCGTATTGTTTGTCGTGCCCACGGGAAACTTGCTGCCAGAAGAAATGCCGGGTGACCCAAGATCTGATTACCCGGAATATCTGCTCGCAGAGCGAGCTCGGTTGCTTGATCCGGCGCCAGCGATTAATGCGATTACGGTGGGGGGGCTCGCGATCAAGACTGCAACCCGGGATGCACAGCGGTATGCAGCCACCATCGAAGACTTGCCCATCGCCCAGACGCTTCAGCCCGCGCCAATCACCAGAGCGGGTCCAAGCATCGGTGGCGCGATCAAACCTGATTTTGTCGAGGAGGCGGGCAATCTTGCGGTGATGCGTGTCGGTGGGCGCACGCGGCATCGAGGGCTCGGCTTGGTATCTCTGAACAGTGGCTTTGCAACTGGCGCGCCGTTTTCGGAGGACGTCGGCACTAGCTTTGCAGCCCCCATCGTTGCGCACAAGGCGGCTATGCTCTCCGGCAAACTGCCTGACGCCTCGTCGAATCTTCTGCGCGCATTGCTTGCGGTGCACGCCCACTGGCCGCAGGAGAGTGCGCAGTTGCTCAATGCAAGCAGCGACGCGAGCGGGCGTGACCGGGTTCTGCGGCTTCTTGGGTACGGTCGGATTGACGACGGAGCGCTTTACGATTCCCAGGAATCTGTGGTGACTATGCTGGCAGAAGACAGCATCGGCAACGACCAGCACCATTTCTACGAGTTGCCCGTGCCCGATGAATTCTGGGGTGCCGGGCGGCGTACCCGCGAGGTCAGCGTGGCGCTGGCGCACAGCCCTGAGGTGCGCACAACCCGACTGGACTATCGCCGCAGTAAGCTGTCATTTTCGTTGATTGCCGCGCAGTCGCTGGCTGAAGCAACTCGCGCCTTCACGCGTGGCAGACAGAATGGCCTGCCTGAACGCGCGACCAATCGGCTGATTACTGGCGAAGAACGCAAGACCTCCACATTGCAGATGTCGCGGTGGACTTTCCGCGACGCAATACGCAACAGCAACAAGCTATTCGTCGTGATCACCCGCCAGGATTCGGGCTGGTCCACTACTCAGGACGAGATGGAGCCCTACGCGGTGGCAGTAGTTCTTGCTGACCGTGAGAACATCACCATCAATCTGTATGAGCGCATCCGCACCGTGCTTGAGGCGCGCGCGCAAGCCCGCGCACGTGCGCGTGTGCGCGGATAGCGATGAATGATTTTCGCATGAACAAAAAACAAAAACTCGAACTAACCTGGATCGGCAAAGAGAACCGGCCGAAGCTGGAGCCGCGGATTCTGCTGGAAGATCCGGAGAAGTCGTATCACGCGCCGCATCGGGTGACGGAGAACGATCTGTTCGACAATCGGCTGATTTTCGGGGACAACCTGCTGGCGCTGAAAGCGCTGGAGCAGGAGTTTGCGGGCAAGGTGAAGTGCGTCTACATAGATCCGCCGTTCAACACACAGCAAGCATTTGAGCATTATGAGGATGGTCTTGAACACTCCTTGTGGCTCGGATTGATACGAGATCGGCTTCAAATAATACAGCGGCTCCTGTCCGACGATGGAACCCTCTTTGTTCACATTGACGACAACGAACTTGGCTATCTGATAGTTTTATTGGATGAAGTATTCGGACGGTCGAATCGCATATCAATTATCACATTCAAACAAGGCTCTGCAACCGGACACAAATCGATCAATCCAGGTGTGGTCAGTACTTCAAATTTCTTGCTGATATATGCCAAGAAAAAAGTCGAATGGAAACCGAATCGCTTGTTTACAGCAAGGGTGGAACGAGATAAGCGATACGGACAGTTCATCGAGAACTTCGACGACCCTTTTGAGGGGTGGCGCTTTATTACTTTGACGCAAGCATTTGCGCGAGAGCTTAACCTTCCAGAAAAGGGGCTCAAAAAAACCGTTGGTGATAAATATGAGGAAAAGCTTTCGGACTTTGTGTTGGCTTTCGCCAATAGAGTTATGGCGGTGTCCCGCTCACAGTTGAAGGTTTGAGCCGGTGGCAGAATTCATTATGCTGCCTTTTTCAGTTGTACAGTGGCGGGTCGAAGCGCGTGGATAAGGGCCGCAATGTTCTTTTTGCCA
>Ga0105053_10000109_pt1 | contig 101021 bp, 75 predicted proteins | sample BON01_FD_78093 | JGI IMG/M metagenome (GOLD analysis project Ga0105053, IMG submission 78093) | Freshwater microbial communities from Lake Bonney liftoff mats and glacier meltwater in Antarctica - BON-01 | ecosystem: Environmental > Aquatic > Freshwater > Ice > Glacier meltwater | place: Lake...
TGCTTTACATGGACAAAAAGCCACGTGTATTGAACATAAAACCCCTGCATCTGAAAATTTTAGACCTACTTGGATCCCAATATCGAAAATACTATTTTCTCGAATAGGGGTGGGAAATGTCGGCTATAGGTTATGGTATGTGTTCCTACGCCCGCCACCGCAGGGTTAAACGTTGCTCCACTGACACCTGTGCCGCTGTAAGTTCCTTCAATTGGCATCCCGCCCGTCAATGTATAAGCCGGAATACCAGCGCACACGGTTGTGTTGGCGGGACAGGTAACCACTGGCAACGCACGCACGGTTACTGAAAAACTCTGGGGCGACGAAGCAAATCCGCAAGCGTTGCGCACGGAAATAGTACCTGCGTAAACTCCAGGCATGGTACCGACAGGGACAGTGAATGGAATGGGAGAACCCGGAAGTGCTACATATCCTTGGTTAATATATAAACCTGGAATACTCATAGTATATTCCGTGCCTGTAGAAGAGGTGTAAGGCAAGCTGGTCATTGTAGATGTCGCACTCGCACAAATCCAGGGAGAAGCGCCCAAGGAAATGGTAGGCATACTCGCACACACATCCCCACTTACCACTACATCTTGCAATATTAAATCACCCGTGCCATTAGTACCGCTCGACAAACCGTATATGCGGAATGTCACGGGCGTACTGGCATTGAGCGTCACAAAGGATGGCCAAGTCCGGAGCACGCCGCTGCTGGCGCAAACGTTGCTAGACTGTGGGTTACCTGGGTTCACCGTAGTCCAAGGCCCACCATTGACGCTGTATCCATATCGCAGTGCAATTGGGCCATCATTGATGGTGCCCATTACATTTTCACGGCGAGAACGGGTTGAAAAACCCGTTATTTTCAGGCCATATCCGCCTGCCGGCGTAAGGGTGAAGCTGATATAATCGCCAGACATATTAAATGTGTTTACATCAAATATGTTGGTTGATGGCCAGCCATCAGCGCCAAAACCAGCAGTTGAGCCGGTGCAGGCTAAATTAGCCTGTGAAACACCTGCTCCAGGAGCAAGTGGCCCGCCGGACACATTCGGCGCCACAAAAGCAGGCACCCCACTCGAAGCATTCGTATAATTAAAGATAGTCTGGGAAAACGTACGCGCCTGGTTTAAACCAAAGCAAACAGCCATCAGCATACAACAACGCAGCATCATTTGGCTTTTCATAAAACTGTGTACGGAAGGGCTCATAAAGTAATCAATTTTAGGTTGGATAATTGTGTGAGGAAAGGATTATGAAATAAGCAGTCCACCATCCTTGAACTTTAACAAGGAATATGGTTGGCCGATTTCACCGGTATGCAACAGAGATTTAAAATTTCAACTTTAAATAAAGAATGGTGAAAGCGCACGGTAATGCAACTTCACAAGTGTCAGCGGCAAGCGCTGTATATATAGGCGGGAACGCGTACTCGATTATAAAAAAATTCAGGTGCGGGGCAAAGGTAGACAGTCCAATCATCCCTAGTATTCATCAAACACTGTCTCTTTAAAAAGTACCCTAATTTTGGTAGTGTTGATACCAATAATTGTGCCATATTTTGAATCCATTAGAAAATGCTCCATTGAAGCAAGCTGCTTAACTTCGCCCCATGGCAAAAAGGAAAAGACACCCAAAAAAGGATCGCAAGCACGGGCTTTCGCCGGGGACACTGGTGTACACCGGCAACCGGCAACACTCCCCCATTAATATTTATGGCATCTCCTACAAAGAGGATTATTACCAGGAGACTGAAAGCTACTCCGGTATCCGGCAAGGCGGCATCCAATGGATAGATATCAGGGGACTGACCGATCTTTCGCTCATAGAGCGCATCGGCACCGATTATCACATTCACCCGCTCGCCCTGGAAGACGTGCTGAATACAGAGCAGCGCCCTAAATTGGATGAATATGAGAATGGCTTGTTTTTTATCGTGCCAAACCTGAAATTGGATCCCAATACAAAGGAATTCGAGTCTGAACAGATTGCCTTGTTTGGTGGTGCTGACTTTGTGGTGTCTTTCCAGGAAGATCCGGACGACACCCTGGAACCCGTACGAAAACGCTGCAAGGAAGGACTTGGCCGACTCCGAAAAAAAGGGGCAGACTACCTCCTTTATGCCCTGATCGATACCATCGTCGATAATTATTACACCGTATTGGACACCCTGGAAAGCGATGTGCTTGACCTGGAAGAAACCCTGCACCTCAGTGGCGCTCAAATCAGCACCAAAAATAAAATGTTCCAACTCAAGCGTATTGCCAATGAATTCAAACACCGCATCCTACCACTGCGTGAAGCCGTCACGCGCTTCCAACGCACCGAAAGTGAAATCGTGGACGACAGCAACCGACTCTACTTCCGCGACCTGGTGGATCACGTAAACCAAATCCTCGATGGCATTGACAATCAACGCGATATGCTGTCCAATATGGAAGCCCTGTACCACGCCGAGGCTTCCAACCGGCTCAACAATGTGATGCGCCTGCTCACCGTCATCAGCACCATTTTTATCCCTCTTTCTTTCATCGTCGGCTTGTATGGCATGAACTTCGACAATATGCCTGAACTGCACACCCAAAACGGCTACTTCATATTATTAGGTCTCATGTTTTGCATGACCTTGGGTATGTTGGTGTATTTTAGGGTGAAGAAGTGGATTTGACGGTGGACGGTGGACGGTGGACGGTAGCACAGCATTTGAAGTTGCTTTTGGTATTTGTTTTCAGCACTTTTGGTCAATATGGGCTGATTCTACATTTGAGCACTGAAACACAAATAATAAAAGTTGTGCCACCGTCCACACCGTCCACCGTCACCGTCAACCGTCAACCGTTTTTCACCACCTTTGACCAATAATTTCTAAAATGGCAGGGCTGTGAATATCTTTATTGAATTTGTTTTCAGAACCTTTGGCAAAAATTTAAGCAACGATTGACGGTGGACGGTAGACGGTAGACGGGGCACATTATTATTTTTCTCTTTTGGTATTTGTTTTTCAGCACTTTTGGTCAATATGGGCTGATTCTACATTTCATTGCTGAAACACAAAAGCCAAAAGTTATCTGGAAGTTGTGCCCCGTCCACCGTCTACCGTCTACCGTCCACCGTCTACCGTCTACCATGAAAAAATCCTTACTCCTCGCGATGCTGGTACCAGCATTCATCGCCATCATCGCCAATTTACCCGTAAACAACAAAAAGGAACGATTCCATTCTGATGTAGAACTGGCATTTTTCAGCCAACTCCAGGGTTCACCCGCCTTCACCAAGGCTATGGCTGGTGAACCGTCAACCGTTGACCGTCGACCGTCAACCGTAATGTTGCCAATAGATTCCAATATTTTGTTCCCCACCGCCAAAACCTGCGGCGGCTGTCACGGCTATGATCCAAACATGCACGCACTGGTGACGAGCAGTGGCGAAGATGTCAATATTTACGACGATTGGCGGTCCACGATGATGGCCAACAGCGCCGTTGATCCGTTTTGGCGCGCCAAGGTTCGGCATGAGATTCTGGTGAATCCGGCAAATAGTATTGAATTGCAGGACAAGTGCACCTCCTGCCACGCCCCGGCAGGGCATTATCAGGCCAAACTCCACGACAAACTTGACCATTATTTGCTGGCCGATGTGTACCAGGATACCCTCGGCTTGGATGGGGTGACCTGCCAGATTTGTCATGCACAATCACCTGAAAAGCTGGGTGACCTGCATTCCGGTGCGCTGAATTTCGACACCAATTATATACGTGTGGCTTATGGCCCTTACGAAATTGCTTTTGCCCCGCCCATGCACGAATTTGTCGGCATCACGCCGCTTTTTGGAGAGCATATTTTCGATGCCGGGCTTTGCGCTGGCTGCCATACCTTGATTACCAATACCGTAGATTTGAATGGCCAATTCACCGGCGGCACTTTCATCGAACAGGCCACCTACCACGAATGGCTCAACAGCCGGTACGACGAGGCCAACGACAACATCACCTGCCAGGGCTGCCATATCCCGCAATTGCTGGATGAAGTCATCATTTCTGCCAATTATCAGTTTCTGACCCCAAAATATCCGTTCGGTTTGCATGAATTGGCGGGGGCCAACGTGACGATGTTGAAGCTCCTGAAAGAAAACCGGAACAAACTCGGCATCAAGGCCAAACCGGAACATTTTGACAGTACCATTGCCGCTACTATGAGGATGCTGCAACATAAAAGCCTGGATTTGACCTTAAAAACGGATGTGTTGCACGGCGATTCTGCCAATTTCACCGTGACTTTGCAAAACAAAGCTGGTCATAAATTCCCCTCCGGATACCCGTCGCGGCGTGCCTGGGTGGAGTTTGAGGTAAAAAACCAAAATGGGGAAACCATCTTCCACTCCGGTCGCATGAACCCCGATTACAGCCTGGTGGGTGAAAAACCCAACTTCGAGCCGCACTACAACCGCATTGGCGACCCGAATCAAGTCCAGATTTACGAAATGGTGCCCGGTGATGTTATTGGCATTTTTACCAGTGTTCTGGAGCGGGGGCACCTAGCTTTAAAAGACAACCGGCTTGTCCCGCAGGGTTTTACGTTGAGCGACCCGGTTTATGATACCACTCAAATTGTAGGCTCGGCACTCCAGGATCCAGACTTCAACAAAATGCCCAACGGAACCCAGGGAACTGGTGCCGATATTATTCACTTTGCCATTGCCAACAACGGATATACGGGCCTGTTGACGGTAAGCGCAAAGGTTTGGTACCAAAGCCTGCCGCCCAAATGGATGGCTCCCATGTTCGAGTGGTCGGCCCCGGAAATTGATTCTTTCAAAACGATGTTTGAGGCTGCCGATCGCTCTCCGATACTGGTGGCAGAGCAAGTACTGACAGGTGTTTTTGTTTCGCCTGTTTCAACAAAAAACATTGGCAATAAAGGACTTGTAACGATAAGCCCCAGCATCAGCCAAGATGGCTTGGTGTTTGTCCAACCCATTGGAAACATTGAAATAAAGGGTGTACAAGTATGGGATGCCGCTGGAAGAATACATTGGCAGCGAAAGGGCGAAACGCCCGTGCAACTGCCCGAACAACGCGGCATTTACTTCATTGTGGTGGATACCAATCGCGGAAAAGTGGTAGAAAAGGTAGTGCGGCAATAGCCCCTCCACTATGCCCCTATAGAGACAGAGCTTGCACCAAAAGCCAAGCCAACAGCACACCTATCCCAATGGCCATGACAATGATTGCGCCCATGCCGCTTGAAGATGACTTACCTGTAATGGTGGCATTCAAGGCTGCCTCCTGCAATATTTCCCTGGCCATGGCAGCATCTATTGGGCGCACATGCAACCGTATTACAGTTTGCAAATTTGGCAATACCGATTGTACCACCGTATTGGCTAAAAAGCAGTGAACCCCTTCCGAGCGCAAACGTGCCGCAGCCACCTCAGCTTCCATGGGGGAGTAAAATTTGGCGACAACTTCACCTTCCTCTGCCCATACGGGAATTTCATTTCCTTCAAAATCGAAGTCGTCAAGAATATTGTCGAAGCGCATAATTAAAGAATGAGATAATTTTTAATATCTTTCGCTGAGGGCATCTCCTATTCTATTTAACGAAAGTACCGTTATAAAGATCATGAGCCCTGGAAAAAAGGTTACCCACCAGGTGTCAAGCGGGTTGGCGGCGCTGTTTTCATTGCTGAACAAACTGCCCCAGGAAATACCCCGAAAAGACTTTCCGCCGTAGCCGAGGAACGATAAATATGCTTCTAGCAATACCGCGCCCGCAGCACCAAAAGCCACTGCCACATAAATCGGACGCAGGGTGTTGGGCAAAGCATGGCGCATCAAAATCCGCCACTCTGGCAGCCCCAATCCTCTGGCGGCCACCACGTAATCCAAGGCACGCACCCGGAGCAACTCAGCACGCAAAAGCTTTGCTACACCCGTCCACCCTAAGGCACCAATTAAAGCAATCATGAGCCAAATTGACTCCCCCAACATGCCGCGCAATGCAACCGCCAAAACAATAATCAATATCAAGCGGGGAATGGCAGAAAACACCTCGGCGATCCGCATAACGACCAAGTCTGCCGGAAAAACGAAACTTTTGCCAAACCACGAAAATCGCTGAAACAAACGCCCTACTCTATTGAATATGAATACAATAGCGATAAATATCCCGATTGTTTTATACAATTCGATGGGGTCTTTTGCAACCGATAGACTGTAAGACCTTACCGTAACACCATAAAACCAGGCGATCGGCAAGCTCAGGAAAAAAAAGAAGATTTGGCCCCGTTTGACGCGCAAACGATCATCGCCAAAAAAGCCCGCTATCATACCCAAACTCAGTCCAATGCTCAGCGCAACGGCCATCGCCAAAGAACCTGTCAGCACCGCAATACGGGCACCGCTAATGACCGTTGCTGCTATATCGCGACCATTCGTTTCGGTGCCAAGCCAGTGTACAAATCGTGGACTCAAGCCTTCGTGGTGCGTTCCGGGTTTGCTTCTGGCAGATTCATTCGCGGTAGACCTTTCCCCAGGGGAAAATGGAATGGGTGCGTAAATAGGCGGCTTGTCAAAATTATGCGGGTTTTTCCAAACTTCAAATTGATTGACCTGAAACTGTAGCTTGAACAAAGTATCAGCCTTGTACGGCGTATGCTCGTCATAAAAAACACTGCGTAAGCCTGGCCAATATTTTTCCCCGGCTATTTCGCAATACAAAGGCCTGCCATTCGCCAAAACATCACGAAAAACAGCCAAAAAAAGCAGGAAGCCCATCAGCCAAAGGGAAATACGGGGAAGTTTTTTTGTCATGGCTTATGGGAGCTGAAAGGAAAAACGATCTTAAATTGCTTGCTTAGTGCTTCTACCGGGGCAAGGGAGCGACAGAATCCGAGCATGTACCCACCGCCACCAGCGCCACAGATTTTGAAAATGATGTCGTTACGCTCCAGGTTTTCCAACCACAACTCCCGCAAAGTAGCCGGTATCATCGGGATAAAATTTTCCACTTGAAATTGTGAAACAAAGCGCAAGTTAGGCCAAAAAACATCGGTATCGGCCCTTATCCAACTGTCCACCAACATTTCATGCGCTGGCAAATATGCCGCGTTCAATGTCGCTGAAAATGCTGCTTGGCTACTTTTGTCAACAAACCAAGGCACCAAATCCGCTGTTTTTCTCGGGGTCGCCGAATCAATTAGAAAAACCACCGGCGGGTTTTCCCATTCAGCCATTTCAGCAAACTCAACGGTTGTTTTATGGCGAATCACCAAAGCTCTTTCTACATAGCTGGTCAACGGATCTATGCCTGAACTGGCACCGTGAAAAAAACTTTCCATCCCAGCCAACAAGTGTTTCAGCGCATTTAAGTCACTTGTTTTTTGATGACAATAGCGGTCATAAACAGCGGCACAAAGCGCACCAGAGCTACCCAAGCCATAGCCTATGGGAATATTGGATTCAAATATCAAGCCTTGGTGCAAATCTTGAATAAATGCTTTGGTAGCCAGGCCATGTACTGCTTCAAGTTGTCTGCTATTGGCAAATTGCAACAATTTCTGATGCCATTCGGAAGGCAATTTTCCCAAAGCTTCTACCCACCTACCACTGTAAGCCGGCATGGGTACCGCCAAAGCAGTCCCCCCTATCAAGAGAATATACTCTCCAAAAAGCAGAATTTTAGATGGATAAGTGCGCATCGTCGCAAATGTATTCAGAGTTTGCAAAGAATCGTTGGTAGAATGTTGGAAAACGATGGGCTTTGGGTTTTAATTTGCCAATGAACAATCCCTATCTTCGCCGCGTTCTGGATGCTGCAAATGTCCGGAAGGGATGCCCACAAAAGCCCTACACCACAATATTCACCCACACACCCAGTGTATAATGAGTCAATTTCCACATCCCGACCGTTTTGAACGGCGGCATATCGGCCCCAGTGAGGCCGACACCCAAGCAATGCTCAAATTGCTGAAAGTAAACACTTTAGATGAACTCGTCGCGCAAACTGTACCGGATTCCATTCGGTTAAAAAAGCCCCTGAACATTCCTGCGGCCTTGTCGGAGTTCGAGTATCTAAGTGAATTAAAAATCGCTGCTTCCAAGAATCGGCTCATGCGCAATTTCATCGGCATGGGTTACCACGGCACCATCACGCCTTCTGTGATCGCGAGAAATGTTTTCCAAAATCCGGGTTGGTACACGCAATACACGCCTTATCAGGCCGAAGTGGCACAAGGACGTTTGGAAAGCTTGCTCAATTTTCAAACCATGGTGTGCGACCTTACAGGTTTGCCCATCGCCAATGGAAGCCTGCTCGATGAAAGCACCGCTGCTGCCGAGGCCATGAACATGTTTTACCATGAAAAAAACAAACGCGCCAAAGCCGGAGAAGAAGCCAAGTCGTTTTTTGTTTCTGACAAGGTATTGCCCCAAACCCTGGATGTTTTAAAAACCAGGGCGATGCCACATGGCATTGAATTGGTTGTGGGCGACTGGAAAGAGGCCACATTAAACAGCAACACTTTTGGCGTGATGCTGCAATATCCTGACAGTCAAGGAAATATAGAAGACGTTCGCGCTTTCGCTGAAAAAGCAAAAGCGCATGGTATTTACCTATGTGTTGCTGCCGACATTCTTTCGCTCGCGCTGTTGACGCCTCCGGGAGAATGGGGTGCAGATGTAGCGGTGGGCAACACCCAGCGTTTTGGCGTACCAATGGGTTTTGGCGGGCCACATGCGGCCTATTTTGCCTGCTCTGAAGAATTCAAGCGCCAGATTCCTGGTCGTATTATTGGCGTGTCGGTGGATAAGCACGGTAACCGTGCCCTGCGCATGGCGCTTCAAACCCGTGAGCAACATATCCGCCGGGAAAAAGCAACCTCTAATATTTGTACTGCCCAGGCCCTCTTGGCGAATATGGCAGCCATGTATGCTGTATACCACGGCCCAGAGGGCATTCGCGGCATTGCACAGCGCTCACACGATATGGCGGCTGCCCTGGCTGCCGGGCTTGAAAAAGCAGGACACAATCAAAGCAACAAAAACTTCTTTGATACCCTGCGTATTGAACTGGATAGCAGCAAATTAGCGGATATTCGGAACAAAGCTGAGGCGGCTGGCTACAATTTCTTTTATGAAAAGGGCGCCCTGCAAATCACGATTGATGAAACCGCCACCTACAAAGAGCTGCAGGAAATAGCCGGATTTTTTAATACCACTGTTGAAACCACGGCTCCGAACCGTTTGCCTGCCAGCTTGAAACGCTCCAGCGCATACCTGAGCCATCCGGTATTTAACACATACCACACGGAAAGCGATATGATGCGCTACATCAAGCGTCTCGAAAATCGCGACTTGTCCCTGATGCACTCCATGATTTCGCTTGGCTCTTGCACCATGAAACTGAATGCTGCCTCCGAGATGTTTCCCGTTAGCTGGGAGCACTGGTCCGACATGCACCCGTTTATGCCAGCGGATCAAACCAAAGGTTATGCACACATTATCACCGAATTAGAAAAATATCTTTGTGAGATTACAGGCTTTGAAGCTTGCTCCCTGCAACCAAACTCCGGGGCACAAGGCGAATATGCCGGTCTCATGGCCATTCGCGCCTATCATGTAGCCAAAGGCGATACCCACCGCAATGTTTCCCTTATTCCATCTTCTGCGCACGGCACCAACCCCGCCTCCGCTGTAATGGCTGGCATGGAAGTAGTCGTGACAGCCTGCGACGAACGTGGAAACATCGACGTGGAAGACCTTCGGGCCAAGGCAGCACAGTACGCCGACCGCCTTTCTTGTCTTATGGTGACGTACCCAAGTACCCACGGGGTTTTTGAAACAAGCATCAAGGAAGTATGCTCTATCATTCATCAACATGGTGGTAAAGTGTATATGGACGGTGCCAATATGAACGCGCAAGTTGGACTCACCAGCCCTGCCATCATCGGCGCGGATGTTTGTCACCTCAATTTGCACAAGACCTTCGCCATTCCACACGGCGGCGGCGGACCTGGCATGGGGCCAATTTGTTGCAACAGCAGCCTGGCACCATACCTCCCAAAACACGTGTTTGCGGAAACGGGCGGCAGCCAAGGCACCACAGCGGTCAGTGCAGCTCCTTGGGGCAGTGCCAGCATACTCCTGATTTCTTACGGATACATCAAAATGCTTGGCGCTGAAGGCGTTACAAATGCCACCAAATATGCCATCCTGAATGCCAACTACATCAAAGCAAGGCTGGAAGGCGCTTATCAAATATTGTACACAGGTGAAAACGGTCGTTGCGCGCACGAAATGATCGTGGATTTACGGCCCTTCAAAGCCGTCGCCGGTGCTGAAGACATCGCCAAGCGTCTAATGGATTACGGCTTCCATGCCCCTACCCTTTCGTTCCCCGTGGCAGGCACCATCATGATAGAACCAACTGAAAGTGAGAGCTTAGGAGAACTGGATCGTTTCTGTGATGCGCTGCTATCAATCCGCAAGGAAATTGACGAAATAGCCAATGGAGAGTACACAGAAGAGGACAATGTACTGCACAACGCCCCGCATACCTGCGCAGAAATGACTGCTGATAACTGGGATCATGCTTACAGCCGGAAAAAGGCTGCTTATCCGCTGCCGTACTTGCACGAGGGCTGGAAATTCTGGGCTACTGTGGGTCGCATCGACCAGGCTTTTGGTGATCGGAACTTGGTATGTACTTGTCCGCCAATAGAGGCTTATGTGAATGCGTGAGCACATACGTAGTTTTTTTAAACACATAGACACATAGGGACATAGAAAACATAGCTATACGTACTCAAAAGCTATTTTTTCTATGTGTTCAAAAAACTATGTCTTCTATGTCTCTATGTGTCTATGTGTTCAAAAAACTATGTTAAAAAAACCTGTGTGGTGATCCGTTCCCGCATAGCCGACCAAAACTTCGCATCCCCAAACGCAGCAGGATGCACCCGACTCATCTTGGCTTCGGAGCAGGAGTCTTTTGCCAGATAAATTTTCCCACCCAAGTTCCATACCAGTGCATCGAGTTGTTGCACTAAAGTGAAAATACTGCGGGTACGGGGGAAATCTAGTGCTAAAGAATAGCCTTTTATTGGGAATGAATTAATTGCCTCTTCAGGCCGCTCCCCATGTCGTTTCAAGACGCTCAGAAAGGGTGTCTCAGGGCTTTGGCGCACCATTTCCATGACTTGCCGAACTCCATCCATCGCGCTTTCTTCTGGCAAACAAAACTGATATTGTACAAAGCCGCGACGGCCGTACAATCGGTTCCAGTTTTTAAGGCTATCTAGTGGATAAAAATAGGCATCAATTCCGACCTGGCGATCCTGATCATGGTTTTTGCTGAAATACAAGGCATTAAAAGCCCGGATGCTGAGTGGGTTTAGGAGCCAGGACGGGGCGAACAAAGGAATGTTTTTGGGCACTGTGTCCTCCCATTCCAAATGGCCTTCTACAGCAGCATGTTCGGCCAGGTGCACCGCTCCCCTGCCGAATGTTTTTCCGGAAGCAGTAGTATCGATCCAGCCTACAGCATAACCGCTCGTTTTATTGTCATCAAAAATCTGAAATATTTGATCCAAATTTTGACATCGCACCGTGCGTTGTTGCATTTGATTTGAATGAATTCGCATCAACTGAAACCGTGCTGACAAAATGATGCCCGTCCAGCCCATGCCGCCGCAGGTTTGCCAAAACAAGGAGGGGTTTTCCACTCGGGAGCAGTTCAATACCACTCCTGTAGCAGTCATGAGCTCAAAGGAAATCAACCAATTGGAGAAACAGCCTTTGGCTGGGTGATTTTTCCCATGTACGTCAGCGGCGATAGCCCCACCGACGGTGATATTTTTTATGCCTGGGGTGACATGGAAAAACCAGCCTGCGGGAACAATAGTGGGTAAGAGATCAGCCAGCAGCACCCCGGCCGCACAATCAATAATGCCGGTATCTGGAAAAAATGCACGGACTTGACACAGGGCTAATGTGGAAAGCACCTGCTCTCCTATGGCTGCATCACCATAACTTCTGCCATTGCCGCGGGCAATTATTCGCTCATTATCCAGCACCGCTTGATGTACTTGGATAATATTTTCTGGTTCCGTAACCAATGCATCCATACACGGGAAATTTCCCCAGCCGCTCAATGTTTGTTTGTGTTTCAAGGTATTACTTTGTGTGTTGATTATTCCATGCAGCAACTGCTGCTATTAGTCGTACTGCTGCTGCTGGGTCCTCATTTGGAGAAAGTGTTTCTGGGTGTGTCAAAAAGATTAGAAAAGCAAGTTGCTTCAAACTGAGCCCCGCAACAGAGCAAGCAAAAGTAAAAATAAGATTAAACCATTTGCACTTTAAAAGACCAAGAAAATTATCAAGCAAATTACCTTCGCCCCGCCATGTCGCAACTCCGTTTGTCCGCCGTTAGTTACCTGAACACCAAACCCTTCATTTACGGGCTGTATCGCAGTGATATGGCCAGTATGATTGATTTGAGCCTTGATATCCCTTCTGTATGCGCCCAAAAACTGCTTTCTGGCGAAGTTGATATGGCACTTACACCTGTCGCGGTGATCCCTGAACTTCCGCAGGCATACATTATGTCCAAATTCTGCATCGGTGCTACCGGGAAAGTAAAAACGGTATGTATCTTTTCTGAAAAACCACTGTCTGAGATCAAGCATATTCTTCTCGATTTTCATTCAAAAAGCTCGGTTGCGCTCACTAAACTGCTCTGTGCGCATTATTGGAAAATCGCGCCGGAGTTCATTCCAGCGACACAAGGGTTTGAAAATCATATAGTTGGCCATACAGCCGGGCTTATCATCGGTGATCGCACCATTGGTTTGGAAAATCGATATCCATACATATATGACCTGGGAGAAGCATGGGTGGCATGGACGGGGTTGCCTTTTGTTTTTGCTGCCTGGATTGCTGTCAAACCCATAAATCCGGAATTAATTGACCGTTTCAACAAGGCTTTGCAGCTGGGTATTGATAACTTGCCTGAACTGGTCAAAATACTGCCCACCATGCATAACTTCGACATTGAAAGCTATTTCCGGCACAATATCAGTTATGAACTGGACGATGCCAAGTGGTTGGGGCTCAACCGTTTCCTGAATTATTTGGCGGGGGAAAATGGGTACCACCTGCGCCGAATGGTATAAGTATTTGTTCGCATGGCGACATTTGAAGGGTTCTCCGCTGTTTTCTGAACCATCAGCTGCTCTCCCTGTTTCCATACATTCATGACAGCCATCATCAAGTACTGTCCTCAACGAAATCTTCTTCAAACTATCATTTCAGCAAATTATGCCAACCGACCAATCCCCTACCCTTTCCAACCAAACCGAAATCGCTACCCTTGGCGGCGGTTGTTTTTGGTGCGTTGAGATCATGTACCAAGACTTGAAGGGTGTCTTAAAAGTGGAAAGCGGCTATTCCGGTGGGAAAACAGATAACCCCACTTACAGAGAGATTTGCACGGGCATGAGCGGACACGCAGAGGTGATTCAGGTCACTTTCGACCCAACAATAATTACCTTCAAGGAAATTCTCGAAGTATTTTTTACCGTGCACGATCCGACAACGCTTAATCGCCAAGGCAATGATTCTGGCACGCAATACCGTTCGGTCATTTTCTACGATTCAGCAGCACAAAAATCTGTAGCTGAACAGGTTAAGCAGGAATCGCAGGCAATTTGGGACAATCCAATTGTGACCGAAATCAGCCCGTTAAGCAATTATTTCAAGGCGGAAGTTTATCACCAGAACTATTTTAAAGACAATCCCAATCAGCCTTATTGCTCTATTGTGATGGCGCCGAAGGTGCGTAAGTTTCGGGAGCGGTTTAAAGAGCGGCTGGTTGGCTAGTAGGGCATAAAAAAAGGTCTCACACAAAGCCACAAAGCGTCTTTGTGACGTTGTGGCTTTGTGTGAGATTTTTTTCAAAAAACTTGCCGCGCCCTAGCGCACCAAACTAAAACCACCGCGCTCCACAAAAGTGCTCCCATCAAAACGCTCCAATTCTGCCCAGTAAATATACGTATCCGGGTGCATAACCTTTCCCCGATAATAGCCATTCCAACCAGCATCGGGGCTGTTGGGCAGCACATCCGTTTGGTCATACAGCAATTCTCCCCAGCGATTTGCAATGAAAAGGCGCTTAATGTTCACCACGCCGCGGTCGCAACTCAGGAAGAAGCGGTTGTTGGGCTCATTGGCATCCGGGTTGAACACATTGGGCGCATACACCCTGTTTTTCTTTGAAATGCTCAACTTAATTTCGTCCTTCAATACACAACCGCTGATATCAGTAGCCAATAAGGTAAACATGGCTGCTTCTGTAGGACGTATACAGTTATCGATACAAGCAGAATCGGCACATGGCGCTGTTGGCAGCCAAACAAAACTTGTGGGGCTTAATCTATACTGCGGTGTAATACAAATCGTATCACCAAATATCATCTCCCGGTCTTCTCCAATGTACAACCATAAACTCCTGAACTCCAAGTCAATAGCTACAATAGAATCACAGCCACTGCTGGCGGCATTGGGCAATATTTCATATCCATTTCTGTTGTTGGAATCGTATCGGGTGCCGTTGATGGTGTAAAATCCATCGGGGCAAAGTGTATCGCGCAGGTTGCTAAAAGGTGGTGTGATCGCGTTGATCTTTACGTTCAAAATACTGTCGCAAGCGCCGTTGCTTGAAATGATTTCAGTTCCCGTAGTGTTGAATGCATCGTAGGCGGTGCCATTGATGAACACCGTTTCCCCTTCACAAATATTCACTTCGTAATCAAAGTAAATAGGGCGAATGGTTAAATAGACATTGATGATGCTATCACATCCGTTAGCAGCACCTTCCTGCACGATTTCCTGGCCGATGAAAAAATTGGCGTGATAAGGTGTGCCATTTACCCAAATGGTATCATTGGCACAAATGCTGGCGTTCAGGTTTAACACTACTGGTTGGTTAAAAGTGAGTTCAACATGAATCACACTGTCGGCCCCATTAAAAGCGCCCCCTGGAATGGTTACGGTGCCCGTCGGATTTGCAGGGCTAAATATTTGATTGCCTATAAAGATGCTCTGGTTGGCACAAAATGTATCGCGCAAGAAAGAGTGCCCACTTTGGGCAAATGACAAGGCGCTGACCAACAAGAAAATTGAACCGAGAAGGGTCTGTTTGAAATGGTTTGACATCATTGATTTCTAGTGTTCTAGTGCCGTATCGATTACACCATATTCACCCGAAGAGGCGCTAGCAGTAATATTTAGGGCGACACCCATTGAGATGTCGCCCCAAAATTCGTGCAAACAATTGAATTCAAAGGAATCTAATCCTTTTTTGCTTGAAAAGCTTGCTCCAGTTTTTCCAAGCGAGCTTCCAAAGTTGCCGTTTGAGCACGCAATTTTTCGTTTTCTTGCTTTAGCGCATCTACTTGTAACTGCTGCTCTTGTATGGCTTTTATGGCTAAAACGCCAAATCCTGCATAATTGATCGACAAGGTCTCTTCGCCGCCGCCATGCGCGCGTTGAAGTGCTGTCAACTCTGGAAATAGTTGATCAACTTCCTGGGCCATAAAGCCAATACTAGGCTTGGCCGAAGCGTTATCAACTTTATATCGGTAGTTCATCGCTTGGAGCTTCAATACCTTTTCAAGTACGCCCATCGATACTGCTGCTACATCCTTTTTTAGTCTGCTATCGGAAGGCATGTAAAAGCCGTTTGTAGCAAAAGTTCCAACCGGGAACCCAGCTGGAGCGTTGTTGTTGAAAAGGTTGAGGTTGCCGTTTGCTGGGTCAACGGAGAATTCCCAAAGGTCACCAGAATTGGTGTTTTCCAACACCAGGCCGAATTTCTCCTGAAAGACATGAAGTCTGCCCAGGGGTTGGTTAGCACTGCCAATGCTGACATTGCCATGACCGCCTTCTGCATAAATAGCGGTTTTTCCGCCTGGTAAAATAAACACACCTTTTAAAGTATCTCCTGTACCAAGCAGGAGTGCAGGACCATCAAGTTTGATGAACGCACTTGAACCACTGCCTGTGGTATTTTGGAAACCAATGCTTGGCAAATTGCTCTGCAAGCGCACTGTTTCTCCGTTACCAGAAATATGCAGCCTTGCTGCAGGAATGTTGGCACCAATACCCACGTTGCCAGTTCCCGTAATAAGTGCCGGGCCTGTTGCAGAAGTAAAGAAACCACCAGCGCCCGCGCCTGCATCTGCATAAATAGCCGATTTAGTACCCCCTGTTTGGGTGAATCGACCTGCCTCATGTGCTGCACTGCCGTTCACCACTTGGAGTCGGCCAGAGGTACTGGTATTGGTCCCAATCAGGACATTCCCCGTATTTGTATTGAAAATATGGTTACCAGTTTTCATCCAATCCGAGACTGGATTTGCACCAAAAAGTGTGGCAAAATCTACACTGCTGTTATTTTGAGACAGGGACAAAACGGTTCCTGTCAAAGCCAGTGTTTGCAATTCATTGGTAGGATTGGCATCCGCATCACCCGTGTTGTTAATGGTCAGGTTGGGCGCTGTGCCCGTGATGCTGATACCTGGGCCTGCTGCATAATTGGAACCGCCTGGCCCTACAGCCGGTAGTGTAACGGTACCACCTCCATTTGAAAGGCTGAGGTTGTTTCCGGCGATGGATAACACCTGGATTTCATTGGTTGGGTTGTTGTCGGCATCACCTGTGTTGGTGATGGTAAAGGTTGGTGAAGTCCCGGTTACACTAATACCCTGACCTGCGAAGTAGGAATCGCCTGTACCTGAACCTGTTTGGTCGTTTCCTGGTACCCAGGCTAGGCCGTTAAATTTAAGCACCTGGCCATTATTCGCATTCTGGGTAGCTATGTTCAACGGATTTGCAACCGTACCGTTGCCTGTCAAGGCAGCGCCCACCACGGCAGTTTGGGCACCCCAATTATCGCCGCCACCGGCATCATTGGCGGGGGCCCAAGTCATCCCGTTCCATTTCAGTACCTGGCCAATGCCAGCGCTCATACCGTTAATTTTGGCACCCGTTACAGCCCCATTGATAATATTGGCGGTACCCACAGCGTTCGGTGCAAGGTCGGTATTGATAATGGCTCCTGCATTGATTTGAAGGTTACTGGCGGTGCCAGAAACATCACCACCAAACACAGTTGTTGTCGTCAAATCATTGCTCGCGTCTGTATCGCCCGTATTGATGACAATAAAATTGCTGCCTGATACGGTGACATCTATGCCTGCTCCTGGCAATACCGCGAAGGTGCCACCCTGGTCTGCCGCTGGAGCCCATGCAGTACCATTCCATTTCAGCACCTGGCCATTCGCAGCGCCCATATTGGCCAATTTTGCTGCTGTTACCGCAGCGTTCACGATTTCAGAAGTATTTACGGCATTGTCCGCGATCTCAGAAGAACCCACTGCATTGTCCGCAATCTCAACGGAAGTTACCACATTGGGTTTGATTTGCAAATTACTAAACAGGCCAGAAACATCGCCATTGGCGATAGAGGTGTTCGTCAAATCATCTGCAGCATTGGTATCACCCGAGTTGGTTATGGTGTAATTGGGCGCGGTGCCGGAGATCGTGATACCTGTTCCGCCGGTCAATGCAACAGTGCCCGTGTTGTCCGTTGCGGGGGCCCAGGTTGTGCCGTTCCATTTTAACACTTGGCCGCTGTTGGCGCTCATACTCGCCAATTTGGAAGCTGAGACAGCACCATCTACCAATTCGGCAGTACCGACTACATTCGATTTTAGCTGTAAATTGCTAAAAAGACCGCTGACATCGCCATTGGCCTGCGTGGTTGTGGTAATATCGTCGGCGGCATTTGTGTCGCCAGCATTGACGATGGTAAAGTTGTTGAAACCATTGGTGATAACGGAAATGCCTGTGCCTGAATTAAGGCCAACTGCGCCTTGTTGCACAATGGTTTTGAAGACACTCGAAACACGTCCCTGGGCGTCTACCGTGAAAACAGGAATCTCCGTCGCGCTGCCGTAAGTGCCAGGAGTGACACCTGTGTTGGTCAACCCTATGGTCCCCGTCGTCGTTATCGGTCCTCCCGACAATCCGGAACCTGTGTTGATTTGGGTGACAGAGCCACCGCCACCGCCACCGCCAATATTGTCGTCGGCTGGCGCCCAGGAGGAGCCATTCCATTTTAGAACCTGACCATTTTGAGCGGATTGTTGAGCAATGCCGAGCGGATTGCCCGCCAGGCCATTACCCGTAATTGTCGTATTGGTGAAGGCTGTTTGGGAGCCCCAGTTGTCGGAGCCGCCGCCGCCGCCGCCATTTTGGGCGTATAAGGCATAGGGGACGCTCAACAATTGTGCAGAGCCTAGCTCGTCAAAAATGTTTGGCGAGCTTTCGATACTGACTGTCAGGTATTTTGCACCGCCACCCCAGTTTATTGCAGTGAAATCGCCTTGCAAAGGAGTGCCCTGGCCAATAACCAGGTTCACCAATCCAAATTCATTGGTGGAGGTGCTGTGTTTCTCATAATAAGCGATCGGCCCATTCTGAGAACCGCTTCGGATGGCAAAAAGTAGGGAAACGGTTTGGTTGACAATGGGTGCGCCACTATTGTTGCGCACAACACTTTGGTAATTAAACCCTTGTGGCGCTCCTTGTGAAAAAGTAGTGGCTAGCAGGATTCCCGAAAAAAACAGGGTGAGGAGAAAACGTTGTGTCATAATTTACAACTGTTTTGGATAGTTCAACTGAGATAAGATGAGAGAGAGGATTAAAATAATAGTGGTATTAAGAGCAGTCTGACATAGAGGGGGTTTTTCGTTGATAGTTGTTCGTTTTGGATTAGAGGGAGCGTTATTGGCGCAGCACCCGGATGGTCGCTGTACCTTTAGTGCGGGTATCTTGAATTTGTAGGAAATAAACCCCGGAAGGCCATTGGGTAGCGTCCAAAAGGCTTCCCTCAGGCGTATCGAGGGGTTGAGGCTGCAGTATTTGATGCCCTAAGACGTCGAAAGCTGCTACTTGGAGAGCAGCTTTTTCCGTTTCTGTGTACCGAATATTGAAAAAGCCCGGTGATGGATTGGGGAAAACCTCAATGCCAAGCAATTCCAGGTCAACATTCCAGGTAGAAACGGGTGCGCAGATATCTGGCTGGTGAAAACCCTGGGTTACTTTGAAGCCCGAGGCACCTACTGTTGTGACCATCAGCTCGCCTACTGTCCAGGATACATGATAATTTCCTTGCACCCCGTCGCCCCCGGTGGAGGCTAATACTTGCATACAGAGGCCGTAGTTCTGGCTGGCGCACAAAAATGGCAGGAAAATACAGGAGAGAAAAAGTAATCGGTTCATATAATTGGATTGAAAATTAATGTACAAAGAAACGCAACTTTTTACAACAATTGACTTAAAAGTAGGCCGCTTGTCGGCTTTTTGTCAGTTTTGCACCTTCCTTTACGAGAAAAACACACAATGGTCACACTCAAACACGCATTCCTCCTATTTTTCCTCCTGCTGTTGGGGGAAATCAATTTACTTGCGCAATCCAATATGGGGCAATTATTAGCCACAGAACAGTCCCGATTTGACGCTATGATCCATCGAGACACGGTGACGCTGCAAAGCCTCTTGGCCCCCGATTTGGTCTACATCCATTCTAACGCATTAAAGGAAACAAAGGCCGAGCACATTCGTTCCGTTACATCGGGCAAAATCGTGTACGAAAATATGGAACGCTCCAATAACAGCGTTCGATTTTATGGAAAAACGGCCATCAATACTGGTGACATTCATGTAAAAGGCATCATTTCCGGCAACCCTTTTGATGTCAGGATGTTGTACACTGCTGTTTACCGTAAAATAAAAAAGCGGTGGCTTTTGGTCAGTTGGCAAACGACTCGCCAGCCCTGATACGACAGCTTTTATGCTCAAGAAAAACAAACAAATTGAACCAACACTGCTTCAAGAAGGCATAGATTATTACATCGATCACGGTGCCTGGGTATTCACGGCGTATTTTTTACAAAATCGTGGGTACTGCTGCGGCAGTGGCTGTCGGCATTGTCCTTATGATAAAAAGGGCGTGCGAGAAAGGGGAGATGCCCCGAAATAGGGGCAGAATCTTGAGTTTTTTGAAATCTCGCAGGCTTTTTTTGAATAAGGAGTGACGAGTGACGGGGTATTATCGGGCATCGAATGCTTCCAATTGCAACCCCTGGATAATGGCGATCAGCTTATCGCCATATCGAACATCCATCGAATACCCACCAGATTGGAGGCCCATGGCCCAGGCGCGAAAATCGTTTTTTTCTAGCTGGAACAAACCTGAAAAAGGTACAGTTTGCTTTAAAAACAGGCTCTGTGCCCGAAAACTACCCCATAAATTGGGATACACATCAATAACAGCCGCCTGGTCTTCATCGGAAGCCAGATCAGAAAAATGTGCTGCGTTACAGGATGTTGGTTGACATGATCGAAAGAAAAAGTTATTCGTTTCCCGGCTGATTGGATCATCTCCGGCATTGCTGGCCAACAAGGCTTGTGCCAGCATGATGCTGGCTGGAACCCCATAGCGCCGCATTTCGGCAACAGCTACCGGACTAAAGCGTTTGACAAACAGGGAACAACGTTGCATGTTTTCTTGTACTTGCTCCTCTGGAATGGCAAAACGCCCCGCATAGCTGGGGTCAATAACAAAAGTGAGGTTGTCTAAAGCCTCCTCTTCCAATTGTATGCTCCGGCCTTTTCCATTGTAAAAGCCCAACAAACCGAACAAATCTGTTTTCTGCTGCTCAAAATGACGCTGCATTTCCGTTTTTTCAATGGAAACCGGCCCAAGTCCAATGCTGATGGCATCACTCCAAACGAAGTAGGCAAGGGCTGATAACAGGAGCAGCTTCCATAGGAGCGATTCCAATTTGTGTCCGTAATCATCGGCTTCTATATGGTACGAAGCATCGCTAATGGTACCATAGGATGGTTGAAAAGTTGCCATATTTATGGATATTTATGTAATAAAGAGGTGATTTGAATTTAATTTAAAGAACCTTTGTCTTGTTTTGTGCGACAAAAGTAAACTATTTGTTTTAATCTAAAAAATATTGCTAAAACATTTTATGTTAAAATTGCATTCAGGTTAAAATCTCCGCAATTTCACCCCCTTGTTGGGCATGTCCATTCCATTGTTAACCACCCATATTCTTTGGGTAACCTCGTTACCAATGGGCAATAGGAGCAATTTTGGTGGCCTTTTTGTTACTGCTCGCTTTACATTCCATTTTTACAAAAAATATTTTCCACGCTAGCACTTACCTTGGCTGAGCTAGGAAAATGTATTCTTGCTGCACGTATTACTTTTTATGCCGTAGGGGCAGAAAAAATAATTCGAAAACAATTCTTCTCTTGATAATATGACCTATTTACTTTTATTACTCGGCTTTGTGTTGCTTGTGAAAGGTGCCGACTGGCTGGTAGACGGATCAACCAAAGTGGCAGAACATTTCGGCATATCCCAAATGGTGATTGGCCTGACCATTGTATCACTGGGGACTTCCTTACCTGAACTGATTGTAGGTGTTTTGGCAAGCTATGAAGGCAAGCCCGGACTTTCGATTGGCAACGTATTGGGGAGTAATATCGCCAATGTGCTGCTCATTCTTGGCTGCACCGCCATTGTTCGAACCTTGCCCGTGCCACGCAATACCATACTTTCAGAGGTGCCCTTTTCATTGGCAGCCGCATTGCTTATAGGCTTTTTAGCAAACTCTGCGCTTTGGTATGAAAGTAACGAGGCTCTTTTTATCAGTCGAGGCGATGGTGTGATCATCTTGTTCTTTTTCTTTTTGTTTATGGCCTATACGCTTACCATTGCTCAGGAAAACAAAATAGCTAAAAAGGATGCAGTGATGCCCCCTTTTTACAACATGAAAAAAAGCGCACTCCTCATTTTTGGCGGCGCAGTTGCCCTGTTCCTGGGTGGGAAATGGGTCGTTGATGGCGCCACCCAAATAGCGTTGCAATTTGGTTTGAGCGAAACGCTGATCGGCTTGACAGTATTAGCCTTAGGTACCTCGCTTCCAGAATTGGTCACTTCTATTTCAGCCGCTTTAAAAAACAACACCGATATTGCCATCGGCAACGCTATAGGCTCCAATATTTTCAACCTATTATTAATTCTCGGCATCAGTGCCAACATTCGCGCACTCCCCTTTAATGTCGCCTCCAATGTGGACTTAATGGTCGTCATTGCTTCAAGTTGCTTAATTTTGATATCCTTGATCGTTGGTCGACGCATGTCGATAAAACGGAATGAGGGTATTGTTTTTGTGGCTGCGTACGTCGCTTACCTGTTTTTTGTGGTGAACAGGGGTTGAAAAATTAAGGAATCCAATTAGTTTTAAAGAAAAACCTATTTTTGCGACTATTCGTGTAGTTTTTACAAAAAGGTAGCGCTGCTGACTACGTAAGGAAATTCCACGAGATTACAGGACAAAATATTATATGAAAAAATGGTAATCATAGCTGATTGTGGATCAACGAAATGCGACTGGCTTTTGCTACATGGTGGCCGCGACCAGCAACTTGAAAACACGGCAGGGTTTAGCCCCTTTTTCCATTCGACGGAAGACATCAAGAAAATATTGGTGGATCAATTGCTGCCCAAATTGAAAGCAGATACAGTGCTCGAAATATTTTTCTACGGTACGGGTATTCACGATGCCCATCGGAGTGACATTGTTAACAAAGCCTTGCAGGCGGTTTTCCCCAATGCCAAAATAGAAGTTGAACACGATCTGCTGGCAGCTGCAAGGGCCGTGTGTGGCCATAGTGCGGGCATTGCCTGTATACTAGGCACTGGCTCCAACAGCTGCTATTACGATGGAAAATCCATTCTCGACAATGTGCCTTCACTGGGTTGGCTACTCGGCGATGAAGGCAGCGGCACCCACCTCGGAAAGTCAATTTTGCGTGCCTGGTTTTATCGTGAGTTACCGGCTGATTTGTACGCAGCTTTCAATACTGCTTATCCAGAAGGCCAAGATGCCGTAAAAGACCGAATTTACGATAAGGGCGCTAATGCGTATCTCGCCACCTTTACGCGCTTTATGGGCGACAACCTCAAGCACCCATTTATTCAGAAATTGGTTTCGGAGAGCCTCGGTGAATTCCTGGACCGCCATGTCGTCAAATACAATGGTCATCAACACGTGCCCATCAATTTTGTGGGCTCTATTGCCTTTCATTTCCAGGAAGTATTGGAAGCCTGCCTGGAAGACCGAAAGCTCAAACTAGGCGTGGTGGTACGCAAGCCCATTTATCCATTGGCTGATTTTCACCGGCATGAAACAGATTGAACAAAGTGCCTGTCCTTGAATTAGCGCTTCTATTCTACAACGATTGAAAAAAATGTCTAAAGAAATAAAAAGGGTTGCAGTCTTTACCTCTGGAGGCGATGCCCCTGGAATGAATGCAGCTGTCCGCGCCATCGTGCGGAACGCATTCAACAATGACTTGCACATTTACGGTATCATGCGCGGCTATGAAGGTATGATCGACGGAAACATCCGGCGCTTGGAAACTTCAGACGTTGGGAATATCATCCATCGTGGCGGCACAGTGTTAAAAACAGCACGCAGTCAGCGATTTATGACTCCTGAGGGCCGAAAGATCGCGTATGAAAACCTTATTGACAATGACATTGACGGCCTGATCGCCATTGGTGGCAATGGCACCTTTACGGGTGCGGTAAAGTTTATGGAAGAATACCCGGACATTCCCGTGGTCGGCATTCCAGGAACGATCGACAACGACTTGTTTGGCACTGATTTTACGATTGGATTTGACACTGCCGTCAACACGTCAGTGGAAGCTGTGGATAAAATCCGCGACACAGCCGACTCACACAACCGCCTGTTTTTTGTAGAGGTGATGGGCCGCCATTCCGGCTTTATTGCGCTGCATACGGCCATCGCAGGTGGTGCTGGCGGGGTACTGATCCCGGAAGAGGACACCTCTATTGATGACCTGGTGCGCTTGCTGAAGCGCAGCGCCAAACGCGCCAAGCTTTTTAGTATCGTCATCGTTGCAGAAGGCAATAAAATGGGCACTGTATATGATATCGCAAAGCACGTGGAAGGGAAAATTGACTTTTACGACGACATCAAAGTAACCGTCATTGGCCATTTGCAACGCGGTGGTTCCCCATCAGCCTTCGATCGGGTACTGTCCTCCATACTCGGATTCGCATCTGTAGAGGGTCTTTTAGCCGGAAAATCAGGGGTCATGGTGGGCATTCGCAACAACAACATACATTACACGCCATTTAAGGAGGCAATAGCTAAAAATAAGCCTTTAAACAAGGATTTGCTGCGCATGGCACACATACTTTCGCAGTAGTTCGAACAACAAACAACTAACAACTAAAATGGTAACAACAAAATCTCTATTCGCATCCGAAGGCGTCGACGATCGAAGCCTTGAATTTCTGGCGCAAGCCATTGAGCGCAACAACCTCCCGGGATTTGATTATTTTGAATTCAAACGTGCGGTCGTTCAGTTGAAAGCAATGAACCTGGATGAACCAACCGCCTACAAAAGCGCTTTTACTACTGCCGCGACGATGGGACTGACCAAAGAAAAGTTGCTGGAAACGACAGCCTACTATCGCGATGTGGTAGAAAAAGAACAAGCTCAGTTTACCCAAGCCTTGGAAACCCAGAACACGACTAAGGTTGCTGGCAGGCAAACTGAGGTGGCACGGCTGCGCGATCAGATTGAACGCCACAAAGTAGAAATTGCTCGGCTTAAGGATGAAATGGCAGGGTATTTAGCGCAGGTGGAGCAAGCAGAAAGCGCAGCAAAAGCAGATTCAGAAAAATTGGAAAAAGCCAAAGCCGCTTTTGAAAAAACCAACAAAGCGGTGCTGCTGGTAATCGACGGAGATGTGGAGTTGATGCACAAACACTTGTCGTAATCATATATTGTATGCGCCAAAGTCCTTTTACCAAACATCCTCGAAAGCGTAACATTGTGGTATTTCGCAAGTGGTTTGGCATCGGCATCCGGTTTGTTTTGCTTCTGGTTATGTTTTCTTCTTGTGCTGTTTTCAAATCCGCAGAAACGCGCAGTGCCTTGAAAATCAAACGGGAGGTGGAGCGTTCGCCTGTTTTTTCATCCGCATTTACGGGCTTTACCTTGCTGGATCCTGCCTCTGGAAAAACCTTGGTAGATGTACATGGAGACCATCTTTTTACGCCGGCATCCAACACCAAAATATTGACATTGGCAACTTGTTTGGCGGTATTGGGCGATTCGGTACCAGGGATAAAAATGGCCACGCAAGTAAACCAAGGCGAAAAAACCGGCTATTTCAAACCGACCTGTGACCCAACATTTTTGCATCCTCTATTTCAAGACTGGCAACCCGTTTTAAAGGTTTTTCAATCTTTAGACGGGCCAAATTACCTATACATGAATGGGTTTAAGGATACGCGGTTTGGGCCAGGATGGGCATGGGATGACTATAATGATTCCTATTCCGTAGAACGCTCTGCGGTTCCGGTTTTCGGCAATAAAATGACGATTTTGAGGCAAGACTCCTCGTGGAATATCCTGCCGAAAGAAATCAATGATGCCATTTTTGGTATCCGGGATGGTGCATTAAGAAGCCAGGAAGATAGCATGTTGCTGCGGGAAGAAAACTCAAACATCGTGCATGCTCCATTGGTCGGGAACTTTACCAATGGATACATACAAGAAATTCCGATTTCAAATCCAGATAACTATTTCAGCTTTTTTCAAGACACCCTCGGCAACAACATTCAAGCCGTCGATGTATCGACCAAGGAAGAGGATCGGGAAGAAGATGCCAATTTGATAGGTTTACGCTGGCAAACGATTTATTCCACGCCCATCGACACCGTCTTGCGCCGGATGATGTACCAGAGCGACAATTTTATCGCTGAACAAATGCTGCTGGCGTGTGCGGGTGCGAAATTTGACTATCTAAAGCAGGATACCATCATTAATTGGATGCTGGACAGTACACTAACTACCCTGCCCCAGCGCCCGCGATGGGTCGATGGCAGTGGTCTCTCCCGGTACAATCTGGCATCACCCCAGGACATGGCGCAAGTGCTGTTGCGACTTTGGGAAACCCAACCCCAAGCGCGCTTGTTTTCATTGTTCCCGGCGGGTGGTGTCAGCGGCACCCTGGAAAACTGGTATGCTGGAAAAGATGGAAAGCCATACGTTTTTGCCAAAACCGGGAGTATGAGCGGCGTGCATTGCCTGAGCGGCTACATCGTCTGCAATAGCGGCAAGGTGTTGATATTCAGCTTTATGCACAACAATTTTATTGGGGAGAGCAAGCCCTGGAAGTTGGAGATGCAGCGAATATTGGAGCAGGTGGCGAAAAATTCTTAGGTTTCATGGTTTACAAAAAGGGGTTTCATGGTTTACAAAAAGGGGTTTCATAGTTTCAGGGTTTCAGGGTTTCATGGTTAAGGGTTCGTTTCCTTCGCTTTTGCTATTAACTTAGACCAAACAATAGAACCCTGAAACCATGAAACCCTGAAACCATGAAACCCTGAAACCATGAAACCCTGAAACCTCTTTTACGAAGAGTGGTCCGCCACAATCACCCATTTCCCCTGTATCTTTTTCCAAAGCAGGGTGTAATGCCCGCTTAAATCACCAATGGTTCGTGTTAAATACCATTTACCAATGACGTAGGCGCTTTTTCCTGAAAGCTGCTCCACAGAAATGATGGTAAATTTTAGTTTCCCCATCGCATCCAGGTCAGGATATCCTTTTTTGTAATTGTCCAGCGTTTTTTGCCAGCCATAAGTCAGGCCTTTGGAGCCGATAAAGCGCAAGCTGTCCGATTTCCAGTACCCATCCATAAAATCTACCAGGTCGCCGCGGTTCCAAGCAAGTTCTTGTTTTGCCATGATGGCACGGATGGTGGTTTCTGTTTTGCTTTGGGCCAATAGGTTGCCCGTCAATATTATGAATAGGAATAGAAAATAAATTTGTTTCATGTCGTTGTTTAGTTTTTTAAACTTCACAGGTCTAAAACCTAGTGTGAGCACAAGTCAAAAACCCGTGAGAATCAATTGGCAATGCAAATGTTCTTATTCTATTTCTTATTAAAAACCAAGCAGTTGTGTCATTCCGAGCGCAGCGAGGAACCTGGGTTAGGGGTATAGAATCAGGTTCCTCGCTGCGCCCGGAATGACACGACTGCTTGGTTTCAAAGACAATTTTAAGGTTGGTACTCGCCAATGCGAAGATATAGTTTCTTAAACCTCGCAGGTATTTGCGCAACGCGTACCTGCACGTATTTTTTTTAGTCGGCTATGTGAACTATGTGCGTTATGTGGTAAAAATACTATTTGTAGCCTAACGCAGCAAAGTCACCTCCCCCACCTTTACCGTAAGCGAACCATCGCTACGCCTCCATCGGATTTTATAGACATAAACATCGGATGGTGCATCCCGGCCATCCCAACTTGCATTTGGCTCCTGGCTCTCATAAATCTTTTGGCCCCAGCGGTTGAAAATCTCCATGGTTTCCACGATTGCAATACCCTCAACTACCGCCAAGCCAAACGAATCATTGGCCCCATCCCCATTTGGTGTAAAGGCATTGGGGTATTCCACAATTGGCTGCAATACCCGGAAGCGGATGGTTTTTGTCTGGCTGCAACCATTGGGTGACACCACAACAACCGTGTAGCGAATGCTCGTATCGGGAGTCATGGCGGTCGCGGTTACCTGCTCCGTGTCACCAATGTTTGTGTTGTTGTTTTCAAGCCAATTAAAGGTAAACCCATTCAAATTTTGTGAAGGGACAATAATTGCATCCAATTGCACCATCTCGCCAGCATTCAATACACTATCCGGATCTGCCATGATACTGACCCCGAAATTGCGCAATACCTTGACTTGCACGGTATCGCTCAGGTAGCATTCATTGCCGGGAGTGCCGTAAGTGTACAAGACCGAATATTTGATGGTCTGCTCCGCATTCAAGGTTTTGGTGAAAGAAGGTGCCGTAATGCTATCGGGCATCCACAAATAGGTGCCTGTCGCGGTTCCCGTAGCCGAGAGGGTGAAGGGCACGCCTGCACACACCATCACATCATCCGAAACGCTCAAGGTCGCCTTGAAAACCGTGACATCCAGCTTTTTTGTAACGGAACAGCCATCGACACCTGTGGCCGTTACGGTATAGGCGGTGGATTGTGTGGGTACTTGTGTGGGCGGGATGGCGAGGTTTGAGGTGAATCCCCCCACATTAGCCGTCCAGGAATAGGTAGCACCGGGTGTTGCAACGCTGTTCAGTACGATGGCATCGCCCGGGCACAGCTCAACATCCGTGGGAAACATGATCGTGGGTGTTTGTCCTTGCACCACAATTTGTACACTGTCCTGAAAAGTGCAGCCGTTTAGGGTATAATTTACGGTATAAGTTGTTGTTTGTAAAGGTGTTACATTGGTTGCCTGCGTTGTAGCGCCATTGCTCCAGGAGTATTGCCCGCCGCCTTGGGAGGTGGAAGCCGTCAGGAGTCTGCTTGTTTGTGGGCAAATGGTATCCGGTGCAGAAACCGTTAAATCAATACCGACAAATTGAACTTTAAAAGAATCCCGCACGCTGCATATCCCATTGCTGGCTTCGAGATAATACGTGATCGATTGTTGTCCCAGGCCGTTGAGGGTAACGGTTGGCTGCGCAACTTGCGGAATGCTACTGGCAGGGTTTGAAGTCCAAACAAAGGTGGTCCCCGTAGTGTCGGGCAACAAATTCAATTGCAGCTGCTGTCCTCCGCACGGCATCCCGGCGGGAGGGAACTGGTACTTGGGCTGCGGGATCACATCTACTTGCGCCGTTTGAACGGTTGGACAGCCCTTGAATTTTCCCGAAAGGGTATACGTTGTGCTGCTGGTGGGGCTCGCGCTTGGGTTGAGGCAATTGTTGCAACTCAGGGAAGCCGCAGGTGTCCACATCAGGCTGTCGATACCCGGTGCCGTAGCCGTTAATGCGATCGTTTTTCCAAGGCAAATGGTTGAAACGGCTGGCAGAATTACAATGGCCGGCGGTTCAATGACATTCACCCGAGCATAAACGGTATCCCTGCAAACGCCATTTACTGTAATCCTTTGATAAACAATCGAATCTAAAGGTTGAACAATTAAGGAGGGCTCATTGAGCGGCGATTGTTGCCAATTTGCGGGTATCCAGGCGTACATAATTCCAGGAAAACTAATTGGATCAAAAACAAGGTTGTTCACGAGCGTCACCAGTTTCCCTGCGCATATGCTGGTATCCATCGGAGAAACGCCCAAATCAGCAGGCAGGCTGTCCACGTGTACAAAAACGGATTTGCTTTTGGCGCAACCTGGCGCGGTTGCTTTGATGGTGTACGTAAAATTACTGCTCGGAGAAACGATGGCTGTTAATCCATCCGGCGTAATCTGGAGCTGCTGTAGTGGGCTCCAGCCGATATTGGTTCCCGGTGGCGACACGGACACATTGATCGTTCTGGAGGAGCCTTTGCAGAGGGAAATGGAATCTGGCACACTTAAATTTAGCAGAAGATCAACCGCAATAATCGACGCCTGCCCCGTTACGGTACAGCCAGGGTTACTGGCCGTCAACGTATAGTTGGTCAAGCCCGCTGTTTGTGGCGTTGCCCTAGGGTTAGCGATCATATTGTTGTTGAGTGTGCCATTATTGGGCACCCAACTGTAGGTCACACCTGTTTGCACCACGGTAGCGCCCAGCAAAACACTGTCGCCCAAACAGATAGATGACGTGGAAACCAGCGCAATAACTGGTGGCTGGAACACCTTTACCACCACGGAATCATAGCGTGGAAACGGACACGCTGGGCTGGTTACTTTAATCTTGTAAATGGTGTTGCTCATCGGAGAAACAGGCAGCGGTGCCGCAACGGTAGACACAAAACCGGGAGGGTTAGATGTCCAGGAATACAGATGGCCCGGAGAAGAAGGGCCGCCCAGCGACACCACAGAGCCAGTGCAAATTGTCTGATCCGGCGAAATGGTCAACAAGGGTTGAAGCCCCGCTACAACATTGATTCTAATGATATCCGTATCGTTACAAATCGGGTTACCCACAACACAAGCTATAATAAAGACCCCTGTACTGTTGGCGGTAAATGTTGGGGAAGGGCAATTGGTACAGCTCAAATTCGCCGAACCCACCCAGTTGTAATTGCCCGGAATGGCATTTTCATTCAGGGTAAAAACGGCACCCAAACAGACCGTAGCATCTGGACCTAGATCCAGGTTCAGGCAGGTGTCACCAACTGTATTCGGAATTGCTGCCAACAAACTGTTATCTTTGAAACCGGAGCTGCTGTGTAAATCGGGAGTATTAGCGGCAAGAAAGAAGGCAAATGCGGTAAATGGAATAATTAAAAGAGATTTCATGCGAAATTGGATGATTATTGAAGGTCAAAATTACCAGCCTTTCAAAGAAATATAGTAGTTCATGCCGAAAATGTCTGCCTTCAGGCTATATATCTCGGCCAAGTTACGGGTTGAAACTCTACTTTTGCCAAAAATAAGCTGCTTTGAAAGTAAATATCATCAACCAATCGGCACATCCATTGCCACAGTACGAAACCATTGGTAGCGCTGGCATGGACCTGCGCGCCAACATCACGGTTTCCATCACCCTTCAACCCTTGGAACGCACCCTGGTGCCTACGGGTCTTTTTATGGCGTTGCCGCTAGGACTGGAAGCTCAAATCCGCCCACGCAGTGGCCTCGCCGCCAAGCGCGGGTTAACCTTGCTCAATTCTCCCGGCACCATAGACAGTGATTACAGGGGAGAAATAAAATGTATCGTCGTCAACCTGTCAAATGAAGCGCAAACGATTGAACCCGGCGAGCGTATTGCGCAAATGGTAATTGCAAAGTTTGAACAAATAGAATGGAAAGCGGTTGAAAGCCTGGAAGAGACACAGCGGGGCGCAGGTGGATTTGGCAGCACCGGGATTTGAGTGATGAGTGATGAGTGATGAGTGATGAGTGATGAAATAAATTGATCTTACTGAATTTACAATTATGAAAATTATTATTCCCATGGCTGGCCGTGGCACGCGCTTGAGGCCACACACACTTACCGTTCCCAAACCCCTGATTCCAGTGGCGGGCAAACCCATTATCCAGCGTTTGGTAGAAGACCTGGCGAGTTCCTATTCTGGTAAAATCGAGGAAATTGCTTACGTCGTGGGTGATTTTGGCGCTAATGTTGAGAAGGAATTGGTGCGCATAGCGGAAAAGCTGGGCGCCCGCGGCCGCATTTACCAGCAGGAGAAAGCACTGGGGGTTGGCCATGCCATTGCTTGTGCTGCTGAAAGCTTGAACGGTAAATGTATGATTGCCTTTGCCGACACGCTTTTTAAGGCCGATTTCAGTTTTGACAATGAGCAAGACGGAGTAATTTGGACTCAAAAAGTAGAAGACCCTTCTTCCTTTGGCGTGGTGAAGTTGGATGCAAATGGACATATCACAGAATTTGTAGAAAAGCCCAGCGAATTTGTCTCTGACCTGGCCATTGTCGGTATTTATTATTTCAAAAAGGGCGAACTGCTACGCGACGCATTGCAGCACATCATTGAACAAAACATTCTGGACAAGAACGAATTCCAAATAACCACGGCCCTTGAAGCGCTAAAAAACCAAGGGCTTAAATTCACCACTGCTACTGTAGAGGAATGGCTGGACTGTGGTAATAAAGAAAACATACTGCACTCCAATGCCCGTATGTTGGAATTTCATCGCGATAAAGGACAGGTGTCTGATTCCGCAAAATTTGAAAACTCGGTCATCATCCCGCCATGTTACATTGGTGACGGTGCTGTGATACGAAACTCGGTGCTCGGGCCGTTTGTCAGTGTCGGAAGCAACTCTTCCATCGATAGTGCTGTTATTACCAATAGCATCATTCAAAATGACTCCCATATCGCCAATGCGGTACTCGATTCCTCTATGGTGGGCAACTCCAGTCACTATACCGGTGCCAAGGACGAACTTGACTTGGGAGATTTTTCAAACCTCTCCAAACAATGAGGGGAATTAACACATGCTTTTTTTAAACACATCCACCGTGAAAAAATACTTGCCCCTCATAATGCTCTGTGTTTCCGCCTATGCAAACGCCCAAAACACCATTGGCGGCGTAAAAACCACCGTGCCAGAATCGGAGGTGAAAAAGCAGAGTGCCTTCCTCAACGCGGAAAAAGAGCGCTTGCTGGGCCATTGGGATAAAGCTGTTGAAGCATACAAAGCCTTTTTGTTTGAAAACCCTGATGTCGATGCGGCCTGGTACGGACTTTCCCGCACTTACGCCACCACAAAAGACATGGTCAATGCCTTTGATGCCATTGGAAAGGCCATTGCATTAGCGCCAGGCAATCAATGGTATCTCTTGTATCAGGCTGACCTTTTTGAAAAGAATGGACGGAACAAGGATGCCATGGAAACCTACGAAACCATCATCAAGCGCTTCCCTGAAACCCCTGAATTCTACGAAAAACTCGCCTACCTCGCCGTGCTGAACGAATATCCAAAACGGGGCTTAAAAGCGCTCGACAAACTTGAAAAGATCACCGGAACACACCCCAATAACACCGCCAAAAAGCACCTGATTTATGTTGGCATGGGCGACAACAAAAAGGCCGCTGAAGAATTTCGAAAACTTGCCGACACCTACCCTGCGAACGAAAAATACCGCTACCAATTGGCCGATTTTTATGAGCGGATTGGCGATCAAAAAAACGCCATAAAAACGTGGGAAGACATCGCCCTTCGATTCCCTGGCGATCCGATCGCAAAACTAGCGCTCGCGCAACAGCCTGGTGGTACAGATATTCAGTACCTGAACGCTATTCGAACGGTGTTTGCCGACCCTAAGGTTTCCATCGATTCGAAAATCAAGGAGTTGATGCCCTTTTTGTCAAAAATAGAAGGTGGCAAAGATCCCGCCATTACCGAAAACCTTTTGACCCTGGGTGCCCTGCTGGAACAAGCCCACCCCGATGACCCGAAAGCCTGGAGCGCTTCGGGGGATATGCTTTATTTGAGTGGCCGCAACCCGGAGGCGCTGGAAAAATACCGCCAGTGTATTAAGCTGAGCCCCGGCGTTTTTTCCGTTTGGGACAACATGCTGAACATTCTCCGCGACCAGAAAAACTACGCCGAGACGGAAAAGGAAGCTGAAAAAGCCCTCGACTACTTCCCCAACCAGCCCAAAGCATACCTGCACTACGCCGCAGCCGCCATCGCCATGCGCCACTTCGACGCGGCAATACCGCCGCTGAATCAGGCGCAAATAATGGCAGGTAAAGACGCGCTGCTACTCGCAGAAATATTTGAGTTGCAGGGAGATGCACAATTGGGGAAAGGCGATAGAAGCAAAGCCAAAGACCTGTGGATGAAAGCCTTCGACATCAGCAAAAACCCGGCGATCCAGGAAAAAATCAATCGTTTGCAGTAGCCGGGCCAGACAAGATGTTTCGAACCAGCGCGGTATCCGATAAGGCAAAAAAGCTAAATGGGTTTTGCGAGGATTGTAGCAAACAAGTCGTTCCCATCCGCTTGTCCGAAGGTTTATAACCTCCCAGGGCAAAAAATTGCAGCGAGATGGATTCTGCTGCATCTGGCATACCCAGCTCCAGCGTGGCCTGCCAACCATCCGCGGCCATGCGTTCCTCCGTATGGGTTGCGAAAGGCAAACCTTTCAACTGTTGTAGCCATTGAAGCCATCGTTGCACCTGCTCTTGTGGCAGCTTTGTTGCTACATTATTGCATTGCCACAACCCAGCAGAGTCGCTTTTTTGAAAGTAGAGGGTATCGGCGTTTAGCCTAAAAATTTGCAAAGTTTTCAGGTTTTCAGGCAAAAAATCCAGTACGACTTTGTTCCTGAATTCATCGATTTTCTTTGCAAAAATCGCGCGCAAGTGTTTGTCTATCAAATAAATACCGTCATGCCGGTCAATTTCGATGTACGTTGCAGCCAAATTGTCCTCCCAAATTTCCTTTCCAATTTCGAACTGTTCTTTAGCGCCATTTTTCATAAAAACCTCCACGTGGACAGCTTGTGAGGGCAGCAAACTCAAGGTGTCTCTTTGCGTGGTTTGCACAATGCGGCGGGAGCGTATAGCTGCCAATACTGTCAATATTGGGGCTACCAGGCTGTCGGCGGTGCGCACAGCAAAGTCGTCCTGGGATGCCACCCAGCCTTCGTCGCTGTGCTCCAGCAACAATTCAGCTTGCCCGGCTTGGGTAATGGAAATGCGTTCAATTTTGGTGCTGTCGAGTCGCACCAGGTCGCGCTGAAATACATCATTTTTGAACCAGGGGCTGTACCGGGCAAGGAGCCCCAGGAGTAAGGTGCTGGCAAAGATGAGGAGGAGGTGTTTGTTTTTCATAAAGAAGACGAAATGGGTTACCTATCAGCGTATCAAGATTCAACAAAGAGATTGTCTAGCTTAAGTTCTTTGTCAACCAGGCCCAAACTATGCTCGTTAGGAAGCAGTCCGTATGTGCTGATAAATGTCAAAAACACCTGTTTTTTAGTATGTGAATAATGCTTGAACAAGGCGACTTTCTTTCGCAATTCAGTGGCATAAGCTTTGGTGATGATAAATTCAGTTGTCGCCCATTTGATTTCGCAAAGATTAATTATTCGGTCATCCCGATCAATCAACAGGTCAATCAGGCACCCATCCATGCCCGCTAACCCTTTTTGGTAAAATGATGATGCCGTAGAAAAAACACCCGATATGCCTAAAGCCTTTTTTATTTCTGGCAAATGTTTGAGGCAAATACTTTCATAAGCATAGCCGCTCCATGCCCGAAAGGTGCTTTTTTGTTGAAATGTCAGCCAGGTACCAGCGCCTTCTTTGCGCATGGGTTCGATAAATTTTAGATAAAAAAGGGAGTATTCATCCGTCAAACGGTACAGAACATCCCTTTTCAACCGCCCAAATGGCAAATATTCCTCGATGAAACCTGAGTACTGCAATTCTTCAATCGTTTTGCTGAGTCCTCCACCATTTGTAAGCCCGGTTATTTGAATGATCTCAGACCTTGTCAGGCCAGACCATTTAGAGGACAAAGCTCGAACAACCGCAACATGGTTTTCTGAATTATCGAACAGCAAGGCATCTCGTCAAAAAAACGACTTGCTTTTCAGTACTTGTTGTGGATTCAAGGTAAAGAATAAGCAGTTGGAAAGCCTCCAACCATGATTTGGACGTTTGGATTGGAAGTGGCGACCTGGCGTATAAGTTCAAGGCAATGGAGAAGTTTTCCAACTGCTCCTTGATCGATGCATTTTGCATGCCCGTTATCTCGAAGGCAATCCTGTCTTTGTAGACTGACTGAACCAAAAATGTTTTTCCAACCCTGCGCCGCCCAATAACAGATACCAGTTCCGATTCCCCCGAAAGCAAAAGGGTTTTCAGGGTTGAGACTTCTTTTTCTCGGCCGATCAAAGTTGTTTTTTGCATTATTGCTCGCTTTAAGTAGGCAAAAATAGGTACTTAGGGCGAGCAATACAAATTTATTACTCGCTCTAAGTGGGCAAATATGGTACTTAAAGCGAGCAATGCAAATTTCTTGCGCGCGCTACCTCAAAACAAACTCTCCAATGCGTATAAAGGAACATTAATCAACCAATCTTCCTCCCGATACGGGCTCATGGATGTTCTGATCGCCTTGCCTGTTTGGTATTTTTCTACAAAAACCTTTAAACTTTTGGCCTTTAAATTTTCTTCCGCTTTTACCTCTATGGGCAAGACAGCGTTTTTTTCTTGCAATACAAAATCTATTTCAGCGCTTGCTTTTTCAGCCGACCAATAGTAAACCTGGTTCGGGCGTTTAACTACCAGTTGCTGGCAGACGTATTGTTCTGTAAACGCGCCTTTAAACTCAACGAGAATTTTATTTTTCTCCAAAATGATTGTTGGGTCTAAATTGCCTTTTGCATTTAGCAAGCCAACATCAAGTAGGAATAATTTAAAATCGTCCATTTCCAAGTAGGCGCTTAAAGGCAATTTGCCGCTTTCAACCCGGTTGATTTTGACAATCAAACCTGCATCGGACAACCAATTAATAGCCGTCTCAAAGTCTTTGGCCCTGGCCCCTTTTTTGATTTGTCCATAGATGTATTTTCTATTTTCTTTGGAAAGTTGGGTCAAAATAGAATGCCAAACCATTTTAATGCGGGGTACAATATCGTTTGGCGCGTATTTGGCAAAATCATTTTCATAGCCAATTAAAATCATTTCTTGGATTTCCCGCACGGCGGTTAAATCCTTGTTTTCAATATAATGTGCCACCGCTTCGGGCATTCCACCTATGAAATAATACAAGCGCAGATAAGCGATGAGTTTTTCATGAAAAGCACTAACAACGTTCCATTGCTGCTGTGTGATTTGATCTGCCAAAGCGGACTCTCCAATACTTGACAAAAATTCCATAAAACTCAATGGATTGAGTTGTAAAAAATCAACTTTTCCAACCGGAAAGGCATGTTTTTTTTGCATAGAAGTTCCTAAGAGCGAGCCTGCTGCGAGGATAAAATATCCAGGCGCTTTCTCGTAAAAATACTTGAGGGCCGTCAGTCCTTTTTCGGCCTCTTGAATTTCATCAAATATCAATAAGGTATGTTCTATGTCTATTTTTTCCTGTGTTTCAATTTCGATGATGGTTATGATTCTTTGAATATCATAATCCATCACAAATAATTCCTTTAAGCGACTACTGCTCTCAAAGTTCAAATAAACGACATTTTTAAAGGCTTTTTTGCCAAATTCACGCATTAGCCAAGTTTTACCCACTTGCCTTGCCCCTTGAATTATCAAGGGTTTTCTATATTTTGAAGCTTTCCAAGCTACCAGTTCTTTAGATAAAAATCTTTCCATTTCCGCCGAATTGAATGAAACTATGTACAAAAATACATTTTTTCATTTGAAAAAGTGTGAATCTTTACAAATTTTCGTTTGAAAAAGTGTAAAATACAAATTACTCCGCCCAAGTTTCGAACCAATTCACAACTTTAATAGCCCTGCCACACACAGCCATCCCATCACGGCCACTACTATCCAGCCCGCAACAGCCAAAACCAACGGATGCCGATAGCCAGCCTCTGCCTTTCGACCTGAAACAGCCAGCAGTACCACCACCAGCGCTACGGGCAGAATCAGCCCATTGAGCGCGCCAGCCCAGATCAAGAGCTGTACTGGTATGCAGGTTTATTATTTCAGCTGTTGAAGGTCTTTTCTTGCTGGCGAGCACTTCGAGATCGGGGGCCAGGGAAAGATCATACCATACCGGAATTTCCAACAATCGGCGCTGAGAAACATCGTTTTCAGACTGGTTATGCAGTTGCTGCTCCACTATGCTGCACATGTATTCGAATGGTGATTCCCTGGGAAACGCCCGAAGCAAAGCAGGGGTATCGAAAACTAGGCTTAGGGAACAGAACGCCGGGATAATATCAAGGACACCGGGCAGGTTTGCAAGGCGATTGTCCTGGACACCAATGTACTTTTCGTATCCATTTCTCGCCACTCCCCACACCGCCCTATCAGGAGAACCAATTAAATGAACATGAGTCAACCCTTATTTTTAAATAAAACCCCTATTGTGTTACGCATTTGGCCGGATTCCATGAAATCGGGCAAGTAGCGGAGAAAAAAATAGGCGATGACTCCTATTTGAGCAAAACATACACAAATAATTGCGCATTTACCCCGAAACGTCCCCCTTTATTCGCAATTTTGCAGCTCAATTTACACGCACATGAACTACATCGGCGAACACCTCCTTCCTGGCCAATTGGGCCATTTTTGTGTGGTGCTTTCTTTCGTGGCTGCTCTTTTGGCCACAATATCCTACTATTATGCCACAAAATACCGAGACACCGCTGTTTCTGACAGCTGGTTGAACCTGGGTCGCTTTTCCTTTTTGCTCCATGGTGTGGCTACGTTTTGCATCATTGGGTTGCTTTTTTACATACTCACAGGCAAAATGTACGAGTACCAGTACGCCTGGGCCAACATTTCTGACGACCTGCCCACGCGCTACGTTTTTTCCGCATTCTGGAAAGAACAGCAAGGTAGCTTCCTGCTTTGGAGCTTTTGGCATATTGGACTTTCAATAGTGCTCATGGTACGTGCTGGCAAATGGGAAGCGCCCGTGATGACCATCATAGCGTTAGCCGAAGTTATCATCGCCAGCATGTTGCTGGGGCTCTATTTCGGCGATTTCAGGCTCGGCGCCAGTCCTTTTGACCTGCTGCGCGATACCATGGACGCACCCATTTTTAACACCGCCGACTATCTTTCCAAAATCAAGGGCAATGGCTTGAACCCGCTCTTGCAGAATTACTGGATGACCATCCACCCTCCTACCCTTTTCCTGGGCTTTGCTTCCACGATTGTACCGTTTGGCTATGCCATTTCCGGACTTTGGCTGCGGGAACACAAGGAATGGCTAAAGCCTGCACTGGGTTGGGCTTATTTCTCTGGGGCAATACTCGGTACGGGTATCCTGATGGGTGGTGCCTGGGCCTATGAAGCCCTTTCGTTTGCAGGCTATTGGGCCTGGGATCCTGTAGAAAATGCATCGCTGGTGCCTTGGATAACCCTCGTAGCAGGCATACACACCAACCTGGTGGCCAGGGCGACCGGTTATTCCATTCGCAGCACTTACGGATTTTATATCCTTACTTTCGTCCTCATTTTGTACTCTACCTACCTGACCCGCAGCGGTGTTCTGGGCGACACCTCGGTGCACTCATTTACCGAAATGGGATTGGGTTATCAATTAATCTTGTTGTTTGCCAGCTTTGCTGTGCTAGGGCTATGGCTTTGGATTTCACGCTACAAGGAAGTACCGGATGTAACCGTTCCAGTGCAGCAAAAAGTGAATCTGGTAGCTGCAGTAGATGGTACCGAAGTCGCTGCTAAGCATATTGAAATCCACAAAAACGCGGAAGAAAGTGCTGCTTCGCGGGAGTTTTGGATGTTTATCGGCGCGCTGGTGCTGCTGTTCTCTGCCGTATTGATCACAGGCGCTACTTCCTTGCCTGTTTTCAATAAAATTGTCAAGCTTTTCAATCCCGACTATGTTGGGGCTGCCCTGCGCGACCCCATTGAGCACCACAACCGCTACCAATTGTGGATTGCCGTTTTTATTGGTTCTCTGAGCGCCATTGCGCAGTTTACCCGCTACAACGAAAGGAACTGGAAGGGTCGCTGGCGCAAATTTTCCATACACATCGGCATCGCTGCTGTACTGGCCGGCCTGCTTAGCTGGTATCATAGCACCTGGATTGATATCCGTGCCTGGCAGCTGTACACCCTTTTATTTACCGCGATGTTCACCGTGGCCGCCAACCTCGATTATCTCATCACCGTGGCCAAGGGCAATATCAAGATGGCCAGCGCGGCCATTTCACACGTTGGTTTTGGCATTATGATACTCGGTATTATCAGCACCGGACTGGGAAAATCCTGGATTTCGACTAATAAATTCATGATGCAGGACATGATCGAAGGTGCCAGCGCCGACGATGTCAATAAAAATGTGATCCTGCTACGGGATGCAGCGATGCCCATCAAGGGCTTTGATGCCACCTACATGAAAGATACTGTGGAGCGGCAAACGCGCACATTTTCGGTGAATTTTGTGCGAAAGGATTCAACGGGGAGCCCTACCGGTGAACAATTCACCTTGTACCCCAACGTAATGTACGACCGGCAGTTTAGCAAAATTGTAGCCAATAACCCTTCTACGCAGCATTACTGGAATTACGATGTATTCACCCTGATCACTTCGCTGCCAAAGGCTGAGCTCGATCCTGAATTCGCCAAACGCCAGGAGGACAGCCTGCAATACGTCGGACATGCCGCTGCGCCGGGCGACACCGTTTTCACGAAAAAACACGCTTTGGTACTGGATGCCATTTCAAAATCACCCCAACACCCGGGGTACATACCAGAAAAAGGCGATATGGCTTTTGGCCTGAACTTCCGCGTTTTTAAGCTTGGAGAGTCTAAGGCCTACAATGCTGCGCCGATGATGTGCTTCCGACCAGGAAAAGGCGCTTTCGGCAATTCCGACATTATCAGCCAGCTCGAACTGAAGTTCCGACTTACGGATGCCAGTCTGAACGCAGTATTCGCCGCTGAGGAGGCAGCTTACAAAGCTGATTCAGCGTTAAATTACCAAACTTTTGGCGTCAAAGCCGGGGAGGGATTTACCTTTAAAGGCATAGAAATTCAATTGGCCGACATCATCAAAGACGTGAAAAGCGATGTCTACCAGCCGGAGGAAGGCGACATAGCCGTTGGAGCCCAATTGGCCATCACGGCCCCAGATGGGAAAACAGCCACCGCTACACCCATTTACCTGATTCGGGGCAATCAGCCATTTAGCTTAAAAGCTGGTGTGGCTGAAATGGGCTTGCATTTTAGGTTTGAAACCATAGACCCGACAAACGGCGTGATGAAAATCGGGGTTGCGCAAGGGCCCGCAATTAAACCGTTGAAAATCCCTTTTGATGTGGTAGAAGACGCTCCCCGTTCCGATTATGTGGTGCTGGAAGCCATCATTTTCCCTGGGATTAACTTGGTTTGGGTGGGTGCTATTATGATGCTCTTGGGCTTGGCATTGAGTTTATGGCGAAAATTGCGGTAGTGCCCGGTAGCGCGGCCTTCAGGCCAATGTCGTTGACTTAGCGTACGTGTACATCCCTGCATTGTATGGCATCAACGTTCAAACATGCTGAATACCAAACTAGTGGTGTCATTCCGAGCGAAGCGAGGAACCTGAGGAATAACGATGCCAATCATCAGGTTCCTCGCTTCGCTCGGAATGACACCACTGTTTAGTATTCAATATGGAAATTAAAGCGGAACAACTGCTTTGCCAATTGCTTCAAGCTAGGTTTTGACTTGTGTAGATTTACGGGACGCGGATCTAATACCTAGGAGGTTTTTGCCATGCTGCCATCGTCGAAATCGCTAAGTCAACCACATTGGCATAAATGCCGCGCTAACAACCTGACATTGCCGCTCATTAATAATCTATCTGCCCTTTTGTATGAAAACAAATTACGCATTTTTGTTTTTTATCGTGCTGCTATTCGACTTGTCTGCCCAAACGGACAGCATCCTTTTCGCGCAGCCGCTGCGTGTTACCCAGCGCATCAGTCAAGCCCGCTTATCGCTGCGGGAAGCATTCCTGAAAGCCGATCATGCGGAAACTGGCCTTTGGATAGAAGCGCTTAATGGCCTGGAAAACGACACGTATAGTGGCTTGAACTGGGATGAGCGTTGGTTGCTGTATTACTGGGCCGATAATTTTGGCGCTTTATTGGCAGAGGCAAGCATATTCGGTGCCAACGAACGTGCAGCGCAGGCCTACAAACAGAGCCCTCCTTCCGACAGCCTTTTTGAATTCATTGATGCTACCGTTTACGAGCAACGCTTTGTTATTTTTCAAAAAATACAACAAGGCTTTTTGAATGCCGAAGAAAAGGCTTTTACTTCAATGCTACTCGAATACTTGCTGCGCCTCAATAAAAATGAGGAAGACTTTTCTACACGACTTGAGGCCTTTGGTACCACATACCCTACGTCTAAGTTCAATTATTTCCTGAAAAGCATCAAGCCACGGATTTTGGTTCCAGCGAACAAAGGCTTCGGGTTTTCCGGCCATTTCATTTCTGGCAATTGGTCTAGAGAACTGGAGCGGTCTTTAAACCCTCTTTTCGCTGCTCAATTTGACCTTTATTATTGGGTTGACCGTTGGAATGTGTCGGCGTCCACCATATTGGGCGGCCAAAAATTAGCACGGGACATATTTGACGGTTCCTACACTTGGCCCAAAAAAGACCAGTCCAACTACTTTTCTTTCGGATTGGAGTTTGGATATGACCTGATCAACAACGATAAGGTTCGGCTATTTCCCGCCATCGGTGGCGCGTTTGCCACCCTCAAGCCAGTGTCTCCTGGTGAAGATGCCAGCGACCTTGATTTGGATATTTACGATAATTTCTCGTTTTTAGAAGCGCACCTGACAGCATCGGTGACCGCAGATGCCAAGTTATTCGGGAAAAACGCGGCGGATTGGGGGGCACCCAAAGGATCCTATCACGGGGTGCGGCTTCGGGTTGGCTACAATTGGCTCAATTTCAAAAGCCAAAACTACCTACTGGCGGGAAACATGTTTTACATCGCTGTGGGGTATAATTTGTTCGCATTTAAGGAGGCGAAAAAATAAAGTCGCGGGAGTAAAAGATAAAGTCAGCTCCAACGCTTAGCGAAAGAGCTGACTCATTTTGGGGAATTGTTAAGCTTCCTCAGGCGCCTCTTCGGATGGTTCGTCCTGCTCTTCGTCGTCCTGCTCTTCGTCGTCTTGTTCTTCGTCGTCCTGCTCTTCGTCGTCTTGTTCTTCGTCGTCCTGCTCTTCGTCGTCTTGTTCTTCGTCGTCCTGCTCTTCGTCGTCCTGCTCTTCGTCGTCGTGCGCTGGCTCCTGGCTCTCTACTTCAGCATCAGTTTCTACACTTTCTAACGCTGTTTCGTTTTGAATTTCTACATCGGTAATTACTTCGAGTTGCATGGTGAAAGACATTTGTGGTGAAAAAAAAGGTTGAATGATACACAAAGAAACCATGCAATTCAACAGCACACCAAATTCCAGAAGTTAAGTTGCCGTGAATGATTTTCAGTTTTATTTTACACTAAATTAATCAATTTGCCCGCAAGGAAATACAAATTATTTCTGGACTTCGCCTCCGACGGCCCACATCAATCCAGCTTCGGCTTTTTTCAATTCAGCTTGTAATTTCAGGAGCTTTATTTGGGTGTCCAGCCAGCGTTGTTCCCGCGTGTTGAGTAGGAAAACGGAGCTTTCTCCTTGCTGAAACTTCTCTTGTTCCCCTTCAAAAAGGCGGCGGTAATTGGTGGTTATTTCCTGGAATAAGCGCACCTGTGCACGCAAATTCAGCACATCATTCCCATACTGCTGTACTTTGGCTGTCACTTCCTGCATTTTTTGCTGTAAATCAAGCTCTGTTTGCACCACTTTAATTTGAGTCAATTGATATTCGCCACGTGCCTTGCGGTTGAGCAGCGGGTAACTGAAATCCAGCCCCCATTTGATATCGTTGGCCAACACACCCGCGCCCTGGCCAGTACTGCCTGGAAAAAACTCCCAGCCATTGCCGAGCAGGTAATAACTCAGGTTGAGCGTAGGCTTGCGCTTTTCAAGTTTTAGTCGGCGTTCTGTAGCCAGTTGCCGGAGTTTCAACGCGTACAATTGTAGTTCTGGATGATTGGATTGAGCTTGTTGCGCCAACGTTGTCAGGTCGACGGTAATTTCACTGCGCGGATCAGCCAGACTAAATTCAGGCGCTTGGGGCAAGTCTTCTGGTTTCATGGGTAAATTGTCATTTGTCCATAAAAAAACTGCCAAAGCAATTGTGGTATTTTGTGCCTCCGTTCGCGCAAATTGCAGGTCCAGCAGGCGACTTTGCACCTGAATAAATGATTCCAGGGTGTCAATGGCTGGCTTGTCGCCTTGTTGAAAACTTTCTACCAAACCCTTATGTCGGATTTGAGCCTGTGTCAAAACATCCGTCGTCACCTGCACCGATTGACGTGCCAACACCCAATTCCAATAGGCCTTGGCCGATTCCAGCATCAGATCGTTCCGTATGGCACGGCGTCTGGCGGCACTCACGTCCAGTTCTACCCTTGCCAGCTTCAAGTCGGCCCTGCGTTCGTCGAAGAGCATACCCTGCAACAGGGACCATTCCAGGCCAAGGTTTGCTTGTCCGTTTTTCGGAAGTTTGTTTTCAGGGTTCAAGAAAACGCCGTCCGTATAGTTGTAGGCAGCTTTCAGTTCCAAGCCCGCCCAGGTAGGTAGCTTTATACCTGCTTCTGCAAACTGAAAATAGTTCGCGCCATTGAAATTTTTGTTGGAATAGTTGGCGAAGGATTTAGGGTCGAAGCCTCCGCGAGCACGTAGCTGCGTGGCCTGCGCCTGATCGAGCAACAGATTGGACTGCCGGGCCACAGGATGGTATTCTAACACTTGCTGCTGAAAAGTGGTCCAATCCAGGGTCTGAGCCGACAAATTGTTAAAAGTAGCCAAGCTTGCCAAGAACCAAATTCCGAACCAGATGCTATGCCTCATTTTTTCCCTGTTTTGTTTTTTTCCCCTTGATTGTCGCCGAATTCGTTGTACAAATCAGGTGGAAATCCATTGATCAAACGCCATAGCTCGTACCAAAGTGGTACATTGTTTAAGAGGGCGATGCCATTTGCCCCCCCTCCGGGCTGTAGCGCCGTGGGCCAGGGCTGTTCAGCAGCATCCGGTGCCACGAGCACCCTGAACTTGCCATTTCCGCTGATGTTTCGATCAATGGCCACCACTTTCCCGCTAAATGTACCCAGCGAAACCCCTGGCCAGCCACTGAAGAAGAATGCTGGCCAGCCATCAAAAATGAACCGCACCTTATTGTCCACGGACAACAGCGGGAAATCAAGTGGCTTTACATACAGCTCCACAGCCAGTTGATAGTCAGCTGGTTGGATACTGACCACTGGGGCGCCCTCTTTGATTATTTCGCCGATGCCAGGAGCAATCGCCTTCACGATATATCCATCTTGCGGGGCAAGAATATAGTAAAATGCAGCACGGCGGGCATAGTTTTCCCGTTCAATTTGAAGTTTGCTGACACTCGCCTGGGCGTCGTATTGGTCGCTCATGGTACTGAAGCGCTCACTTTGGGACTTGGCTATTTTGTTGGCTGTTTCGTTTTGTACCAAACGCAGTTCGGTACGGTAAATTTCCAGGTCGTTTTTGCTGGAATTGATCTGGTTCACAGCGGCCACTATTTTGGTTTCTGCCTCCTGTCGTTTCAGCCGTTTTTCTTCCAAATCAGTCAATGATTTCAGCCCCTTGTCATACAGCGCTTTGGACCCTTCTAGTTGGCGCTGCGCTACTTGCAGGTCAATATTTGCTTGAATAACTTTAAGGCTGTCGCTGTTTATTTTCAAGATGGCCTGTTCTATTTTTTGACGAATTTGCTGGGTTTTGCTAACCAGTTCCAGCCGCATCGCACCAACCTGATCGGCCAATGCTTCTGCTTTTTGTCCGTAAGATTCGATAGACCCTTGTTTGGCGTCCACCTGTTGGCCCATTCGCTGCACCAATTGGGGATCGAAATAATCTGATTTCACTTCGGAGAGGTACACAATAGTGTCGCCCCGCTTTACCGCCTGGCCTTCCATGATATACCAATGTTCTATCCGGCCAGAAATGGTGGCATGGATGGTTTGTGGGCGTTGTTCGGGGCGCAAAGTGGTCACGCGCCCATTTGCCCGAACGTTTTGCGTCCAGGGGAGCAGCATGAAAAATACAAATACAATCAGCAATAAGAGCAGCAAACGCCGGAAGGAAAAGTGCCAACGGGGCATTATATTCCTTTTGTAGGAGTTCAATTGATCCATTTCCGGACCTGCTGGCACTTGATTGTTGGAAATATTGAGCATGGGTATTTTTTCAAGATTCGGATTGGTAGCCCTTCAAGGTTGGGATTATCCTTCAGAACGGTACATGGTGTGAAAGACTTTTTTAAAGTGCTCCGTCTGTTGAACAGCTTCAAAAGTACCTTCAAAAACAATTCTTCCGGCATCAAGCACGATAATGCGGTCACAAAAGGCCGCCAACATGGGGTCTTCACTGGTGCAGACAAGGGTCCAGGGCTGTTTTTTATCCGTCAGAAAATTTGACAATATTACCCGGTCGCGTTGGTTGATTTTTCCCAATGGCTGTTCCATGACCAACAAACCCGGTGATGAAATCACCGCTCGGGCGATCAGGATTTTAGAGGTAATGCTCCCGGGAATATTTTTTCCCCCAGGCAGTAATTCTGTATCAATACCATTGTTGGAATTTTGAATAAAAGTGCTTAAACCAACCTGCTCTATTATTTGCATGAGTTTATGGATGGATATAGCGGGGTTACCCATGGTAATATTTTCACGAATAGTTCCTTTAAACAGGTCTTCCTGTGAAGACAGATCGCCTATGCGCTCTCGCAAGCTGCGCAGGTTAATATTTCCTTTAGGCAGCCCGTTGAACAAGAGTGATCCAGTAAAATCACGTTTCAAAACGGACAATATCTGCATCAAGGTACTTCTCCCGGAACCGCCATAACCGGCAATAAGCACACTTTCCCCAGCGCCTATTTTCAAAGTAATGTCTTTCAATATCTGGGTTTCTCCATCATCGTATTGATAACCAAGTTTCCGCATTTCTACTTCAATGGGTTGATCGGGCTTGCATATTTCTGATATTGATATCCCGCCCTCTCGTTCTAGTGGCAAATCGGCTACTTGACCTAGCTTCTCCGCAGCGGTGATCACATCATAGCCCGTTTCATGCAGGATAATCAATTTCTCCACGGCTTCAATGACGTATATCACCAATATTTCCGCCGCTACGAACTGGCCGATGTTCAATTCATTTTGAACGACCAACAAACTGCCCAACACCAAAAAACCACCTAAAACAAAAACCCGGAATATCGTTCCCCCGATAAATTTGGCCATCAAAATCCGCCAATGCCTGGCACGGGCATCGAGGTATTCTACTGTAAGGTTGTCGGTGCGGCGCAAGGTGAATGTTTCCTCTCCTGCCAGCTTAAAAGTCGCGGCCATACGGCCCAATTCCTCCAGCCAATAAGCGATCTTGTATTTATACTTCGATTCCAGCAGGCTGCTGTTTATGCCCAGTGGAGCTGCCCAGTAAAAAAACACGGAAAGTACCAGCAACAGCAACAATGAGAAGGTAACAAAAGCGCCATGATAAAAAGACAGCAGCATCAAGCTGAAAAGGATCTGCAACAGCGCCGTGCTGCCCTCAATGAGCAATTTGGGCAAGCCCTTTTGCAGGGTCAGAGTATCAAAAAAACGGTTGATGAGCTCTGGAATATGCTCTTTGTGCAAAGCTTCAAGGTTGAGGCGGGGTATCCTGAACGCAAATTCTATGGCCGAATCGGTAAAAATCCGCCGCTGCATGTATTCCATGACCGACAGCTGCATGAGCCGCAACACCCCGGCTAAAAACACGCCCACAACGACGAACAAGACCAAAACACCCCAAGACGCATTGATAGCACCACCGGCAATTTGACCAATAATCGCCTGAATACCAAGCGGTAAGGATAAAGTAATTAAACCTGCCACCACCGCGTACAGCATGATGTAGCGTATTTCCCTTCGATATTGCCCGAGTAGGCGCATTAACCGGCGGACCGGTGTTAAATCACTTGCAATCTGTGTTGACATATTTTTTTATCTGGATACCGCGAAACAGCAAGCGGGCTCCCTTTGTTTAGCATGTACTACCTTTGCGATCAAATTTTACAATATTGTTACTTCAAGAACGCATCAACTTACTCGCCGAACTCGGCCATTATCTCCGCGCAGGCGGGGATGACAAACTTGATCACGCCATTGTGCAATCATACCAGGAGAACCCGTGGTTTACAGCAGAAAATTCCCGCAATGCGCTGAATGCCATTGCTTTGGAGTTTCTTGATCCACAAAAACTGCAATCTTGGACGGCACAATATCCCATAAAAAACCAGGATTTCCCCGAAAAAACCATCGGATTGGTCTTGGCTGGCAATATTCCACTGGTCGGCTTTTACGATTGGCTTTGCGTATTTGTGTCCGGAAATCGCGCCAGGGTAAAACTCAGCGACAAAGACAAACGCTTATTGCCTTTCCTGGTCAATAAAATGGGGGAATGGCAACAGGAGTCCAGGGCCTACACAGAATTTTTAGGCGAGGGCGAAAAACTGTCGGGCTTTGATGCCGTCATTGCCACCGGTAGTAACAACACTGCCCGCTATTTCGAACAGTATTTCGGCAAATACCCAAACATCATCCGCCGAAACCGCAATGCCATCGCCGTATTGAATGGCCTGGAAACAAACGAGGATATGCTGGCTTTAGGCCGCGACATTTTTTCCTACTTCGGCCTTGGCTGCCGCAACGTGAGCAAACTTTATGTCCCACACGGCTATCATTTTGATGCCTTGCTGGAAGCCTTGCACGAATACCGGGAACTGGCCAACCACAACAAGTACAAGAATAATTTCGACTACAATTTCACCTTGTACATCCTCAACCAGATGCCCCACAAGAACAACGGGTGTTTGCTCCTGCGGGAAGATCCTTCTTTGCAGGCGCGCATCGCTTCAGTGCACTTCGAATACTATGATGATTTGAACGACATTGACTCTATGTTGTCTGGCAAACAGGATGAAATCCAGTGCGTGGTCAGCAAGACCAAACTCCGCGATTACGCGGTGCTGCCGTTTGGGAAAAGCCAGGAGCCGGGCTTGGGGGATTATGCGGATGGGGTGGATGTGATGGAGTTTTTGACGGTAGACGGTGGACGGTAGACGGTGGACGGTGGACGGTAGACGGTAGCACATCATCTGTTCCGTTGTTTAGCATTGCGTTTCAGCACTGCATCAAAAAATAATTCTGAAAGCCTTGGCTTGGGTGCTGAAATACAATTCAAAGCCTACGTTCAAAAGCTGAGCAAACCGTCTATCGTCCACCGTCTACCGTCCACCTTTTTACGTTCTGGCTTTGTGTGCGTTTTTTTTGCCACTTATTGGGTAAAAACTTTCTTTTTCCCAAAAATCGCTCATACAACAGACCGCTGTATTGAACTTTTGAAATACACCACCCACGAACTCCCCCCATTTTAGCACCCCATATTTTTGTGCATTACCCACTAAGTCGGACATCTTTCACTAAAATTCTCCGACGATGTTCTACCCAATCTCTCTTTTGCTCTGGCTGCTTTTCTCCAATAGCCCCCCCAATACAGCAGCTGAAACCGCTGCATTTTCACCGCCAATTTCTAGTATTTCAAGCAATTTGTCTGGGCTTGAAGATATGCCCATGGACAGTTCCATTTACCGGGAAATACAGGAAAAACTCGAAGGATCCCTAAAAACCTCAGCGCCCGAAAAACTGTACCTGCACCTCGACCGCAGCATACTGAAACCTGGCGAAACGATCTGGTTCAACGCCTACCTGCTCAATGCGAGCGACCTGCTGCCCTCCATCCAAAGCCAAATGCTTCAGGTAGACCTGTTGAACCCGCAAGGCGCCACGATTCAATCCAAAAAGTACCTGGCCCTCAACGGTGTGGCCGCGGGCGAACTCGATTTTCCGGCCACCTTAGCAGGCGGATTGTATAAGATCAGGGCCTACAGCAATTGGATGCTCAATTATAATACGGTTTTTGAACGCGACATCACGCTGCAAAATGTAGTGCTGCCCAAGATAAATCTCAAACTTGAATTTGAAAGAAAAGGGATTGGGGCTGGCGAAACGGCCATTGCCCGATTCGATGCACAAAGCCTGGACAATCAGCCCATTGCCGCGCAAAAGATCACATTCAGCGCCGCTGTGGGTGGGAACACCTTCCATACGGGCGAGGCACAAACCGATGTGAATGGCCGCGCCTACATCCGGTTTCAGATGCCCGAAAAACTGGAAAGCGCTGATGGCCTGCTCAATGTCCAATTACAATGTCGCGCTGGATCCTGGCATATATTCAGTGGAAATTTCCTACACGGGTTTCAAAAAACAGGTATTTGACAACATGCAGGTTGAGGCCAGAAAAATCAATTCCTTGTCAACGGCCATGTCCAATACGATTCTTACTAAAGTCGTGATAAGCAGTTTCAAAGTACCGTTGATTGAACAGGATAACACCACTGTCACGCAAATCCTAAACTCTGATCAAATTAGAAGCCTGCCGACCCGAAATGTAAATGCTATAGTCGCAACATCGGCCGGTGCCACCGCCATTGACGGTGGAGCCATCAATATCAAGGGTTCCAGAAGCAACGCAACAAATTATTACATCTATGGAATCCGCGTCACTGGTGCCCATCAACAGGCTTATTATTTTAGCCAGCGCCGGGCGTTTTATGTGCCGCAGTACACGAGCAGCCGAACGCCGCAGGAGCGCACAGATTTCCGCCCCACCATCTACTGGAATCCGGAGGTTCAGACGAACAACCTTGGCGAAGCAGCCGTGGAGTTTTATTCCTCCGATGCCATTACCAATTTCCGGGCAACGCTGGAGGGCTTGAGCGATGCGGGACAGCCCGGACGCTGTGAAAAGCAGTTTTTTGCCCAAAAACCCGTTTCAATAGACCTGAAGTTGCCCGCTTCCGTTATTTCCGGCGATGTCCTGAACTTGCAAATTGCGATAACCAACAACACGAATTATCCAGCAGGGGGCGTTTTGGGGGTTGTAGTACCAGGGCATTTCGAAGCAGTTTCTGGCTTGTTTCCGAAAGGGAGCGAAAGCATTTTAGTGCCAGCCGGGGAAACAAAAATCATGGCAGTGCCTTATAAAATTGGCTTGCAAATAAAAGAAGATCAACGCATTAGTCTACAGCTATCTGCCGATGAAATAAAGCTGGATGCGTTTGAAAGCAGTATCCGCACTTTGAATTCCGGTTACCCTGCGCGCCAGGTAATGGGCGGCTTTGGTCAAAATTCCGCTTTTAATATTGAGCTGAAAAGCCCGGTCGAAAACACCGTATCGGCCACCTTGACCGCCTATCCAAACCCATTGGCGGACGTGCTGATCGGCATGGAACGCATGCTCCGACAACCCTCTGGCTGTTTTGAACAGGTGAGCAGTAGCAACTACCCGAACCTATTGGTGCTCGACTTACTGCGCCAACTAAACATCGCCTCGCCGGAAGTAGAAGCCCGTGCCATGGAATACCTGGAAGAAGGCTATAAAAAATTGACGGGCTATGAATGCAAATCCGGTGGTTTCGACTGGTATGGCCGCGATCCGGGCCACGAAGGGCTTACAGCTTATGGCATCCTGCAATTTACGGATATGGCCAAGGTGTTCCCGGTGGACAAAACCATGATCGCCCGTACCGTGAAATGGCTCTCCAGCCGTCGCGATGGGCAAGGGGGTTGGACCTTAAACCCCAGCAGTATGCATGGCTGGAAAAACGACCCGGTGCTAAACTGCTACATCGTATGGGCATTGGCCGAGGCTGGTTACGGACAAGAATTTTCACCTGAAATTGCCCAGGCGCGGGAAAATGCTGTAAAAAGCGAAGACCCCTATCAATTGGCGCTGATGGCCAATGCATTGCTCGCGATGGGCGACCCACAAGGCAAGGCGTTATTGCGCCTTTGGGGTGAAAAACAGGAAGAAAACGGCTCCTGGACGGGGAAAAGTCATTCTGCTATGCACGCCTACGGGGATTGTTTCCGCATTGAAACCACCGCACTGATGGCACTTGCCTTGATGAAAACGGGTGAAAAAAGCCTCGCATTGGCTAGGGCAATGGAATACCTTGTCAAGTCCAAAACGGATTATGGATACGGCAGCACCCAAAGTACTGTATTGGCTTTGAAGGCATTGATTCAATACGCTAAATTTGAAGCGAAGGAAGCGCATGACGGCCATTTCAGCGTTATGGTGGATGGTCAGAAAGCGGGTGAATTTTCATATTCCACCAAAAGCCTCAGCAAGTTAGAAATTCCGAACCTGGAAAAATATTTCGCAAGCAATAACCCAACAATAACCATTGTTTTTGACGATGACAAGGCGCTTATCCCGTTTGACCTTGAGGTGAAATACGCGTCGATGTTACCCCAAGATGCCCCCAACTGTCCCCTTTCGCTGTCCACCACTTTGGCGCAAAAAACAGTCAATATGGGCGAAACGGTACGGCTTTCCGCCACGTTAAAAAACAATACCGACCAGGCGCAGGCATCCCCAATGGTTGTGCTGGGCATACCTTCCGGCGCGAGTTTGCAGCCCTGGCAACTAAAAAAGCTCGTAGATGAGCACAAATGCGATTTCTATGAACTGTGGGACGGATTCGCTGTTTTCCATTTCGACGGATTGAAACCCAATGAAACACGTGAATTGAACCTCGATCTGCGGGCGGATATTAGTGGTGTGTTCGATGCCCCGGCCAGTCAGGCGTTTTTGTATTACACGAATGATCAGCGGGTGTGGAGTAAGCCGGACAAACTGGAGATTCTTTAAAAAAGGTTTCAAGTTTCAAGGTTTCAAGTTTCAAGTTTCAAGGTTTCAGGTTTCAGGTTTCAAGGTTTCAGGTTTACACGATCTGTAGTGGCTTTGAAAATGAATTTCAAATTTAACAACAAATCGTGTAAACCTGAAACCCGAAACCTTGAAACCTGAAACCAATTTTCACATTACCTAATTATCACATTAAGTATGTCCAACTACAGCTCCCTGCGTGCCGCCGTCATCGATTTAGAAAAACACGGCATGTTGTTGCGCATCAAGGAGGAAGTAGACCCCAACCTCGACATCGCGGAAGTACATCGGCAGGTATTTGAACGGGGCGGTCCAGCCCTTTTGTTTGAGCGGGTAAAGGGCAGTCCTTTCCAGGCGGTGAGCAATATTTACGGCACATTTGAACGCACGGAGTTTTTGTTTCGCCATACGCTGGATCAGGTAAAAAAGGTGATTGAGCTAAAAAAAGACCCGGCTAATTTTTTGAAAAAGCCAGGCCGCTACCTTGGCGCACCTTTGACTGCGCTTTCGGCCCTGCCGATGAAAAGCCGCTTCGGCACGCCCGTGACCTGGGGCAGTACCACGATTGACAAACTCCCCCAAATTAAAAGTTGGCCCATGGACGGCGGGGCGTTTATCACCATGCCCCAAGTGTACACCGAAGACCCTGACCAGCCAGGGCCCATGCACGGAAACCTGGGCATGTACCGCATTCAATTGTCGGGAAACGACTACGTGATGAACGAGGAAATTGGTTTGCACTATCAGTTGCACCGGGGTATTGGCGTGCACCACACCCGGTACAACCAGCTTGAAAAGCCGTTCAGATGCTCGGTGTTTGTGGGTGGACCGCCAAGCCATGCTTTTTCGGCCATCATGCCGCTGCCGGAAGGGCTGAGTGAACTCACTTTTGCGGGGATGTTGGCAGGCCGAAGGTTTCGATATGGCTACCGGGACGGCCATTTTTTGAGCAGCGATGCCGATTTTGTGATTACCGGTGAAATCCTGAAAAACGTGAAGAAGCCGGAAGGCCCGTTTGGCGACCATTTGGGCTACTACTCCCTCACCCACGATTTTCCGGTGATGAAAGTGGATAAAGTATGGCACCGCAAAGACCCGCTCTGGCATTTCAGCGTGGTGGGCCGCCCTCCGATGGAAGACAGCAGTTTTGGTTGGTTGATACATGAATTGGTGGCACCGCTCACGCCACAAGAGTTCCCCGGTTTGAAGGAGCTACATGCCGTGGATGCAGCGGGCGTACACCCCTTGCTGCTCGCCATCGGCCACGAGCGCTACATGCCCTTCCGCGAGCGCGTACCGGAGGAAATACTCACCATTGCGAATAGAATACTGGGTTCGGGGCAGACTTCCCTGGCCAAGTTCCTGTTCATCGCCGCTTCCGACGACGATCCCAAGCTCGATACCCACGACATTCCGCATTTTTTCCAGCATTTTCTGGAGCGCGTGGATTGGACCCGCGACCTGCATTTTCAGACCCGCACAACAATGGATACCCTGGACTATTCTGGTTCTGGTTGGAATGCTGGTTCCAAGGTGGTGGCAGCTTGTCGCGGCGAGAAACGGCGGGAACTGGCCACTACCCTACCCGACAGCTTTTCGCTTCCGGAAGGTTTTGAGGCTCCGGCTTTTTGTTTTCCGGGCATTTTGGCTTTGAAAGCGCCGAAGTTTACCGTGGAAAGCACGGCGCGTGCGCAGGCGGAGCAGCTTTGCCAGCATTTGGAAAACGTTGATTTACAAGGTATTCCGCTGGTTATTTTAACAGACGACAGCCATTTCACCGCAGCAACATTGAATAACTTTGTCTGGGTGGCCTTTACCCGGGCGAATCCGAGTCATGATATATTTGGGGTAAAATCATTTACCGAACACAAGCACTGGGGCTGTCGCGGGCCGCTGGTGATCGATGCGCGGAAAAAGCCGCACCATGCGCCGGAGTTGGAGATTGATGCGGAGGTGGTGAAGCGGGCTGGTGGGATATTGGAGCGAAGTGGATTTTAATACGGTGGACGGTGGACGGTAGACGGTGTGGACGGAGGACGGAGCACATCAATACTGGATTTTCTTGGAATTTGTATTCCAGCACTTTATTCCAATAGCACTTGTGTTTGACCTAAGGTGCTGAAAATCAATACCAAGCCAGAGATCAAATGTTGTGCAACCGTCTACCGTCAACCGTCAATCAAATATCTTGCAAATCCTTCCATGCCCTGACTTTGTAATTACTGCGCGCTTCACTTTCGTTGCCGCCATAGATTAATACTTTGGTACTGACGACTTCTTTGGAAGTGCTAGCGAAATAATCCAGGCCACCGAAAAGCCTCGTGTTGATGGTTTGCGTAGATTTTATTTCCATAATTTTCAAATCCAATCCGTCGCGGGTGAGTAAATCAACTTCATTTCCATTGGAATCCCGCCAGAACCAATAATCCCGAAACTGGTATTGATGATGGTTTCTTTTGATAAAATCGGCCACGATTAAATTTTCAAAAATATTCCCAGACAAATCGGCCAAATCTAGGTCTTCCGGTTTCCGAATACCTAGAAGAAAACAAGCCAGCCCTGTTTCGTAAAAAAATAACTTCGGCGATTTGATAATCCGCTTGTTGTAATTCTTGTGATAAGGCGGCAAAAGAAACAGAATGTAGCTGCTCTCCAAAATGGAGAGCCAGGCCTTTGCGGTAGGCTGAGAGATGTCGCAGTCCTTTGCCAAATTCGCAAGGTTGAGCATTTGGCCGATTCTACCGGCACACAGGCTCAAAAATTGCCTAAAAGCCCGCATGTCTCTAACATTCGACAACTCAGCCACATCTCTGTTCAGGTATGTTTCAATATAGTTGTGGTAAAATACCGGAGGATCGATCTGCCTGCTATACAAAGCCGGATAGCAGCCCTGATAGGCCAACGTAGTCCAGCGCTGTGAAAGGAGTTTGTTTTGGCTCAGTTCAGCAATATCAAATGGCAACAATCGAAACAATGCCACCCGCCCGGCCAAGCTCTGGGTGATTCGGCTAAGCAAATGAAAGTTTTGTGATCCTGATAAAATAAATTGCCCCATCATCCCGCTTTCGTCCACTGTAGTTTGCAGGTATGAAAACAAGTTTGGCACCCGCTGCACTTCGTCAAAAATGACTTTTGACGGGTATTTTTTTAGAAATCCGACTGCGTCATTTTCTGCGAAGTCACGGATGTTCTCGTTTTCAAGGGAAACATAAGCATAATCAGGAAAGATATGCCGTAACATAGTGGTCTTTCCAGACTGACGTGGTCCCGTCACGGCAAGGATTGGGTACTTGTCCAATTGGCTTTTCAGCACTGTTTCTAATTGCCTCGGAATGTAATCCATGTAGGTTATTTTTTGACAAAACTAATGCTTATTTTGAAATTACATAGATTCTATTTTGAAATTGCATAGACCAAATCTTAGTTTTGCATAAACAAGACTCCATCTAAAATGCCTGTTCCGCAATTAATAGATGAAAGTTTCAACCGTATTACCCCATTACTACCCAACAAATTATTTCACACCACGACACAACGACACAACGTCGCGCTGAGCTTGGTCTAAATCATCGGAAGAGACAAAAGCGAAGCCTTTTTCGTGGTGGCGTTGTGGCGTGGTGTGAGATAAAAACAAAGTAGTGCAGTAGGTAGAATAGTTATTAAAAAGTTATGGTTTCTAAAATCCCCAACCACCCATTTGCCCGCATCCGTCTATCAGGGCAAACAATAAAATACATAATTATGAAAAAGATCCTTTTTGCAACGCTGACCCTGATTTCCATCCTTACAGTTTCCTGCACAAAACCCGACGACCAGGTTTTGGTGCGTTTTCAAAACAACCCTGACGCGGATATTGTGGATGCGCAGTACAATTTTGACGACACGAATACGACGAGTGTCGGATTACTGCCGGCCCATTCAACGTCAGACTACCTGGAATTCAATTATTTTCAAATTGGCGCAGAACTTCCGATGGGCATCATGGAGGGCAAGGTTGGCGAAAGCAACATTTATGCTTCTTCCGGCTTGTGGTGCGGCACTGGTGTGGAATTTTCCCAACTCAAACCCGGAAAGTATACCATCTCCATTACAGAAACTGGTTCGGAAGAACCCTGGCACTACCAATTATTATTCGTCAAATAGTACCGCTTGCAGCGGGGCAAAGAAAAAAGCAAAAAACTTCTTGGTACATTGGACGTGATTGTATTACCTTTGCCCCGCTTTCAGCAACAGGGTCCGTTCGTCTAGGGGTTAGGACACGTCCCTTTCACGGATGAAACACGGGTTCGATTCCCGTACGGACTACGAAGCAAACAACCCAAGCCCTTGTGAGTGAAGAACTTGCAAGGGTTTTTTTATTGGTTTTTTTGGAGCCCTTGCTGCTGTCACCAACACAGAAGCAAGGGTATTTTTTTATATTTGCCCAAAATATTCCCTGTAGTCAAAAACCTTACCTTTGTACACGGTATGACAGACAAACAAGTACAAAACGGTGCAGCGATGCAGTTGTCGCGGGTCATTTTTTGGGACACCGACTATGATGCCATCGACTGGGACAACAAGGTTCGCTATGTGATTGAGCGGGTAGTGTCGTACGGCACGGTATCTGATTGGCGGGCCATTCAGAAAAGATACGGCATGGAGCGCATTCGCGACGAAATGCTGCAATCCCGCGACCTCGATCCAAAAACCCTGAGTTTTTTGAGCGCAATTTTTGACATCCCCAAAGAACAATTCCGATGCTACACGTACATACAGTTGAACCCGGGACACTGGGTATATTGAACAAAATAATGGCGGTGCCAGAACGGCGGGCTTCAACCTGGCAGGCGGAACTTCCCTTGCGTTGCAAATCGGCCATCGGAAGTCGGTCGATCTGGATATGTTTGGCGCTCGTCCGTTCGAAAAAGACGAAATCCTGGAATTGCTTAGCGGTATCGGCGATTGCCGCCCGATCCAGCAAACAAAAAACATCCTGATACTCAATATCGACGGTGTAAAAGTGGATTTTGTCAACTACAAATATCCTTTGATCCAGGAGCTGAAGCTGGAAGCGGGCATTCGCTTAATTGATCTTCCCGACATTGCAGCCATGAAACTCGGCGCCATTACTGGCCGGGGGCGAAAAAGAGCTTTTATTAATCTCTATTTTCTGCTACAACAATATTCACTTAAAGCCTTACTTGCCTTTTACAATTAAAAGTACCCGGATGGCGCTGAATTTTTAGTGGCAAGAAGCCTGACTTATTTCGAAGACGCTGATGGAGACGAAGACCTGCATTTGTTTTTAAGAGCAAATTGGTCTGAGGTAAAAAAAACGATCACCCAGGAAGTGAGAAAACTCTTTAAATAATCGGAACGGTATCTAAAGCTTCTCCCCCAAGTGCTGTAGAATACATTTGTCGCCTTCAGATATAAATCAAAACCTGGAAAATCCATTCCGATACATCGATCACTGCATTGCTAAGTGCCGTTCGTCTAGGGGTTAGGACACTGTACCTTTCACGGATGAAACATGGGTTCCCTGCCCGGCTGACGCCGTTCAGACGGGGATTCCCGTGGAGACTACGAAGCAAACGACCCAAGCCCTTGTGAGGGAGGAACTTGCAAGGGTTTTTTTTATTGGGTTTTGGAGGAGCCGGGAAAGAACGAAGGGAAAAATTTGACGATTGAGCGTTTTTCATCTCAAACAAAAGAACCTTTAAAATTGTAGAAGTAGGTTTAATTCAACTCCAATGCCGAATCCGCCTGGCATAGCGAAACCTTAATACGATTGTTCAAACCTAGGTCTCAAAAATATCAAAGACTTCTTTTCTTAAGGATGCAATTTTCTCATCTGTATTGTAACTCAAAGCAATTTGGGCAATATTTTCAAGATACCCCTTGTCTGGGCCAGCAACATACTTGTCTGATTGCAAAAAGAGGAGAACGTCAACATTAAATCGATGTTCCGGAGTCAATTCTTTGATTTTTCGACCACGTGTGTGATAAAGGCTCTTGCCCTTGGTAAGGGGAAAAATGAGTTCGGTATCAAAAATGTTGCCCGCCAATTCTGACTTTAGAATAATGGGGTTGTTGCCAATCAAATGCAAGTGAACATCTGTTGCTGCGTAGTAAAGATTCCAATTATCAATATTCTGGTGAGGTGGACATTTTAGGTAATCAATGATGGGCTTCATCATTCTGTACGATTGGACAAAATCTTCCCGATTGAAGATATGATTATAGATTTCATGCTCGCTTGGAAGTCTCTCCCCTTTTTCATAAACACCAAAGTATTGGCATATGAATCCCTTTCTAAAATTAAAAAATTAGAACTTGTGTAAAGCACAAACTGGACTACGTTTTACCTGTAAAGCTATAGCAGGACTATCTCTTAATCTGTAAAGGTATATTAGGACGAGACAAAATACCATTTGGCGTTTTCAATTTTCAAGTCGTTAGACTTCTCTTTTCCAAAAAAAAATCGACCGCCCAAGGCGGTTTAGTATAAAAAACCGCTCCTTGCCTCAAAAAATGCGTGCCAAGGGTCGTCCCTCCCCTATGGCGCACATTTTTCTCGACAACTCGCTTTAGCTCATAAGTAAAGCCGGAGTGAACTGCAGACTGACTACGGGACGAAGACTAAGCGGAAGCCTATACTGAAGCTGCGGAAGTCGGGGTTGCGACGGTAGCGGGACGCCGCCCGGCAACGCCCCGCGTTGAGGCACCAACTCCCGCCGCGCAACACACGGTCCGAACCAAATGTTGGGCCTATTGGATTCGTAACCGGCAAAGGCCCATAGGGGTCATACCAATCTTGGCACCATTCCCAAACATTACCGCTCATGTCGTACAAACCAAGTTCGTTTGCTTTTTTTGATTCTACTTGATGTGTCATAGACGTGGCATTTTCAGTATACCAGGCTACAGAGTCAATAATGTTGCTGCCGGCGTATTTGTAGCCCTGGCTTAGGTTGCCACCCCGCGCGGCAAACTCCCATTCCGCTTCAGTAGGCAAGCGGTGGTTCCGGCCCGTTTTTCGCCTGAGCGCTGGGATAAATTCGTCGACAATTCTGTTCCAGGAAACAGTTTCTACAGGAAAATCCGGTCCAAATAGGAAAAAAAAACTAGGGTTATTGCCGGTTACGGCCAGCCATTGGCCCTGGGTTATTTCGGTTTTGCCCATGGAAAAAGAGCTGAGCGTAACCTGATGAACAGGGTATTCAAAAATAAAACAATCAGGTACTTGCTCCGAAGTGCACCCCATCATAAAGGAGCCGCCTTCGACGGCCACCCAGTAATCCTCAAAAGGGTTGGGAATAATCTTTAGTACTGTATCCTTTGTCAGCATGCAACCGCCATTTTTCGCGGTCAACCGCACGGTGAAATTGCCCAATGTATTAAAGGTATGTATGGGACTTCCGTCAGTAGATACTGTTCCATCTCCAAAACTCCAGGAATAGGTGGTAGCACCCACGGAAGTATTGCTGAACAATATGTCTGCCCCTTGAAATACTTCGGCATCCGTGTTGAAGGTGAAGTTGGCAGCCAGCAACGAACTGGCAGGGGTTGTGACAAGTTTGCTGCTGCTGTATCCCGTTCCGGCGGAGCTTACCGCGTATGCGCGAAGTGAATAAGCCGTATTTGGGCTTAGCATCGGGAGATCAGCCTGGAAGACGCCATTGGAAAAGCCCGAGCCGGGTACCTGGCCGTCCTTTTTTTGCAGGGTAGGCGTGCCTGCTCCGGAGAGATAAATAATGCCGTATTCCTGTGCCGGAAGCGAGATTTGGAGCTGGCATTGTACCCGAAGGAAACATGCTGAATCAGCCACCAAAGCGATATCATTCAATTTTGGGATTCCCATGAGTATAATTTGCTCTGGGCCATACGTTTCTCCCGAGCCGGTAGTGACATAAGGGCGCACGTGATATGTTTTCCCCAGGGTCAAACCCGGAATCACTGTCTCAAAAGAGTCGATAAGCAACGCGCCCAATTCCATATTAATGTCATTAATATCCTGCAGCGTGGGCATTGGGTTTTCGCTGTAAACCCAGCCGTAGTGCAGGATATTCAAATTGCCTCGGGAACTCAATACCGCTTTGGCGCGGATGCTGTCGTATGTGATGGCCGTTAGGTTTGCAGAAAGGAAAACGGGGGATTTTTCGTTGGTGGCGCCAGTGGGGATGATGGATTCCTTGTCTATGGTACAGGCCTCGAATGCCAGGGCAATGGCGGAGAGGAATATTAAAGTGTAAAGGCAAAAGTTTTTCATGGTATTCAACGTTTTACGTTTTTAGAAAAGGAATAACCTACACCACCAATAATCTGATAAGAGTTGCCGATGCCACTCATACCCAAATCTATGAGTACACGCCCGAACCGAATCATGGCGCCCACGTCTGACATAAAGCCTTTTCGGTTAATACTTTCATTGAGCGCCCACTCACCCTTGCCGATCGGATTTCTATCCAAATTATAAGCCTGATACTTCCAAAAAAGTCGCTCAAGGCCATACCCGAAACCCGCATAAGCGTAAACATTCCGCGTCAGCTGAAAAATGGGCCCGGCGGTAATCGCATAACTAGCCAAGCGTCGCTCTGTTCCAATTTCATATACGCCTGATTCTGTGTAATCCATCACACCCGTATTGGAGACCGTGTAGCGATAGGATGGCGGCAACTGGCCCACCCGAAAGCCTCCAAAAAAGCCAATCCTATTCAATCGCGCTACTTTTAAGCCAAAGGGAGCACTGTTGCTCCCCTGAAAACAACCGTACCAAAACTTTTGAACAGCCGCACCCCGAACCTCCGTTTTCAATTCAATTTGTACGCCTTCGAGGCCGTTCACCCCATCTTTAAATGGATCCCAAACCACCAGTTTGTTTTTTCCACCTTTCTTAAGCCATCCGTAATCCCCAGAAAGGCTTTTGATATTCACAGCCGATGCAGTGTCCGACTTGATAATTGGTATAATTTCGATCTCCTTTTTATAGTTTAGCCCTTTCACATCATAGTAAATAAACATCAGTTGCTTTGACTGATCAAAAGAAGTGCGGACGTTTTCAACCATCTGCGCAGTAGAGAAAACAGGGGTCAGCAGCAAGAAAAGTGCCATTGAAAACCATTGGTATGAAGTAGTATGCGGCATAGTAGATAGTTTAAACATGCTCTAGTTTTTTGCAAGGCGAAAACCGATTCCAAAATTATGATCCTTGGGGTTTCTGTGAAAGCGATTGCCCACATAACAGTCCTCCGGGAAGCTGCTCCAAGAGCCACCGCGCAATATTTGATCCGTCTCTTGCCTGGACTTTTGGTTTGTTTTTCCATTTTTTGCAGCGCGACAATAATCTGCGTCATACCCATCCCAACACCATTCCAACACATTTCCCGTCATATCGAACAAGCCTAATGCACTGGGGGCAAAGGATCCAACTGGCGCAGTGTAGGCGTTCCCATCTGAATACCCGCTGAATATTTTCCAATCGGGAAATTTGGGTTTAATCGTTTCATCTGCCACATTCCCGCCATGTTGAGCCGTCGGCAAGTCGTTACCCCAACTAAACTGAGTATGGGCTTCACCATTCCCGGCGGCTAATTCCCATTCCGCTTCAGTAGGCAAGCGATAGCCTCTGGCCAACCAGTTGCAAGTGACTTTGGCGCCAGCGTCCATATCAATCACATACACTTCCGTCAACTCTTCCCGCCGACTGCGCCAGTTGCAATAAGCTACCGCATCAAACCAGTTCACATCCACGACCGGTCGCGACCCGCGACCCCAGCCGTTGTCGGAAGGTTTAGGGCGATTGGTTGCAGCACAAAATAGGTCGTATTCATAAAAGGTCAATTCACGCGGGGCGAGCTTGAAAGGCCCGACGCTCAACGGGCATGTGTTTTTTGATCCGGAATCCTTGCCAGCATCCGGCCCAGCCATAAAAGTACCTCCCATTATGGCCACGAAATTCGGGGGCAAGTACCGGACGATCATGGCATCCGCTCTTTTCGGGTCGAGTTGCTGCCTGGCTTGTCGAAGCAATTGACCTTTTTCCAGTGTCTTCTTCCCCGCTAGTTCACGGATCATGCCCCGAACCGCGTTGTTGCTGTTTAGTTGGGCCATGGTATCGATCAGGCCTGCCGCAGCGTCCAAGCGACCTGTTTCAGCATAACAAAAAGCGACCTCAAACCAAAGGTCCAACACTGTATCGAGCGTTACAGAAAGGGTGGTTAAAGCATTTATTTTTCCTAAAGCGGCATCATAATCAGTCTGAAGAATATCCTGACTTGCATTTTCAAAAAGGAAAAGGCGAAGTGTTTCGGTTACCGCTGCCACAGAATCCGGCTGGACATTCAGTTCTCCTGCGCTCGTGATCTTGGCTAAAGCCGATTGGTAATCCTTGCGCTCAAGGTCTCCCCGGGCATTGCTCAAAAGGGCGTAACTCAGTTTTTGATACGCAAGATTTACGGAATCCGGCAGGGCGCGCAGGATTTTGGCTGTTTTTATTTTATCCACCGCGGCGGCAAAATTCAGTTCCTTTTGGTTTCTTGCTACTTCCGCCAAAATGAGGCGCACTTTGTCGGCATTGGCTTTATCGAGGTTGCCTAACACGAAGTTCAGGCTGTCTAATGCGGTCTGAACTTTGCGCAAGGCCTCTTGTGTCGCTTTTTCCGATGCCACCACTTTTTGTGCGCTCTCTTTTGCAATGCGCGCATTATTTTCTGCCTCTATCCGTTGATCGTCAATAGCATTGAAAATGGCATTCTGCAAAGATTGCCGTTCACTCAATAGTTCGTTTTTATAATCGCAGGTTTCCGTGTCTTGCAATTTTTTGAATGCTTGTTTGAGGTTTTTGCTCGAATAGGAAGCCTTGGCCTCGTTCAAAATTGAACGACAGTTTTGGGCGGATAATGAGCCCATTGCAATCCAGCAAAGGATAAGGAGGAGAAAGCTGTTTTTCATACGAGGGTGTTATCAATGATTCAAGTTTCGCAATTCCTTTAATTTGGCTTGCAGAACAGGGTTGTCCGGATATTCTTCTAATGTAGTTTCTGCCTTTTTCAGAAAAGCATGGTAGTTATCTACATACCCTTTGCTGCGCAACGTTTCTGCCCGGGTAAGCATATCATTCACTTCAATCAGCACCTTCGCAGCCTCCGCCTGCTGGAATTTTTCCAAGAGTTTTTGTGCATTATCGCGCTCTTGCACTGCTTCTGTTTGGCGCTGGTTGGCTACCTGCCGTTCCTTCATCGCCCAAAATCCCAAACACGCTGCTACCAAAAACATGATAATGGACGCTACCGCCAATAATGTAACCCGCCGTCGCCGTGCCCGTTCCTTTTCAGCCAGGCGTTCTGCTTCTTCCTCCCGCCGTTTCGCTTCTTTCAAAGCCTCTTTGGCCCTGCGCTCCTTTTTCATTTTCAACACAGGCGCTACCAGAGTATCATGCGAAATTTCCAGGCTCTCTCCCCCCACGGTATTCGGCTCTTTGCGCACGAGATAGGAATTCTCAAGGGCACGCAACAAGGCATCGTCCACAGCAAACTGGCTTTTGAGAAACTGGCTATCCACACTCATGCGCCGCCCTTCGCCACTTTGCAGGTCTTCCACGAGCAGGCCCTCTTCCAGCACCACTTGCGCGGGCCGCTGCTGCGCGGCATCAAGGCGCTCCAGCTGGCGGCGATAGTAGGATTCATAGAGGTTGCTCATATCCGGAAGGTCGCTGGTGTCCACATCGGGGAGGCCATTGCTGTCTCGGTCGGGTATCAATCCGCTCTCGATCTGGCTTTCGATGTACTGGCAGAGGATTTGAAGCTGAAATGCTTCAACGCCCTTGGTTTGTCCATAAGAAAGTTCGGCGAGTATTTTGTTCAGGGCGGCTTCGGTAAACTCGAAAGGGGTGGTTGCAAAGTTTCCTGTTGTCAGACTGGCTGGCCTGACAATTGCATCGCACGCCTGCGCATGCGTGAGCGAACGCAACTCATAACGCTTGTGCAGGATAGCCGGCAGGGCATCGGTCATCGAATCCAGCAGGCTGATGCGGTCAGCACGGATGGAAAAAACCGCCTTGACGTTCATCGGTTCAGCGAGTTGTCGTTTTACCTCAGGTGCGAGCTGGGAAAGCTGCTTGCGGAGCTGTTGCGGGATATCGGAATAAAGCAGCTCTGCCAGTTCCCGCTTGAACTGTTCCTGTTCTGCCTCCGGATACGAAAAAAATTCTTCAAACTGATCGAATACCACCACGAAACGACCGCCTGCACTGGCGGATTGCCGCCGTTTGACGTGGTACCACAAGGGGCGTTCCGTTGCATTGGGATATAAGGAATCGAGAGATTCACTGCCCGGATAGTCGGCCGTGTCGGGAAGTTTTTCCTGTAATTTGGCCAATACCGTTTTTAAAGGCGAACGGGTTTGGTCTTTGACGTGAGTCCCCAACCGCACCTCCACAACGACAGCGCGGCGATCATCCTCTTCTTCTTCCTGAAACAAGGGGAGTACCCCTGCGTTTAGCAGGGAACTTTTACCGTATCCCGATTTGCCAAACAGGACGACTAGTTTTTCCGATAAAATCAGGTTAAAAAGCCCTTCGATATCGTGATCCCGGCCAAAGAAGATCGTGCGATCGGTCGCTTCGAAAGGCTTTACGCCCATGTATCGATAGTGCTTTTTGCGCATGATCAGGGCATATTTTGGATGAGATCAAGGATTGCCTTCCGAACACGGGCGATTTTGACGTCCAGATTTTCCTGTGTTGCAGTACGCTCGCGACTTGCCGTTTGCCATTCGTAATAACTTGCCTTGTGCATGGTGACTTCGTCACTGTACTCGGGGAATATTTCGAGCCGCTCCAAGGCACCTTCAATGTTGTTGAACTGCACCAGGCGCCGCACTAAAGCTGCATGGTCAGAGATGGGATCTAAGAGCGCCCGAATTTTTTTTGCGCCCGCGAACTCTCTGTGCAGATCGTGCAAAAACTGCCAGTCACCACCATAAATGGTCAGGTTAAACTGTTGCTGGAAGAAAACCATCGTGTCCGCATCGCTGATGACGGTCTTGGTTGCATAATTCTTTTTGGCATTAGAAAAACGATCGCGGTTTTTGTTCAGGTAGCGCAGCAGCAACTGGGTGTACCATTTGTCGAACTGAAAGCCAATAAAAATATACGTCGTTGCATTTACCAGTATATCGCTGACGGGTTTGGGGACGCCAAAATCACCCAACAGGTTTTTCAGTAGCTCAAACATATCATCGAAGTCGAGTACCAGCGACTGGTAATCTTCAATGCTGCCACAGAGGTTGTAAATCAAGGGCGAAGCGGCGGTCGGCTTGGATATGTTGCCCGGTGTAGCTTTGTCTTTGGAAGAAAAATAGTCAAACTGAAAATTTAACTGGCGTTTACTATAAAAATGCGGCAATGTCAAGTCAGGATTGACTGAAATAACAAGCGAGAAAGGCAGTTCTGCGATCGGTGTCAACACCGATTCATCTACGGGCAATTTATTATAAAAAATCTCCGCTTCCGTTTGCGCGTCCATTTTCGATACTGCGTTGTCAAAAAGAAACAGGCCATCGCGCGCAAAAAAATGAGTCGTACTATCCGCAAGGTGTTCTCCAAGATGCGCATGAAAATCGGCCGCGACAGACTCCCCTTGGTGTGGCAGAAAATCAGGGCCAATGAGCAGCACTGCGCGTTCTTTTTCAAGATCGTTGAGAATGGGTTTCCAATTGGGCGGGATCATATTAGGCATTAGTTTTCTGAATACTACAACACTTCTTTTGCGTTGAGAAGGGTTTGCAGTGAGCGAAAGTATAAATATTTTGAAAAACTCTGCCAAATAATTATTACAAGTCAAAAAAAATCAGAAGCTACCGCTCCATCCCTCCCTTGGATGGCAATCTGTCATCCACCACAAGCGTCCGTTTGTTTTTACTGTTCATCTTCCTGCGAATTAAGTTGGCTAAGGATCAAGGCTTTCAACTCTTCCCGGTTGGGCAAGTACAATTGGTATTTGCTCACAAATAGCTGTGAGGAAACGTTGTGCATGGCGTATTTAACCAAGAGTTCGTCTTTTTCCCGTGCCAGCACGATGCCGATGGGCGGATTGTCGCCTTCGGTGTTTTCTTCGTTTTCAAAATAACCGAGGTACATGTTCATTTGACCCACGTCTTGGTTGAGGTCGGTTGGTTTCTCAATGATTTGGCCTTGTCTGGCTATTTCCAAAATACCTTCCTTGTCTTTGGAGGCAGCCAAACGCAGGAAGAGTGAGGTTTTTTTTTGGCGAATCAATTGGGTTGTGCTCCAATTTTCGAGGATCGTTTGATTGATGTAAAAAGAGCGTTCTAGGGGATCGTCAATGTTCAACAATTCTACCCAATGCGTCCAACTCAATTGGTGCGGAAGCTCCGCATAAATTGGATACGCGACATAGAACTGCCGCATTCGTATAAGGTTGCTCAAACTAAATCCTTTACTGTGAAGCAACTTGAGGTCTTTGGAAAGCGTGCCGAGCATTCCTTGGCCATAAAGCGCTTTGGCGCTGCCCCCTTGCTCAAACTCAACAATATGCTGGCCAATAAGCCAGTAAGTTTCTACCAAATAGCTATTGACCGTCAATACAGCCTTTTTTTGCCCCCGTAAATAGGCTTCCGAAATTTGTTGGATAAGACCCTCGTAAAGCGGATGTTTGTTTTGAATTTCCATACAAGCCCCATTTTTGCAAGTTGAACGTTCACTTTTTGTTCCCAGTCCATTTTTGGGCTTTTACAAAAAGTTGATGCCCAAAATTACAACCGTATCTTTATCCCCACGAATAATTCAAAACACCTAACCCATGCCCAACCACCACACAACCCTCTCCGACCTCATTCAAAACAACATCCTGGAACTCCGGAAACAACACCCCGCCTGGACTCGGCTCTACGGGAATGTATCCGGTGGCAATCGTGACACGTTTGCCTCCTTCATATACAAATACAAAATCTGGAAAATTAATTCTGACACCTTGATTAATGCCTTGCTAAGTGCCGTTCGTCTAGGGGTTAGGACAGGGCCCTTTCACGGATGAAACATGGGGGCCCTGCCCGGCTGACGCCGTTCAGACGGGGATTCCCGTGGAGACTACGAAGCACTTAGCCCAAGCCCTTGTGCGTGAAGAACTTGCAAGGGCTTTTTTTATGCCCGCTCCCTTCCCCTACCTTCCCCACCGATACAAAGTCAAGGCTTTCTTTTTACATTTGCCAATTATCAAAATACGAAACCTGATCCACTCCGATTCAGGCCAAAAACACACCCATGGCAATCAAAAAATCAGAACTCTACTCCTCCCTCTGGGCAAGCTGCGACGAACTACGCGGAGGTATGGATGCCTCCCAGTACAAAGACTACGTGCTGGTGATGCTCTTTGTCAAATACATCAGCGACCGATACGCTGGACAAACTTACGCCCCCATTACCATACCCGAAGGCGCCAGTTTTCAGGATATGGTAGCCCTGAAAGGTAATCCTGACATTGGCGATTTGATCAACAAGCGGGTGATTGGGCCACTGGCAGAGGCAAACAAGTTGTCGGAGATGCCGGACTTCAACAACCCGGACAAGTTGGGCAGTGGACAGGACATGGTGAAAAAACTTACCAACCTCATTGCCATTTTTGAAAACCCTGCCTTGGATTTCAGAAGCAACCGCGCCGAAGGGGATGATATTCTGGGGGATGCCTACGAATACCTGATGCGCCACTTTGCCACGGAGAGCGGAAAGAGCAAAGGCCAGTTTTACACCCCAGCCGAAGTGAGCCGGGTGATGGCAAAGATCATCGGTATCAACAGCGAAAACACAACTTCTGAAACTTCTGTGTACGATCCCACCTGTGGTAGCGGCTCCTTGTTGCTGAAAGTTGCCGCAGAATCTGAAAAACTCATTTCTGTTTTCGGGCAAGAAAACGAGACCGCTACGGCAGGTTTGGCTCGGATGAATATGATCCTGCACAACAACCCAACGGCTGTCGTCAAGCAGGGAAACACACTTTCCAACCCCCTGTTTCGGGACGATACCGGAAGACTGAAAACCTTTGATTATGTGGTGGCCAATCCGCCATTCAGTTACAAAAGTTGGAGCAATGGCGTGAACATACCAGAAGAACAGCAGGCAGGCGGCAGGTTTTACGGCTATGGAGTACCTCCCGCCAAAAATGGCGACTATGCCTTTTTGATGCATATCCTGAAATCATTGAAAAGCAAAGGCAAAGGGGCCGTGATCCTGCCACATGGAGTCTTGTTTCGCGGGAATGCGGAAGCCGAGATACGCCAAAACCTCATTCGCAGGGGCGTAATCAAAGGCATCATTGGCTTGCCTGCCAATTTGTTTTACGGCACGGGTATTCCCGCCTGCCTCATTGTGCTGGACAAGGAGAACGCCGAAAACCGCAAAGGCATCTTTATGATTGATGCCGGAAAGGACTTTATGAAGGATGGCAATAAAAACCGACTCCGGGAGCAGGACATTCACAAGATGGTGGATGTATTCAACAAGCAACTTGAAATACCCAAGTACAGCCGCATGGTGCCTGTGGTGGAGATCGAAGAAAAGGAATTCAACCTGAACCTTCCACGGTATATAGACAGCACCGAACCCGAAGACATCCAGAACATTGAAGCCCATTTGCAAGGCGATATTCCCAATGCGGACGTGGATGCCCTGCAAAACTTTTGGGCGGTATATCCAAGCCTTAAAAGCCATCTGTTTGGAAAAAGCAAGCGAGAAGGGTTCAGCAAACTAAACATCGAACAGGACGAAATCAAACAAAGTATTTTCTCCCATCCTGAATTTACGGCCTACGGACAAAAGACCGATATTGTCTTCAACATCTGGAAAAACAAGATAGTACCGCTTTGCCTTGCCATTGATGCCGATACCAAGCCCAAGAAATTCATCCACACCATCAGCGAAGACCTGTTGCAGACCTTTAGCAACCTGCAACTGATTGACCCTTATGATGTGTACCAACACCTGATGCGCTACTGGATGGAAACCATGCAGGATGATTGCTACTTACTCGTGGGGGAAGGCTGGAAAGCAGGCAATGAAGTGGAATGGACGAAAAAGGAATTTGAGGGTAAACTCATTCCAAAGCAGTTGCTGATCCAACGCTATTTCGATGCCGAGCAAAAAGCCCTGGAGCAGTTGGAAGCCAAACGCGAGGCCCTTGTTGCCCAATTAGAAGAGATGGAAGAAGAACACAGTGGAGAAGAAGGGCTGTTTGCAGCCTTGGATAAGGTGAACAAAGCCAATGTCAATGCAGAGCTGAAAACGGTAAAGGCCGAATTGAAACCACTCAAAAAAAGCGATGCTGATTTTGAAGAATTGGTGCAAAAGAAAGCAGTTTTCGAGCAGTATGTTGAACTGGCTGATGCGCAAACAGAAGCCAATAAACTGGTAAAAGAAGCCAAAGTCGAATTGGATAAAAAACTACTGGACCAATACAAAACCCTCACCGAAGCAGACATCAAAACGCTGGTGGTAGAAGACAAATGGATGGCTACCATCGAAGCCACGGTAAAAGGCGAGATGCAACGGATCAGCCAGCGATTGACGCAGCGCATCAAGGAACTGGCAGAACGCTACGACGCGACGTTAACAGAACTCTTGCTTGAAGTAAACCAATGGGAAGAAAAGGTAATGAAGCACTTGGAGAAGATGGGTTACTAAAGTATTCTGTCGCAAATATTCGCTATATTTGCGACAACAAAAGTTATACTAAATGCCAGAAAGTATTGAAATACAGATACTTAGCAAAATTAAAAAAGCCAGAAGAGGTACGGCTTTTTTTGTGGATAGTTTTGCTACTGTTACGAATGCTAAAGCTGTAAATAAAGCATTGGAAAGATTGGAACAGACTGGTGAGCTAAAAAGGGTTGCAACAGGTGTTTATGTTCGTCCGGCAAAAGATAAAGTTATTGGAACCGTACTTCCTTCCGTTGATGAAATTGCTGTAGCCATTGCTAAGAGAGACAAAGCACGAATTTTACCTACAGGAAGTTATGCCATGTACAAATTAGGACTTACTACCCAGGTGCCTATGAATATTGTGTACTACACCGATGGGTCTCCAAGAAAAATCAAGGTTGGAAAACAAATCATCACCTTCAAAAAAGCAAGTTCGAGAAACCTTGCTGCAATAGGCGATATTAGCAAACTGGCGATTCAGGCTTTGCGAACCATAGGTAAAGACAATGTAACCGCAGCAGAACTTCATAAAATAAAAGAGGTGCTAAAAAAAGAAAAAAACCACCACCTGCAACACGATTTGAACTTAGCGCCTGTTTGGATTAGACAACTGCTTGAACCTGAAAGAATGTAACCTACAATAATCAATGGGCTTCGTATGGAAATAGAAAAAACGACAGAAGAATATAAAGCCTTGATAGAGAGCCTGAGCGGAGCCGCGTCTTCTCTTCGTTTGTTGGCTCAGCAAGCGGTAGGCATTTATGAAAATGAGGTTTCCAATATTATTCACTCCAAAAGCACTGATGCTGAGCAAATTGAACAGACCCTCGAAAAAATGCTTGATTTTTGCTTTGATCCATCTATGCTGCTCGTTTTCAAAAAATTATGCCGCTACTATTTTGAGATAAACCCCCACGCAACCGCAACATACATCATGCGTTACCGGGATCTTTGGGATACTGAAGACAAGGAATTATCTGACGCAGACAATCTAATTAGCCATGAATAATAAATACAAAATGACGGATGTTGGGTTGATTCCAAGTGATTGGGAAGTGAAGGAATTGAATAATCTATCTGATAAAATAATGGTCGGGATTGCAAGTTCTGCTACCCATGCTTATCGAGACAAAGGTGTGGTTATGTTCAGAAATCAAAATATTAAACCCAATCGCCTTGATGATTCCGACATTCTCTACATAACTCCTGAATATGAGGCCATTTTCAAGAATAAAAGGCTGAAAACGGGCGATTTATTGACTGCAAGAACGGGTTATCCGGGAACTACATGTAAGGTTCCCTCAACTTACGAAGGTTCTCAAAGTTTTACCACCTTGATAACAAGAGTGAATGATGGTTTAGTGGAGTCAGAATATCTATGCTTTTATTTAAATTCAGAGCAAGGGCAGAAATTTTTTGAGCAAAACCAAATTGGTGGAGGGCAAAAAAATGTAAATGCAGGGACTCTAAAATTGTTACCCGTCCCTCTTCCCCCCACCCTCGCCGAACAAACCGCCATAGCCACAGCCCTTTCCGATGCCGATGGCCTCATCACTTCCTTAGAAAAACTCATTGCCAAAAAACGGAACATCAAACAAGGGGCCATGCAGGAGTTGTTGAGGCCGAAGGAGGGATGGGTGGTGAAGAGGTTGGGGGAGATTGGAGAAGTTATTATTGGATTGACATATAAGCCAGAAAATGTCAGCAATGATGGTGTTTTGGTTTTACGCTCTTCAAATATTCAATATGATCAATTAGAATTCATTGATAATGTTTATGTTAATATAAATGTGTCTGAAAAACTACGCTTAAAAGAAAATGACATACTAATCTGTGTACGAAATGGCAGTAGGGATTTGATAGGTAAGTGCGCCTTAATCACGAGTAAGGTAAAAGGGGAATCATTTGGAGCATTTATGTCAGTGTTCAGGTCGCCTTTAAATAGGTATGTAATACATGTATTCCGGTCTGATATTGTTAAAAAGCAAATTGAAGAATATTTGGGGGCAACTATAAACCAAATTACCAACAAAAGTCTTAATTCATTTGAAATTCCTTTCCCTCCCCCAAATGAGCAATTAGCCATCGCCACCATCCTCTCCGACATGGACACCGAATTAACCACCCTCGAAAAGAAACTGGAAAAAGCCAAACAGCTGAAGCAAGGGATGATGCAGCAATTGCTAACGGGTAAAATACGCTTGGTATGAGCGAGATCATCATATACAGTACGGCAGACCATCAGGCGCAGGTGGAATTGCGCTTTGATGCAGAAACGGTGTGGTTAAACCGTCACCAGATGGCCTATCTCTTCGGAAGAGATATTAAGACCATTGGAAAATACATTAACAACGTATTTCAAGAGGATGAACTGACTGAAACTGCAGTTGTCGCAAAATTTGCGACAACTGCCGATGATGGTAAAACCTATCAGGTTGAGCATTACAATCTGTATGTCGTCATTTCAGTCGGCTACCGGGTAAAATCCCCACGCGGCACCCAATTCCGCATCTGGGCCACGCAGCGCCTCCGCGAATACATCATCAAAGGCTTTGCGCTCGACGATGAACGCCTCAAAAAGGCACGAAACTACTACTTCTACGAACTGCTCGCCCGTACCCGCGACATACGGAGCAGCGAGCGCGTATTTTACTGGAAAGTCTGCGACATCTTTGCCACCAGCATGGACTATAATAATCAGGCAGAACCCGCCTAAAAAATGAACACTATGGAAAAACAACCTTCATCAACCCACATCCCTGTTTTTGAGCAAATAAAACAGACCGACGAAAACGGCACTGAATTCTGGTCGGCCAGAGACTTGAGCAAGGTGTTGGAGTATGCTGAGTACCGCAACTTTCTACCCGTCATGGAGCGCGCAAAAGAAGCCTGCCAAAATAGCGGTCAGCAAACCACTGACCATTTCGTGGGCATCCACGAAATGGTTGATATCGGCTCTGGGGCATCACGAGCAATTGAAAACATTCACCTCTCCCGCTACGCCTGCTACCTGATCGTTCAAAATGCTGACCCGGCAAAAGAAGTTGTCGCACTCGGACAGACCTATTTTGCGGTACAAACCCGCTTGCAGGAAATCCAGCAAATGGATGAATACAACCAGCTCGATTCAGATGAGCAAAAACGTGTTTTCCTGCGAAAGCAACTCCGCCAACACAATACCCAATTGGCCGATGCCGCAAAGAATGCAGGTGTTATTGACCTCATCGACTACGCCATCTTTCAAAATTTCGGCTATCAGGGCCTTTATGGAGGCTTAAGCGCCAAAGATATCCACGCACGCAAGGGTTTGAAAAAAAGCCAGCACATACTCGACCACATAGGCAGCACCGAACTGGCCGCCAACCTCTTCCGCGCCACCCAAACCGAAGACAAACTCCGCCGGTAAAACATAAAGGGCAAACAAAAAGCCAATCAGACCCACTTAGAAGTCGGTAAAAAAGTGCGACAAACCATCCAGGAAATCGGCGGCACCATGCCCGAAAATCTGCCCACAGAAGACAATATCCAAAAAATAGAAAAAAAGGGCACCAACCTGCCTGAAAAATGAACTCTATGATAGGCCAACCTGAACGCACCACCCAAAAACGCATCGTCCAATTATTTAAGGGGCAAGTGAAGAAAGGGATGATGCCGCAATTGCTGACTGGCAAAACAAGGTTCGTATGAGACTCTAAATCAATTATTTATACCAAATTTCTGGTATTTCTTTAATTTTATCTGGAGGCAGTTCGAGAATGGCATGTTCGATCAAAAAAGTTCGTACCAAGCCCAACAAAGCACGACGTTCATTTTTAGTAAGTGTAGTTTCAATATCATCGGAACCGATTTTCCAGCGCACGGAGAAATGCCAGAAATTTGCTCTTACAGGCGTATGACAGACATAACATTTCGCTTGGGTATGCGGCTGTATACGAGCAATATTGATAGGTTGTGGGTATTGGTGAAGCGTATCAATAGCGTAGAAAAAATAGCCAAGGTCTTCTCGAATATAAAAATCGGATGATTTAGGTGGTTCAACTATTTCAGCCTTTGTCCAAGTGCTTGTATAATAAGGCTTCCGCTCATTTCTTTCCCATTCAACAGCGGCATCATTTGGCCTGAATATGCCAAGTAGATTCGTGGAATAATCAAGAAGTTGTTCCCGGCTGTTGTCGTTTACAAACCGGGCGCGTACCATACCCGTGTCAGGATCAATCAAGTCAGCAGAAGGTGCTGAACGCAACACATAATGCTCGCAGAGCTCTTTTCGCCATTCTATTAAGCGGTAGCCCACTTTGGGAAGCAAATGGTCGGGGTAAAGCATATAGGGATAACAAGTTAGTGATTTCCAAAGGCTTTTTTGAACAAGGGAGTAATAATGGATTGGAAATCCTTTTGAATGGTTATAAAGTCGCCTCCTTTGCTAAAGTGTATCCTTTTATTATGTGTAACATTCAATGTAGCGTATGGTATTGGTTCAGAGGAATCAAAAAAACACTCCCAATAGAAATGTAAATCGCCATAATGTGCTTGGTAGATAACGGACGCATCAGTTGTGATGTCCACAGAAATCCGTGAAGGCAAAAAAATCAGCATTTGACGTGCAACAAGAGCACAAGATTGGCGAAGTACCGTTACGTTTATTTTATCAAACAAAGCGCGATCCGCTTCCAACCTCTGCTGGAGGGTTGTTTCTAGTTTTTTGAACTTTTGATCTATTGTGCGTTGAATCTGGGCGATCAAAGTATTGGTTTTTTGCTCTATTTGATCAAGACTATGAACTTGCTGTGTGCTCAGATTGGAAGGGATGTTTCCTGTTTGTCCAGCAGGAGAATACCCCGTTCTATTGTTGAGCAACGATGAATTAGTCCATTCTCTTACATCCTGAACATTAACATACGCTGGAGGGGAAGGGGGAGGTGATAGCATGATTTTAATAGATTGGATTTAGAAGTTCCAAAAAAGCAGGCTTCATCAAACCAAAGAAAACAGTTTTTTCCTTGCCATGGAGCCTTTCTATATGCTCGAATAAGGTTTCAACGGGAGTTGAAGATTGCAATTCAATGGCATAATTTATGTCTATGTCCATTAACGAGTAAAAATCACTTTCTCTTTGCACATTATTGACAAGGTTGACGATTACATGGTCAGATTCATCAAGCCATTCTGTTCTAAATGTGGTATTTACACTTTTGACACCCTGCCAGCCAAATTGAAAATCCCAAATCAATTTTTCAAAAATCTGTATTTTCTCAAATTCACTCACATAACGCAATCCAACCCAGTTAAATTCCCCCAATAAACCCTCTGAGAACAATTTTTTCACAATATTTTGAATGGATTGGCCAAAATCCTTCCATCCGCAATATCTGCCATTGGTGTTAAAGATCAAACGATCATCCGTGATTCTGAGCCGAATAGCATCATCTTCAAAAAGGTTCTTAGGATAATCAAGTGTAAAAAAGTTGGTTGGATCAAGTTCGATTGAATGTGCGTTGAAAGAAGGCATAGGAATCACACCCATTGATTTCAACACTTCATAGCAGAAGCCCAATCGGTATTCAAACGGCACTTCCGATTTGAAACGAATCTCAACAAGTGTATCTTTGAGCCGTTCAGTATCTATTTTTTTGGGAATAGTCATGTGATTGATATGGCAAAGGTATTGACGGGGAGATGAAATAGCGCAACCTGTCAACGAAAATATCCAAAATTTGTTCTAAATCCTCTTCTCCAAAGTCAAAAATAACATAATGCATTCCTTTTCAACCATCGGCCAAGCCGAAAGGCATACCCAAAACCGCATCGTCCAATTGTTCCAAGAGCAGTTGCACTACGATTATTTAGGTCATTGGGGAGAACACCGCAACAACTACAATATTGAAGAAACATTTTTGAGGGCGTTCCTTAATGAGCAAGGTTACAGTGCATCACTGATGACACGTGCAATTTCTTCCCTCCGAACGACCGCCAGCAACTTCAATCAGGATTTATACACCAACAACCAAAACACGTACAAGCTGCTCCGCTACGGTGCGAAAGTCAAGGCGGATGCAGGGGATAATTATGAAACTGTCCATTTCATAGATTGGAAAAACCCGGAAGCCAATCATTTTGGCATTGCGGAAGAGGTGACCGTTTTGGGCAACCGGGAGAAACGGCCTGACATTGTGTTGTATATCAATGGAATCGCTATTGGAGTCATTGAACTCAAACGAAGCACCATTTCCATCGGCGATGGCATCCGGCAGAATATTACCAACCAGCAAAAGGAGTTTATTCAGCCGTTTTTCACCACCGTGCAATTTGTATTTGCAGGCAGTGAGAGCGAAGGTCTGCGTTACGGCACCATTGCTACTGGGGAAAAATACTATCTCAAATGGAAGGAAGGTGACAGCGATGAAGGCACGTATCTGCTGGATAAGTACCTTCTGAAAATGTGCAACAAGCTACGGCTGTTGGAATTGATGTACGACTTTGTATTGTTCGACGGTGGCACCAAAAAACTTCCGCGTGTACATCAATATTTCGGGATCAAGGCTGCACAGGAGTTCATCCGGCGAAGGGAGGGCGGCATCATCTGGCACACCCAAGGCAGTGGAAAAAGTATTGTGATGGTGCTGCTGGCTAAGTGGATTTTAGAGAACAATCCCAACGCCAGAGTAGTCATTATTACCGACCGCGACGAACTGGACAAACAAATCAAACGCGTTTTTGATGATGTAGGTGAAGATATTTACCGCACTACCAGCGGCAAGGATTTGATGTACCAATTGTCGCAGGCAAAGCCCATGTTGCTGTGTTCGCTGGTGCATAAATTCGGAAAGCGTGGTGTGGACAATTTTGATGAATTCATTGAAGAACTGAAAAACAGTCCAACCAAGACGGTCGGAGAATTATTTGTGTTTGTGGATGAGTGCCACCGCACCCAAAGCGGGAAACTGAACAAGGTGATGAAAGCCCTTTTGCCCAATGCCTTGTTCATTGGTTTCACTGGAACACCTTTGTTGAAACAGGACAAACAGACCAGCCTTGATATTTTTGGCAGGTATATCCATACGTACAAATTTAACGAAGCGGTGGAGGATGAAGTGGTGCTGGATTTGATGTACGAAGCCCGCAACATTGAGCAGCGCATTACTTCGCAGGAAAAAATTGATGCTTGGTTTGCCAGCAAGACCTCTGGCTTGAATGATTTTCAACGTTCGGAAATCAAGAAGAAATGGGGAACCATGCAGCATGTATTGAGTTCCAAAAACCGGATGCAGCAGATCGTGAATGATATTGTGCTGGATTTTTCTACCAAAACAAGGTTGAGGAACGGCAGGGGAAATGCCATTTTGGTGGCAGGCAGTATTTATGAGGCTTGTAAGTATTATGAACTGTTTCAAAGCACCGAGTTCAAGGGCCGATGTGCTGTAATTACCTCCTACAATCCCTCCCACCGGGACGTAGTGACAGAAGACACAGGAGCCAATACCGAGACCGAGAAGCAATATATTTACAACATCTACAACGAGTTACTGAAAGATGTTAGCGCAGAAGCCCAGAAAACAAAGTCGGAGACCTACGAGGACAAGGCGAAGTTGAAATTCACGAAAGAGCCTGCCCAAATGAAGTTGCTCGTGGTGGTTGACAAACTGCTCACAGGCTTTGATGTGCCTTCTTGTACTTACATCTATATCGACAAGAGTATGCGCGACCACGGCTTGTTTCAGGCCATTTGCCGGGTTAACAGATTGGACTCTGATGACAAAGACTTTGGGTATATCGTGGACTACAAAGACTTGTTCACCAACCTTGTGAATGAAGACGGAACGGGGGCCATTCAGGTTTATACTTCGGAACTGGATTACGACCATTTCACGAAAGAAGATTGTGATGTAATGCTCAAGGATCGTTTTGTAAAGGCGAAAGAACGGCTTGACAATGCGCTCGAAGAAATCGCCTTGGTTTGTGAGCATGTGGCTCCACCCAAGGCCGATCTTGATTACATCCGCTACTTCTGTGGCAATCCAGAAAACCCGGAAGACCTCAAGGCCAATGAAGTAAAGCGGACATCGCTGTACAAACAAATGGTCATTCTTATTCGAGCTTATGCCAACATCGCGGCTGACCTTCCAGCGGCGGGTTACAACCAGCAAGAGATTGATGGCATCAAGAGCGCCTTGGACAACTATTTGCGGCTGCGAGAGATCATCCGCAATGCCAGTGGTGAAACACTGGATATGAAGCCATTCGAAGCCGACATGCGCTTCCTAATTGATACCTTCATACAGGCAGACGATAGCCAAAGGATTGACCCATTTGGAAACCAATCCTTGCTTGACCTGATCATCAATTCCGGCATGGCAGAGGCAATCAGTAATTTGCCCGCAGGCATCCGAAACAGTCAAGAGGCCGTAGCAGAGACAATTGAGAACAATGTTCGGCAGAAAATCATCCGGGAGCATTTGATTGACCCTGCTTACTTTGAGGAAATGAGTCAACTGCTCAACACCATTATCGTCGAACTACGAGAGAATAAAATCAACTATCAAGAGTTTCTCCAAAGGATGGCTGATCTTGCCAATAGGGTGAGCAACCCGGTTCGGGACGATATGCCAAGATCAATTCAATCGGCAGCGCAACAGGCACTCTACAACAACCTTGGCAAGAATGAAGCCCTTTCATTGGCTTGTGACAGTGCCATTCGGATCAATAAATTGGCTGATTGGAAAGGAGATGAGAAAAAAGAACGGATCATAAAGGGGGCATTGTTTGAAGTGCTGAAAAGCGAAGACGAAGTGGAACGGATTTTTCCGATTATCAAAAAACAAACAGAATATTAGGGTGCAACAAATTGACTTGGGAAATATCAGTATTGAGGTGGAGATAAAAGACATCAAAAACATCCATCTAAGTGTCTATCCACCCGCAGGTCGGGTGCGGATTGCTGCACCGTTGCGAATGGACTTAGAGACCATTAGGATGTATGCCATTTCAAAATTAAGCTGGATCAAAAGGCAGCAGGCAAAACTGCGCGGCCAAAAGCGGGAAGCTCCCAGAGAGTACCTTTCGAGGGAGAGCCACTATTTCTTGGGCAAACGGTATTTGTTGAAGGTGGTGGAAACGGAAAGCAAACCCAGCGTTTCCATCAAACACCAAACGATGGTGCTGCAAGTCCGGCCAGCCATGGATACCAAGCAAAAAGAAATGATCTTGCAAGAATGGTATCGGGATCAATTGAAAGCCCTCGTTCCGAAGTTCATTGCCAAGTGGGAAAGAAAAATGGGGGTGCAGGTTGCTGAATTTGGCATCAAGAAAATGAAGACCAAATGGGGGACTTGCAGCATAGAAGCAGGACGCGTTTGGATCAACTTAGAATTAGCTAAAAAGCCGCTTGAGTGCTTGGAATACATTGTGGTGCATGAGATGGTTCACCTGCTTGAAAGAAACCACAACAGTCGATTTGTGGGGTACATTGATACTTTTTTGCCCAATTGGCGGCATTTGAAGGATTTGTTGAATCAGTTGCCGGTGAGTCATGTGGATTGGGGGTATTGATAATCACAAACGCTAAAAACAGGCCCACCCACCACCCAACCCTCTCCGATCTCATTCAAAACAACATCCTGGAACTCCGGAAACAACACCCCGACTGGACTCGGCTCTACGGGAATGTATCCGGCGGTAATCAGAAAACATTTGCCACCTTCAAATACAAGGACAAAACCTGGAAAATCCATTCTGATACCAAATTCCAAGTATTGCTAACAGCATGGAAATTGGAGGCCGCCGGTCAAGAACCGTTTAAAATTGCGGCAACAAAAAAGGCCCCCCTTGCCTGCGCCTACCGGAAACGCCAAAAGACGCTGCAGGTGGGCTGTATCTTTGTTTGAAAGCGTAGGAGCCCCCTACAACTACAGCACCTTATTCAAAAACCCATACAAATCCTCCTCCACCCCCAAACCCAATTTTTTCCGCAGCCGCGAGCGACTCACATTAATGCTGGAAGGCAGCACTTTCAATATGTCCGAAATTTCTTTAGAATTAAGGCCAATCTTCAGGTAGGCACACAAGCGCAGGTCGTACAAAGAAAGATCGGGAAATTGCTCCCGCATGGCTTTGAAAAACTCCTGATGCAGTTCGTCTATTTGGATGTCGAAGGTTCTGTCATCGGTTTCTAAAAACATATCCAGCAGCCTTTTCATTTCTGCCCATTGCATTTTACCCATGGTCGGATTTCCCTGCACGGCTTCAATCTTTTCCTTCAGGGAAAGTAATACGCGGTTTTTGTTTTGATTGTCCCGGGCTTGCTTGGTCAGTTCTATGTTCTTATGTTTTACCTGTTGTTTCAGCAAGTTTGTTTCGGCCTCCAACTGTTGTTGCTTTTGTAAAAAAGCTTGCTGTTCGAATTGTTCCGCTTGCATACGCAAGGCTTCTTGTTCCTTTTTAAGCTGTACCTTTTTCAGATGTTCCAACCTGAAATGCTCCCTGCTGCGGGCTGCATAGAGCAACAACAAAGCCAGCAGAACATATCCTGAATATGCCCACCAGGTGCGATACCAGGGCGGTAAAATACTGAAAATGAACGCTTTAGTTGGCGTGATCACACCGTTTACATTGGCGCGTATTTGCAGGGTGTAGGTACCCGCGCTGAGGTTCAAAAAATCAACAGAATGTTCCGTGCTCCACGGACTCCATTGCTTTGAATAATCCAGCAATTGATACTGGTACAACACGCCATTTTGTTGGGGGACGATGAACTGAAAATTAAGGTTGTTCAGGGAATAGGGTATGGCTTCTGTCGTGGATATAATTTGCCGCGCATCATTGTTATAGGCCTCTATGCTTCTGAACAGCAATTCAAGGTCCTGTTGCTGCTGCGTTGTTGACATGGATACAGCTTCCAGCGCAAATCCGTTGTACAGCGGATAGAATTGATACGTGCTGTCCAACCAGGTCGGCATGTATACGCCTTTCAGCAGTCCCGGCACAGGCGATGATGTGTCCGCTTCCGGCTGCGCCACGAACTGTTGCTGCTCCGGCTGAAAAAGGTAGCGCTGTTCCGTGGTTTTAAGTTGTATCCCTGTTGCATCTTTCCACAAAAAAAAGGCATTTCCCTGGTAAGTGCTTGCGGGGAAGATGGTCCTGTTTTCCAGGCTCATATCGTCCTTGAGGGTAAAGCGTATTAATCCAAAATTGGGGATATTTACCCAAAAGATATTGTCTTTATCAAAAACCAGCTGGTTGCAGGAGCCCAATATCAGTTCTAGCTTTTTTACAAATTTATAAGATGCCCCATCTTTTCTGAAGACCGAAATCCCGTTGTAATTCCCGGTCAGCAGGTACGTCTGTTTATAGGGAAGACACGTCCAAACGCCGGGTTCGTCGTGAATCTGGCGCCAGACATTGCCACTCACGGAGAACAAACCTTTATCATGTCCGCAAAGGATGATCCCCGCTACATTGTCCAAAGACCACACTTGTCCTTCAGACCCTGGCACCAGGGCAAATGGCTTCCGGTCACCCACGTTGTCGAGATCACGCCATGCCGCTTTGTAGAGCCCCTGATTGGTTCCCAAATAAAAAACACCGTCTTTGAGCAGGGCCGCATGTGCGGTGCCGAATTCTCCTTTGTAATCGAAAAAATAATGCAGCCCCTTGTGCAGGTGAACGGCTGAAATGCCGTAATCGGTCCCCAACCAAAGCATGCCGTTGGCGGCGTAATGCATGGTGAGCACGGTGTTGTTGGAAAGCCCTTTTTGCTTGTCGATGTGCTGGATGATGTGGCCATCAAGGTCTGTAATGTACAATCCGTTCAGGATGGTGCCGAAAGCGAGGTAGGAATCGTCAATGCGGGTAGCGCAGAATACCTGGTTTTTGGTCAGGCAGGAAGACACCTCGTTTTGTACCGGAAGAAGCTTGTTGGATTGGTACAAAAACATCCCGTTGTTCTTGGTGATGATCACCAGGCCCTTCGCGCTTTCATAGCCCCCCGTAATCCTAAAAGACTGCTCCTTGGGATAAGGGAACATCAATTTTAGCGACATGCCATTGAAGGCATACAAACCATTCTTTTCGTCAGAGAGGTAAATAAGATCCTTGCCCAGAAAACTTCCGGAAAACCGGTGTGGCGCCGCGATTTTTGTCAGCTGGTTGTCGCTGTAGAGGTAAATATTGTTGAAAGAAATGAACGCGATCTTGCCATTTATCTGATAAACATCCCAGAATTCCTCGTTCTCTTCATTTATTCCCTTCGTAAAAGGATACAAAGACGTGTACTCAAATTGGCGCAACCCATTTCTTTTCCAAACGCCGAAATCCAGGTCCGAACCGGAATAAATCAGTGAATCATTGGCCAGTAGCAAGGACCGTGTGTATCCTTTACTGCCCTTGAATTGGTTCCAGGTATTTCCATCAAATTCCAGCAAGCCGTCATCACCGGCCATGTAAGTGATTCCGTTTTTTGCGGAAGCAATGTCCCAGATTTTACCGTGGTTTTTGTATTGACTGGCGTTGTAGTTGTCCAGCCAGGGCACTCCTTTTTCAGAAATCTGCTGCGCATACAAGGCCGAAAAGCCTGATAGCGCTGCAATCAAAATACAGGTTATTCTCAACGGAAATACTGCGTTCATCAAAAGGAATTATTTCATAACCAAACGATTGTACACTCAATCAGTTCGGATCAAATGTACAAAATATGGCACAGCCTTTTGAAGGTTAAAATTTTGCGGCTTCGGTGCGGTTATAATTTTTCACCACAGAGGACACAGCGTTTCACAGAGGTTTTCACAGAGTAGGCGTAAGCGGCTTCGCCGCAACGGATAAAAAAACCTCTGTGAAAACCTCTGTGAAACGCTGTGTACCTCTGTGGTGAAAATCGCTATTGCGACACTAACTTTATTCCACAATCAACTTTTCCACCAATATCCGGCCCTCAGTATCCATAACTTTGACCACATACATCCCCGGCTTGAGGCTTTGCAGCTGTAGCGTCGACTGTTTGCTCATCATGACCAATTGTCCATCAATATGGTAAACCTCCACTTGTTTCACCGCCGCATCAATCGTGACCGTAGCCTCGGAATGCGCTGGGTTCGGGTAGATTTTTACCGATTGTACCGCGTTTCCAGGCTGTTGTGTGCTGCTGAGCAACACTTCCGTGGTAAAGTAAACATTGTCCAGGAACAATACACCCGAGCCAAAAGGTGTGCTGGTGAAAATGTATTGGTTCAAGTCGTTCAAGCTGCTGAGGCCGGCTGCCGTAAAGTCCGCCAAGGGAATATGGAGCCGATTCCATTTTCCTGCCTCAGGTGTAAAGTTCAGGCCCCCTTCCGAATCACCATTGGGGCCGCCAAAGCCATCACCCAGGAAACTGACCAATTTTACATTCAGGGTCGTGATATTGGGTGTCCACACGTCCAGGTGCAAATACGTCATCCCTGCGGCATTGACGGGGGTGGCTACCGTTTCTACGCCATTGAATCCAAGGTTTGTGTATTTGCGGGTGGGGTTGCCGACGATGGTGTCTGCGTAAAATACGGACTGGCTCCAGGAAGTATGCCAGGTGTCCACAGGAACATCCGTATAGGCATCGCTAAACAACGAAATCACATTTACGTTGGTAGGCGTAGGGGCCGCATTGGCTGGTGAATTGAAGAAATAAGAGATGGTATACGTAGCGGTGGTCGTGCCATTTGCCGCCGTAACCAGCACCGTAGCGTTGCCAGGGATTGCGCTTGCCTGCGTAATGGTGGTAACAGTGGCTCCTGGGTCATTGGTCGTTGCCAGGGTGATTTGTGGTACCGCGCCACCACCAGGAACACCGTAGTCGTAATTAAAAGCGCTTGGCGTAAAGGCTGGCACCGAGGCGCCATTCACCTGGAGCGCACCCAGCGTGGCATCTGTTCCGGTAGCAGATGCGGTTTTCCAGAAATAAATGTTGTCCATATAAATGTTCGAAGGAGAAACGCCGCCTTGGCCGTCAAACTTCAATTGGAAAATCGAGTTCCAGGACATCCCTGTAAACGCACTTTTGGGCAAATCGACACTGCTCCAACCGTTGTTGACCAAGGGCACCGTAACCAGGACTTCCCCTGGGCCCACGCCGCTGTTATCGATTGGCGTAAATTTGACAACCGTGGCGTTGCTGGTCCATATATCGATGTGAACAAACTCCATGGCGGAGGCATTTTGTGGATTGGCTTCAAAACCAGTTCCCTGGTAGTTGAAATTCGTATAGGCCATCACCAAATTACCTGATCCAGGGTTAAAAGCAATATCCACCGATCCAGATTGGCCCCAGCCGGGGTTATAGTTGACCATCCCGATATTGGAGTAGGCTTCACCGTAAATGGAAACCACATCCGAGGCATTTCGCGTGGGGGGTGCAGGGGCATTCGTGGTAGGTTGTGCTTGCGCAAATATTGCTGCAAGTGACAACAGCATCAGCATAAAAAGTCTCATGACAATAATGTTTAAAGGTTAAAACAACAGTTTTTTAGTTCGATTGAAAAATGTTTTCTATGGCTTTTTTGGGCGTTCTGTCTATCCGGAAAAGGCCCCAGTGTTTCTCGGGTTCATGGGCTTCGGCAGAGCCTTTCCAAGACTCATCAAAAGCTTCAAAAAAGAAGGTTGGGATGTTTTCCTTTTCTGTCCAATCCGTCAGGTCTTCGAAATATATTTTTTGATGCCCTTCACTGACGTTATCCGGGTCAATACCCCTGCCATTGGAACGGGTAGCCCAGCCAGCTTCCGTAATCACGACGGGGACATTGGGATACAGGTTGGCAATGGCGGAATAATTTTCTTTGGTAAATTCCAGCGATTCGTGAATATGCTTGTATTCCCACACCGGGTAGGTATGGATGGAAATAAAGTCCACCACTGCTGCCAATGGCTTTAGTTTATTCAGCCAGGGAACGTAATTTTCACAAAAAGTGACGGGCTGCTTGGCCGCTTGTTTCACTGCTTGCACATAATTAATCACCTGACTGACAGGCACATAATGATCCGTCCAATCAACACAAGCTTCGTTGCCCACAGAAAGCGCGCAAATGATCTCCGGGTATTTTTGGGCCAGTGCTATCAGCTTGCGGATTTTGGCTTCATTGCTTTTCTTGTTGTGTTCCAGTTGGGGTTCCGTGTACACTCCCCCCCATGGGCAACCGAAGTTGTTGAGCTCTGCCTCAATGTAGGCACCCAACATGATTTTAAAATCGAGGCGCTCGCGCTGTATCACGTCTAAAACCAAGGCACCATGGGCATCCACATCGTACAGGCGCAGGTATTTCCAATGATGCTGGAGCATCAGGAGGTCTTCTTTCACTTCAACGTAGGACGGATAAACGCCCCCCGGCTGCTGCCCCTCCCGAAATCCGGAATAGCAGATGGCCCTGCCTGGTGCCAGGTTTAGCGCTTCAAAGGCATTCATAAGTTTTGAAATTTTAGGTTTTCATATTTATCCCAGATGCCCCAATAAGCACCGACTACACCCTCTGCACCGACTTTCCAGGATTCATCAAAAGAAGAAAAATAGAACGTTTCTATATCCTGGTCCATGGCCCACATTTGGGTATTGATAAAATACGCCAATGCATTTTTCTCCGATGGAACCGAACCCTTCAGGCTTTCACCCTGACTGGGCCATCCTGTTTCTGTAATTATCACCTTTTTCCCCTTGGCGGCATCTACAGCCTGGTGGTACATTTTTTTCAAGTAGTCCAGCGACTGATCAATCGGACAGCCTTCCCAATACGGGTAACAATTGGCCAGTATGACATCGCAGGCTTCGGTGATTTTAGGGCGTTGGGTGAATTCGTAATAGGCATCCACATAACCCACTGGAATCCCCGGGATGGCTTCTTTTACCCGGTAAATGAACTCCAGCAAGGCTTCTTCCGATAAATCCTTGCGGTACATCACTTCGTTGCCCACTGCGGCGATGTCAACCAGCCCCGCTTTTGCCAATTGGATCAGGCCCTGTATCTCACGTTCGTTCACTTCCGGATCATCGCCGAGCCATGCCCCAACCAGGGTTTTTATCCCGAGCGATTTGGCCACTTTCGGGATGAGTTCATTGCCGTCCGTGCAAGAAAAAGACCGGATCCAACTGGTGCTTGGCTTGAGCACCTGCATCCTTCGGATTACCTGCGCTTCGGACGCCAAATCACCCGGTTTCTGTCCTTCTTCATACAAACTAAAACAAAAACCGTGGACGCCATTGCTGAGGATCTCCAGGAATAAATCCTTGGTTTCTGTGTCGGACATCCCGGACAGGTAAGAAGCGCCATGCATTTCAGCCAAGGACAAGTATCGTTCTGCTCTGTAAGACATACTAGTATATTTTTAAATTATAACTCACCCCTTCTTTCAACCAATTCATCTTTGATGGCGCGGGCTTTTGTTTCTGTCAAATCATAATTCCACATGATGACTATCGCCAAACCAGCCGTTATCGCCGGAATAATAATATCAGCCAGGCGCAGCTGGGTGATGGTATCGGTGGTTTGCACCGCGGCGGTTGAATCAAAACCCGCCATTTTCAACACCAATCCACCCAAAACCAGGGCAAGTCCCTGACCCAATTTTACCATCCACCAATAGATGGCGCCAAAGGAGCCTTCCTTCCGGGGCATGCCGTTGTTGAGCTCATCCAGATCACATACATCCGCCGTCATGGACATCATCAGGGTAAAAAGGCCCCCTAATCCAAACGACATGAACGGAATCGGGAGGAACATCAGCCACGGATTTTCGGGGTCAAAACCCCACCATTTCAAAATGTAGCCAACAATCGAAATGGCCGTAGAAATAATAAAGGCTTTTCGTTTGCCCCATTGGTTCGACATCCAGGTAATTACGGGGATAATTAAAAATGCGGTGGCCAATGCACTGACGGTCGTGAACCAGGCTGGCCAGGTACCGGCGATTTCGTAATCACCCTTGAACAGATAAAACACAATGATAAAAAAGCTGAAGGAGGCCACCATCTGAAAGCCATTGAACACCAGGAACGTCGCCCCGCAAAGCTTCATAAATGGCTTGTTCTTGGAAATTTGTACAATGTTTTTCGTCAGGCTTTTCATGTTAGACCACAAATGCTTCATGGTAAGCTCGTCCCTGTTTAGCAAGTTTGACTGATCCACCTCCTTGCAAAAGATGGCCGGTAAAACGCCCAGCGCCATACAGGCGAGACCAACAAAAATGGATATGGTACGTACACCTTCTGCCTGGGTTTCAAACATATCGGGGTCGGCCATCAGCACCCAAAACCAGGGCACAATCATCCAGGCCAACTGGCCTATGGTTTGCGAAAATGCCATCAGGCGGGTTCGCTCATTGTAATCAGAGGTCATTTCATAGCCCAAGCCGATTAGCGGTGTAGAATAGATGGTATTACCCGTCAGGTAAACCAAAGACATCAGTAAAAAATACCAAAAGTTGTAGCTCTGTGAATTGGTTTCGTCCAGTTGCCACAATACGATAAACAACAAGCCGCTCAATATCGCGCCGACAAAAATATAAGGTCGCCTGCGCCCCCACCTCGAATTGGTATTATCGGAGACATAACCCATAATCGGATCCGTAACGGCGTCATATATCCTGGGTAACCCGCCCAACAGGCCCGCCAGAAAGGGGTCCATACCAAATGCGGTGAGCAAAAAGAAAGAAAAAACACCGAGCGACCCGGGCAATAGGTTGTTTACCAAATGGCCAGCGCCGAAGGCGGCTTTTTCCAGCATAGGGACTTTGTCTTTGGCTGCAGTTTTGTAGTGCGACATCTTGTTATTGCTTTTGATTTAAGACTAAACTTTGAATGGCTATAAAAGCTGATCGGGGTTTATGAACACCGTTAATCGGCGAATCGCAGCAGTTCTGTGCAGAATCTCCTGGGTTTCGGCTGCAGAAAGCTTTGTTTCCTTCGACCGCTGGCTGTCCCCATTTTCAAAATGAACCTCCAGGCCTGTTTCTGCGCCGACAACATAGACCACCGGAACTTGGCAATAGGTAAAGCAAAGCGCGTTTTCAGGCAGGGCCAATTGCTGCTTTTCGCCCTGTACATTGTAAAAATATACCACGGCAGGCGTTTTCAAAAACGTATCCTTCCGCAACAACACGGGCTGAAAATGCACTTGCCCCTCCCGCACAACAACCCCGAGCTCGCCGAATCGGCACAAAATGTCCTCTTTTACCTGCCCGGTCATGCCCGGTTGCTGGGCACCTTTGCCCATTGGGGTATGGGAATAGGGGTCTGTCGGGAATGCGCCGTATAGTTCCGGTGATTTGTGCACGCCAATGCCCGCTGTGATTTCAAAATAATGCTCCAACATCCGCCCGACAAGAGCCTTATCGGCCTTGCTTTCTATGGCCTTCAGGCAAGTTTCCAGCACCGCCAGGCGCAATTTGGAAACCATGTGCCAGTAAATAGAGCCCAAACCTTCATACCCGAAAAAGGTGCCACTGCGGCCAGTAAATGCTTTGTGGTTAAACAGTGCTTCGAAAATCTGCAGCAACTCCGCTTTGCCCTGGGCATCAATATTGTGCGCGTCGCTTAAAGCAGCCTCCAGGTCGGCACCATTGTGGAAATTTCCGTTGAAATGGTAGTTCCCCAAAACGTCCTTTTCAAGTACCGTCGTCAGGCTTTCAACAGTGCCTTTTTTGAAAATGCTGTTTTTTTCCAACATCTCCTTCGGCATGGTATTTTTCTGCAAAAACCCTGGGAGATCCTTGTTCGGGTAAAGCAGATAACTATACTGATCCGCCCGGAACAACTTGCTACTTTTGAGGGCATCCAGCACGGAAACACTGCTTTCTGCTGCAAGAAAGCCAGAACTGAGCACAGCGACCTGGCCTTCCAGCATTTCGCTCAAATGCGAAACAGGTACTGAATCACCTTCAATCGCCATCAAATTATAGCCGTGGTAGAGCTTGTCCTTTCTTTGATTGGCCGTTATAGCATGCTCGATATAGGCAATGGACAACTCGGAAAAACGGTTCAAGTCTTCCAGTGTAATGCCCTTTTTATTGCCCGAAAACGACTTATCGTAAATGCCAGACCGGTAATGACTGGCCGCTTGCCCGAAAAGGTCGAGCAGCGTTTTGCGGTCCACATCACTGACTTTTCCCTGGAGCAGCGATTTGTTGTCCTGGAGCGCACCAAATAGGGCATCATAAAACCCTGCCAGCTCAGCGGAAACCATCACCTGTTCTGTTGCCCCCGCTTGCATCAAGGCACTAAAAAACTTCAAAAACCGCCTCAGGTAATTCAGTGTCACCATGGACACGCCGTTGCCCACCAACGCATTGTTGGCATCGTTCCATTCCGGGCGCTGGGTATTCATCCAGATGCCGCCTTCCAACACAAAATTAGACAGCTTGGCGAGTAAGGTGGCCAGTAGCTTTTCAACCAAGTTGACATGAACGATGTCGCCCTTTTGATTTTTAAATAGGGCTCCATCGGCGCCTAGTTCCTGCCTTTCTTCCCGAATTTTTTCATCCCATTCAACATCAAAATCAATGGTATCCTTTGGGTTTTGCAGGATCTCCTGGTAGGACTTGATTCGATACGGCACCTGCGCATAAACGAAACAAGCTTTGTCCAACAACTGCCCCAATAAGTCTGGATAGTGGTTTTGGGCACATTCCAAAAACTTGAGCAGGTAAATTATTTGGTGGTCACCCCAGTAGCCGATGTACGACCAGGGATCGTCCGGCTCAATTATCTCCCAATCGTAACCACCTTTTGTCACCCGATATGGGTTGTAGCCGTCAAAGGTGGAGGCATTGAGGAATTTAAAAATCATGCCCTCGATAAAGGCGGGATAGGCGTGTGCCAGGGCCTCCCAATTTTGGAAGATATCGCGCCAGTTTCCCTCGTAATCCAAAATTTTGGAGCCGTCAATTTCGCTGTGTGAATTGATCGAAAATTTATTCCAGGGCCGGGAAGGATCGCCGTGCCGACGGCTGAATTTCAACGGAAGGTACTCTGTTGCCAGTCGAATGAAATCGGGGTCTTCTGTGCTGCAGAGCGTACTTCTCAGGTCGAACAGGGAAAATTTCTCGGCCAAAAGCTGCAGTACTTTTTCACTTTCAGCGAATACCCGGCTGTTCGCTTTTTCGAGGTAGTCCCTGAAGTCCGCGCGTTCTATCTGGTAGTTGTCGTCAAAAATACCGCCGCGCATGATGTTGAACAGCACATTGGAATAATGTCGGGTGTCTTCGCGCTGGTCTCCGCTGTGCTGAAGACCATCGGCAGCAGCGACCAGTTTTACCAAATTTTCTGTACCCAGGTCGATGTCCTGCTGAATTCGGGTGCCCAGGTCCTGATCGTGTTTGATGGATTCAAGGAGACTAATGACCCCGCTGTGGTTCTGGTTGACATTGGCAACGATCATCCATTCTTTGTCTTCGTTTGGCGACAGCGACAGCGTATCAAAAACGAAATAGGCACCTTTCTCCCCTTTTACATCCTCCTCCTGCACCAAGTTTTGGCCCTTTCGGAACTGCTTCAATTGAAGCGAGGACAACAAATAGCCCGGCTGTTGCAAGCCAATTGAAAAGGCTACGTTGGCTTTCAATGCTTCGCTCGGTTCTGCCTTGTCTACGATATTCGCGCTGAGGGCAAACATACCCAATCCAGAGACTTTGTCCAGTTCGCTACGTTTGTACGCATCGGCGAGGTTGCCGACCCTGTTTTGCAGGTCACTGCCCAAACCGGCAGGAACAATATTCTGAATACCATCCAATAGATTGATTTTCACCACATCATCGGAGGTATTGGTCAGCCTGGATTTTTTTACAAAACCAAACGTATTGCTGAAGTTCCACGCGTACTGAAAAATAAGGGCCAGGTCGCGGTTGATTTCTTCAAAAAGTATCTTGTTGCCAAAAGTACTCTTGTACAAACTTCGAACAAGTTCAAATTTCCCTTCAAAGCGTTCAGAAAAGGGTTCCCAAACGACAATACCATTTTCATACTGCACTTGAAAGACGGATTTGCTTCCGGTGAACTCCGCAAATTCGGTAATCTTGTCGTCGGTATAGTATGGAAACAAGGCATGTTCCGCGTTTTTTCGCCCTGCCGTAAAGCCTCCATTGCTGGAAATAAACATCCAGTGGTTGGAATCGCTTACGATGCTCATAAAGAACGGGCGAAGTTCATCGACATTAGAAATCCTGTAAAACTGGTCGCCCGCAACCTGGACGGTATCCAATTTTACATGCTTATCCGTGGGCAGCATGTTTCCTTATTTTTTTGTTCTTATGAAAAGTGGGACCGTAAAAGTTTAATTCTGCTCCCGATACACCCGTACATAATCAACGGTCATCGATTGTGGAAAAGGGGTTTTAGAAGTTGGGAAACCGACGTAATTTCCACCAACAGCTACGTTCATTATGAGGAAGAATGGGCTGTCAAACACCCATTCCCCGGTCAGGTCCGCCGACAAAAGGCGCTTGTAAAGTCGTTCGTCCACGAAAAAGTCTATTTGGTTTTCGCTCCACTCTACGGCGAAGGTGTGGTATTCGGTATCAAAGCGTCTATCGGTAAATCCAAAGCTTTGGGTGATGGCCGCTCCGCCCGAATAGCCCGGCCCATGTACGGTACCATTGATGATATTAGGCTCCTGGCCACGCAATTCCATAATGTCTATCTCCCCGCATTGAGGCCATGGATTGGTGTCAATATCGTCCCCAAGCATCCAAAAGGCAGGCCAAAGACCTGGCCCGTAAGGCGTTTTCAGGCGCGCTTCGAAGCGGCCGTAGGTCTGGGAAAACAGACCCTTCGTTTTTATCCTCGCTGAAGTAAATGCTGAACCGGCAAAAGCCTCCCGCCTGGCCGTAAGCACCAGATTTCCATTCCCGTCCATCGAGACGTTTTCTGGCCGATTGGTATAATACTCCAGTTCCTGGTTTCCCCACCCGTTGGATCCTGTCCCAATATCATAGGTCCATTTTGTTGGATCAGGAGAAGTGCCTGCGAGTCCGTCGAATTCATCACTCCAAACCAATTGCCAGCTGCGTTGGTCGATTGTCTGGGTTGGTTCAACCTTACAATTGAAAAAGCTCATGACCATTACCATGCCGAGCATGCTGAGGAGCTGTATGGGGTAAAAGCGGAATATGCTTGAATATTTCATGGTATATTGTTGCTGGGTTATTGATTAATTGTGGAAATACAAATTGTCAACATAGACAGTATTGGCACCGGGCACTTGCCCGACCAGAATAAACTGGGCCATGTGGGCGCGCGTCGTTAACCCGGTAAAATCTGTTAATGGGATATCATAACTGATCCATTGGCCCTTCGCAGGCATAGTGTAATTGACTTGATGCTCCTTGTCATCGCCCCCCCCAAAAGCAGCGTTTGCCCCGAAATCGACCAGCTTTATACTGAAGCTCGTAAAATCAGGTGACCATACATCGATGTGAAAATGCGTCATGGTGGTGGCATTAATCTGGTTCATAACCGTTTCAATGCCGACAAAATCAAGCGCCGAATATTTTTTTACCGCATTGCCCGCAACCAGCACATCTGCCAGGGTGGCTGAAGACCAGCTGGTTCTCCACGTGTCAACGGGCACATTGGTGTACGCATTGCTAAAAAGAGAAATGACATTTGCCTGTGGCAAGGTTGGCGTCGGCGCAGCGACCACTGGCGTCGTTGCTACACCTGCTGGTTTATACAGGTAAAGATTGTCCATAAAAATATTGGAAACATTGCCGGACAGCACGACTTGTGCCAGCCTGTTCCTGGAGGTCAAACCCGTGAAACTGGACAGGGGCAGGTCAATGCTCACCCAGGATTTTGATGCCAACATATTGCCTGGGATGGTAATTTCATGCGAGGCATCGTCACCGCCGCCAAAAGAGCCATCTGCACCTACGTCAACCAACAGAATTTTGAATTGAGAGGAAGGGGTAATATTGTCCGGCGTCCAGATGTCCATGTGGATATTGGTCATAGCCGTGGCATTAATGGTGGGCGCGGTAAACTGAATCCCGACGAAGTTGAGTTGGCTATAGCGTATGATATCGTCGCCGGCAACCTGAACATCAGCGGATTGTGTTGTTGAGAACTGCCAATAGCCATTGTAGAAATCTACCGGGACATTGGTGTAGGCATTGCTAAAAATGGAAATCACATTGGCTGCCAAAGCGGTAGGTGTTGGTGCCGTAGTCAAGGGCAAAACCGCGGTTCCGGTAGAATTAATCGTCAATGACCCCGCTGTTGGCTGACCACCCAAAGTAGCACTGATAACAGCCGTGCCAGCACCCAAAACCGTTGCCACGCCAGCACTGTTGACACTGGCGACGTTGGGATCTGAAGAAACAAATTCAAAATAGGAAGCTGGTGTTACCACCTTTTGATTGACGCCATTCGGCAGGTTAAACACGGCAGAACCTTGTACGGTGTAGGTATTTCCCGTTTCTGCGGAAACGACCACATCTAGGCCATTCATGATTTCCGAGGGCAGCTGCGCGATCGTGCCCAGGTTTTCAAAGCGCACCTCATCCAGCCAAAATGTGTAGCCCTTATCATCTTCAGGGCCTTCGGAGAAGAACAGCATCCCGCGTTCAGCTGTAAGTTTACTTGGGTCAGGAATGGGGATATAATACTTTCTCCAGTTGGTGTTTACCTCCAAGCCAGCAATCGAAGTCTGGTATTTATTCTCCCCAAGGTCGTTACCAAAACCGATCACGTCGATCGACGCGGATTTGGATGCTTTGGCCCAAAAGGTCAAAACATTGTATTGGGACAAATCCCGGCCTGGATTGGCAAAGTACACCCCGCCGGCATAAGCGCCAGCCGGGTCTTCAAAATCTGGCACTGCAACGCGAATAGAAGCAGTTCCCTTGTATTTCACTTCTTTATCCACCTGAAAAGCCCTGACATCCGAGCCACCAAAAGCGGCATAGTTCAGGTCTCCCGTGAAGCCATCAATAAACACCTCAGCAGTAGTGGGATAAGTGGCAAGCGCCAGTTCGTTCGGGTCTCTTTCGCAGCTGGGCGCGAAAACGACACAAGCGAAAAAAAGGCAGATGATTGGGTAATAATATGTATTCTTCATCGGTAGTCTTTTTTTATTGGTAAAGGTTACTGAAAGATGTTGACGTGAATGTAGGTGCGAATTTCCCATTCGTTGCCATTTGGAAAGCCTGGTGCATTTGGATCACATTGCAATTCCCCGGCAGCGTTGATGAACTGGGTGGGACAATAGCGCGGAGAGTAGCGATCCAAGGTGCGGTATATGCCCATAACACCAATTTTGGTATTGGGCAAATCGATCCAATTGGGTTTTCCCAAGGTGGTGGATATGTCCAAATTGCACTGCAAAGGGAAGGTAAGGTTAAAGTCGCGGTGGTAATCAAATGGGCCCCAATCATTGATTTTTAAGCCTGACACCACCTTGATTTTTTTGTACACAATCCGCAAGTCCATGCCAAAGCGCTCAATGGTTCTGACACTGTTGCCATTGGCCTGGGCATTGCCAAAGTACAGGTTGCTGATGATGCCGAAATCCGGATTCAACTTGGAAATAATGCGGACGTGCGCTTCCCACAGGTCTTGGGCCGGCGCGGAACCGGGAAAGGCAAACGTCGAACGGCCATCAGGAAGGATACCGATGGCAGCATCCTGAATGGTGGGCAAATGCCGGAAAACCAATCCGGCACTACATGCAAACCGGGCATCTTCTGACCTGTCGCTGTCCCAATCATACATCCAGGAAGCTGGTGTAGGGTCGTAGGTAAAGAGGATTTCTCCTGCCACCGTCTCCCGGTTTACCCGGACGGCAAAGGGGTCTGACAGGATGTTCCGAGGCCTTCCTGGAGCAGCTCCGTCCCCGGGGATTGGGCCTTCGATCGGGCGCTGCCACAAGAAATTGGGCGCAATCTGGAAATCGCCCAGGCCCATCGTAAAGCCGCTCAGGAAGTTGTATTGGTTTCCACTGCCGCTGTCTTTCAGGCGCCAGCCGGTAAAAGTTTTGGTATAATCGGCGCCTCCGTTGGCCACCAATGACATGGCCGCAGCTTGTGCATACCAGTTGACCATTCCTTTCGAATAAGTCAACTTCATTTTTCCGCCCCAGGTATCTTCGGGTTTTATTACATCCTGATAGATGGTGTAGTCTGTCCTGTCTCCGACTGCGATCTGGAAAGTCCTTCCTTCCAGGGGTTGACCACCCCATATTCCGCCGAGCTCCACACCCAGTTTGCCCAGGCTGGTTTTGGCATGCAGGGTTGCCCGCCTTGTTTTGGGTACTGGTATGGCAAAGGAACTTTCAGTGGTGCCACGCTGGTCCAGGTCTTCATGGAAAATACCGGTGAGGTTAATCCCGGCTACTTTTCGGCTGTATTTAACCAGGACGGCAGGGTTGGCGCCCCACGATAATTCCGGACCCATGGCAATGCTCAATCCCTTCAGCTTTCGCTTTCCGTCCAGCTCAAAGCCCAATGGTGCCTGACCGTTGTAAATATCGATGTTAGGCCCATAATTCGCTTCTGGGTACAAACCAAAGAAATCGCCTTCATAGCCCCAGTGGTAATGCCCGGTACGGTAGAAACCCGTCAGGTCAAAGTCCTTGGCGCTCCAGTTGATATCCGCCCGGTATACACTTAGCCGATTGACATCATTTGAAACGACTGGGCCATTGGGGGTATTGGTCACGACTGGTCGACCGCGGTTTTCGTAAAAAATTTCATTGATGGGGTTTTGCGCCACATTGCCCAACATGTTGAGTTCTACATTGGCCCTGAAATTTGGGGCAGGATTGCCGCTAACGCCGACAAAAAAGGACTGCATGTGATCGAAACCCTGTTGGTTGGGATACACATTGGCATTTGGATCTGCATTCTCCGGTGTGGTAATCAAGCTGCCGCCTGTATTGAACGTGCTGAGTTCAGCACTCAAACGGCTGAGCCGTATTTTGCCGGATGCTTCACTTTCCAATGCCGCTTTGTCGCCGCGCGCTTTCACGACAGCATCCATCAGCAGGATTTGATCAAAATGAGTTTTTATGGATTCAAGTGTTGTGCCCGCCCGGTAAGGATTGAGGGTATGCGCGTCTTTCAGGGCATAATATGCTGCACGGGGATACAAATGGTATAGGCCGCGTTCGTTGGTGGGGCCTTTGGCACAAATGCCAAACCATTCTTCATTCATATTATTTTCTCCCTTTTCAAAATCAGCCAGGTAGCCGCCATTGGACCAGGAAGCGTTGTTGTCGTGGACATCCAGGTTGCTGGTCTGTCCAAATTTCCACCAACCATCGCTAAACTGAAACGTAAAGCCGCCAATGGAGTTCCCTACTTTGCCCATTCCTGCCGCATTCTCATAAATTTCCCGCCAGTTGCCCACCATATAATAAGCTTGTGATTTCTGATCCTCGCTGTTGGATTTGGCGTTAAAAGCATCCGCGCCAAACTCTGTGAACATCAGGGGTTTGTCATAAACTTTTTTCACTTTTTCAAACGCATCGCCAAAAGAGACGCCCCGGTACATGTTGACACCAAAAACATCCACATTGGGGCATTCCTTGGCAATGATATCCAGGAACAGCAAATCGCCATTGCACATGGCCACGGGGTGCGCTTTATCAATGCCCTTCATCTTTCCAGTCGCTTCATTGAACAAGGCGTACATCGACTCGGCGCGAACGGTAGATTTACGGTCTTCCATCGGGACGTCCTCCGTTTCCGCGCCATCCCAGAAAAGTCCGTAGTTGTTTTCATTCCCCAGCAAATACATCAACAGCCCAGGCGTATCCTTGTACGCCTCCACCATCTCTTGCACTTCTTTGATTAGCAGTTCGCGCACGCGGGGATCAGCGTACTCCGTATTGGGTGCCCAAGCGCCGCCAATGGTAAGTCCATAACGGCCAAATGAATGGTTGAGCATGGTGTAAATGCCGTACTGCTCGTAGATGTAACGCACCCATTTGGCAGGTACACCCGTGTACTGGCGAATGGCGTTTACACCCATACTTTTCAGCAAAGACATCTCCTCGTCGAGGGCTGCCTTGATGATGTCCTCGGGTTGTTTCCAAAGGGTATAGGAATAATTAGTTCCAATGGGAAAATAGTCCCAGTTCATGCCATTGATCATGAACTCGTTGCCATTTACCATCAATTTCATGCCCTGGTCATTGCGCAGGACAGAAACTTTATCGGCTTGAGCGCTCAGTGTCGCTGCCGAAAAAAAGAATGCCAATAGTAGTAGTAGATTTTTCATTGCTTTACGGCATTTGGATAAAGTGTTTTGCAAAATAGAGACATTTAGAAATAAAATTTACTTCAACAGCGTAAACCTATATCTTTAATTCTGTTTCTAGTCTATATACATTTGATATACAAGACGGTGGAGCAGGGAAAAACGCGGCATATTCAGTGCTAAAAAACTGATATGCAAGGAGTTGTGCGATTAGAAAAAAATTGGAGGGGAATGGGGGTGTATATTGCTTTATAAGCTGGGGGAGGTAATGTTGAATGCGAGCATTGGCTTGAACCCCGAAGAAACTGAGGTAGACCCGGTTTCGCAGAGAAGTACAGAGACTACCCAGACAGGCAGCATGCAGATATCGCATTCAAGCAAATGGTAAATGAGGTGGTCTCCAATAATCGCAAGAACAAGCTTGATCTGTATCGTTTGATCGCTGAAGGATAATGGGTTTTGGATAATTGTTGTTGTCAAGTTTAAGTTGCATTATGTGAAGATGTGTCGGTGAACGCTTCTTAAAAGCATTAAGTCCTGTTCGTCCAACAATCGCAATTGTGTCGCCTGCTTTTACGATATCGCATGGCTGAACTAATACTTTACTATTATGAGCGTAATAAAAAAACTGTTTGAAAATGGGTCATAAATCCAAATGTATTTTCCTCCACGCAAACTACTACTCGCATCCCAAATGGATTCAGTTGCAATTACAATTCCGGCTGTCATTGAAACAACATTGACTGGATTATTGGTTATGTCATCAATGCAATCTTGATTTTTGTCAACGATGAAAATGTCGTGCGCTGGGTGTCCACCATGTTTATTCCCGTCAAAGTAGTCATAACCAGCAGCGATATATCCGCTTCCATTCGTTCCGCCGATGGCTTTTGAATTGTAGCCTTGAACTGGAAATGCCCAAGTTGATTTTGGAAAGTCATGCCCGTTATTTCCATAAAAGTAGGTTTTCAACTTTGGCAACAATTTTTGAACTTGATCAAGTGCTTCTTCCTTTGAAATAAGTTGGTCTCGGATTTTATCATTTGGAGTATTGAAGTCAGCACAAGTGTCCACAGAAATAGAGATGACTGAACTCGCTATTGCCACCAATTCTTTGCGCTTGTTTTCATTGCAGGAGTAACATCCAAAGAATATTAAACCAACGGCAATTAGTCTATTCATTTTGTTTGATTAGTTCTACATTTTGTTTTTCAATTTCTGAAAGCATTGTTGTAACATCGTCATATTGTCCATGATACCATGACTGTGCCCCAAAATACGATTTCATTTCAAGGGTCTTGAAAATATATCCATGTCTTGCAAAAATTTCGTTGCGCATAATTTTCATATCTTCCTTGCTCAGGTTAGAAAGATCAGCTAATACTAGTAATCTTTCTGTTGCCTGAGGAAATTTGCCAGACAATGTTGTAACGTTATTATTACTCTTTTAATTTAAGCACATAGTCATTTGCAGCACCCTCCCGTCCGTATTGTTCATTGTTCCAGCGTAGCAGTTATTTTGCAGCAACAATTCACAATTTGCAGACACGGCATCCCCAGTGAACTCCGTAAGCAAAACTTTGCCGTTGCCCCAATCTTTCCCTTTGAGCAAATAAGTTACATTTGGCTTCTTCGGATTGTGGTATATACCATCAATTGTCCCATCAGAATTCCAGACCAATTCATACTGGGCGTCAGAATTCCCAACTTTTCCTGTATAGGATTTTTTTTGAGGGTTTGACCTAACTTTGTTTTGCTCTAAATTGTAATCTATTCCTCCATCTCCGGGCAGGTAATCGTCATTATCGCCTAATTTTAAAAACCCTCCCCATGCCCAGCCTATCATCCCATTGTAATTTACTTGACACCATTTCCCTTTTTCTCCAGCAACCGTGGTAAATTGGTCGGCGTACCGCAGTATGGATATGGCTGCTCCATTTGGAATGTTTGCAACTATGGCTGCTTGCTCAGAAGGGGTCGCTTTCAACCTTAATTTCGAGCCTTGCTTGGTTTGAACAAAAGCAGAGGTGCCAGATTCCGCAGATTGGAGTGGAATATCCATTTGAACCAACTGATGAGCATCAAAATACTTTTGCCCGACGATTGTCAATCCCCCAAGTAGAATAAGACAGCCTATGACAATCAAATTCCTCTTCGAAAACTCGCCTTCTCCTTCAGCGGGAGACCGTTTTTGGTTCAAATAATTGCGTATCAGGAAATAGGCGGCAACAAGACCTGCGGTAATGTTAAGATAGAAAAAAAATTGGATTGCTCCTTTGAAAAAGGAAACATTGGTGACAAGTTCTTTGGTAGCCCAACCTTTGTTAATATCAAGAACAATATAGATAGCTCCCAAAAATGACAGCGGGAAAAGATATTTATTCCAATCCCTTTTTGACAATCCGGCAATCAAACCTATTGCCGCAATATTTATCATAATTAAAGGAACAGCGACAGAAAAGACAAACCAGACTACTGCTGCGGCGACAAGCCCGTATGCAATTAACTTGACTAAACATCCTTCTGAGTCACCATCATTTGTAGGGGAATAAGGTTGGCTATCGCTGTTTCTTGAAGTGTTCCCTGTTGTTTCCTTATATTTATTGCCAAGCCAGTCTTCTTTACTTTCAGTTCGAGCCCTTTCATTTCCGTCGCTGTCGTAATGTTGGGTGTATTTGTCCCCCAACCAACCTTCCTCACCTTCTGAATGACCTGTTTCTTCCCCTTTTTCGTCATAATGTTGGGTATATTTGTCCCCCAACCAATCTTCCTTGTATTCTGAACGACCAGTTTCATTCCCCTTTTCATCATAATGTTGAATGAATTTGTCCCCGGTCCAATCTTCTTTTTCTTCTGAGCGGCCTATTTCATTTCCATTGTCACCATAGTGTTGGGTAAATTTGTTACCCATCCAATCAGTTTTCATTTCTGAACGTGCCATATTATTTTTCTTTTACTTTTATGTCTTTTCAGCAATTGTTCGCTAATTTCTTATTATTATTCTGATGTAATTGGTCAGACATCTACGTTGTCTACCGGTATTCTTTACCATTGTACCTATACCTATGTTTGTAAACTTCTCCATATGCCCCTAAGTACGAAACGGATTCAATATCTAAATATCGATTGGAGCGCGTTTTCAAAACGTTCACGCTTCCCTTATAACATTCAGCCGATAGGATTAACCTAATGTTGTCATTCCTATATTCATACACCTATAGAATGCACACGGTGAATTCAATATTTCGCCACAATAGCCAGCCACAGCCTCTGCCGTGAATTGCTGTCCACCATCACCTAGTAAAATCGCATTGACATCAAATCCTTTTTCAAAACCATCTTCATTTACCTGGTCTAGGCAGCTTTGTTCGATTATTCCATCTATAACCATTTGCTTCCCTATGAGTTTCTTTGCTTCTGCCTGGGTTAACTCTCGGCTGTTATCCATGGTCGGTTGTACATCTCTTTCACCAACTTTCAAAAACCCTCCCCAAGCCCAACCAATGGTTCCTTTGAAATTCACTTGGCACCATTTTCCTTTTTCACCATTCAGCGTGGTAAATTGGCCAGCGTACCGCAAAATCGTTAATGCAGAATCGTTTGGAATGTTTGAAACGATGGCGGCCTGCTCAGAAGGGGTCGCTCTTAATCGCAATGTAGAGCCCTGCTTGGTTTGAACAAAAGCTGCTGTGCCTACATCAGATGAATTTACTTTTTCATATTCTTCGCCGCTATAAATTATTTTTCCGTTCGAAAACGTAGCAATATTGGATTCCCCTCTTTTAAGATTTCCACCGTCGTATATATCCGACATTTCCCAGCGACATTTTTGAAGAAGTGATTTATTTCCATCTTTGCGGATGGAAAAATCATATAGCAGTAAAAGCCTTGATCACTTGGGGATAGTAAGTGGGATGATAGATGAA
>Ga0105053_10000117_pt1 | contig 99499 bp, 84 predicted proteins | sample BON01_FD_78093 | JGI IMG/M metagenome (GOLD analysis project Ga0105053, IMG submission 78093) | Freshwater microbial communities from Lake Bonney liftoff mats and glacier meltwater in Antarctica - BON-01 | ecosystem: Environmental > Aquatic > Freshwater > Ice > Glacier meltwater | place: Lake...
AATAGATGGGGCGAAATAATGTACAGAACCTCTGAAGTGCAAACTAGCCTGGACGGTACCATCAAAACAAAACCTTGGAACGGTACTTACAACGGAAATCTCGCTCAGCAAGATGTATACGCTTATCAACTCGTAGTCACGGCTTTGAATGACGAAGAGTATACCTACTCCGGTACGATAACGCTAATCAGATAGGTCAATGACTGGCAATTAATACATAACATTGAATAAAAAAGGAAACTGCGGTTTCCTTTTTTATTGTTTATATTTGATAAAAATAAAAATGAGAATTTTTTCCTTCATAGCTGTACTCTTCTGTCTTATAAATGCAGACGCAAGTCATCTACTGGGTGGAGATATCACATATACCTATTTGACTGGCAATATATATAGGTTTGATGTAACCTTATACAGAGATTGCAATGAGTGTACAATAGGAAATCAAGGTGGGGGAAATAGCACCTCAAACTGTAATGATCTAGACGAACTTTATGTAAGAACCGTCACGTCCTCTTGTGGTAATACTATAATAAATCCTATAACATTAACTAAAACAGGCTTTACAAATATCACTCCAGTATGTGATTTAGACAACTCAGTATGCGGCACTAATCCTACTATAGCATATGGTATGGAAGCACATCACTATATAGGAACTATAGACTTTGCTAACTATACGACGTATACTAACTGTATGTTCGAAGTCTTTTTTCAAAGTTCAGAACGTAATGAACACATCAATATCCTAGCTCAAGAAGAACAAAAATTATATGTTTCTGCTCAGATAAACCCATGGAAAGAAAATAAAAGTTCACCTCAGTTCACCTCTTACCCTACACTTTTATTCCCTGTAAATGAGGCAGCATATGGCGGAGACTATGTTACAGAAAAAGAAGGTGACTCTATAATATACAAATGGGTACAACCTTTAAAAAACTACACTACCCCTATCCCCTATGCTAGTGGCTACTCTACTCAACACTTTATAGATGCATATTGTGTGACAGGAATCAACTGCAGTCCCGATCGCACGACTACTCCACCTAGAGGTATTTACCTCAACAATACAACAGGAGACTACGCATTTACACCTATCAGTTCAGGTCAATACGGCACTCGAGTAGTAGAAATAGAACAGTGGAGAAAACATGCCGGAACTTACTATTTAGCTGGCAAAATAAAACGAGATATAATTGTCATAGTTAATACTTCTAGTAATCATACTCCTAAAGTAGTGGCTAACGACTTATATGAAGTGTGTGTGGGTGAGACGTTTAATCTCTCTATATCTGCATTAGACAATCCATACCTATCCTCCGCACAAGACAGTGTCGAGTTACAAGCAGTATATACTTTAGCAGGTCTTACTTCTAGCACCAGTGCTTCAAATACAGCTCCATACCAAAACTTAAAACTGAATATCAAATTAGATACGAGCCATATAGGCACACATTTTATACGCGTAAAAGCACGCGACAATTACTGCCCTTTATATGGACAATCAGAAAAAACCATCACACTTATTGTGCGACCTGCACCTCAGGCTGATATCACAATAAACGATGTATTTTGTGGCAATAATGTAATAGCAGCTATCACCACAGATACGCTAGAATACAATCTAACTATAAATGGCTCTGAATCAATAGAACCATTGCCATATGTCTACACTAATTTTAATTCAGAGGAAATAAGATATAAAATTACGTATACGGATAGTTATGGCTGCATAGATTCCTTTGAACAAATCAAAAGCAACTTAGGAAACCTAGCTGTCTTGCCCGCACAAGTAAATGGCAGTACGAACGTATGTGAAAGAGATTCATTGAATCATTGGCTAACACACAGTGATCACGAAATATCTTCAGTAAATTGGGAGATAAATGACATAAATTACCAGACAGATACACTCACTGAAGTTGCCAATAGTGCTCAAATTAAATACTCTTATATACTGGAAGAAAACCACTACTTCTGCCAACAAGATGATAGTTTCTTAATCACCATACACAAGACCCCCGAAATCACTTTAAATACTGAACCAGAACTTTGTTTTGTGCCTCAGTTAGACCTCAGTACTGTAGATATATTACCAGAAGGTGGTCAATGGAGATACACAGGCATTCCAATCTCCACGCACTTTGAACTAGATAAATATATACCGAATATTGACGTAGATGTTGAATTTAAGTATACTGTCATGGATAGCACTACACAATGTAAAACGACATTACCCGTAACATTAAAGGTAAAACAAGCACCAGAACTTAAGCTTCAAAATCAACAAATATGTGCTGGAGACAATCCATTTAACCTAAATAACATAATCAGCCTTCCATTCAGATACAGTACTGCTAATATTGATTGGGAAATGCTAACTATGATAGGGGCATATTACCATGATGGCATTACGCCTAAAATAGATATCCCATCTCACGGACCAGGAATCTATAGAATAGCTGCAAAAAATACTCTTGCTAATGGCTGCGTCGCAGCAGATACAGCAAACATTTTAGTGGATTTAGAAATACAGCTATCGTACAATGGAATATTTCAAGGCTGTCAAACAAATCAAACAGTATTATTACAAGATTTATTTGAAATAAATGTAGAAGGCGGAAACTGGTCGTGTGATCAACCGGACATGGTCTATTATGACTCGTTAAAAACAGAAAAACACTGCGGTAATATACTACTCAAGTATGTTTATGACCAGTATGGATGCTATGATGAAATGACTCTACCGTTTAACATAGTTTGTCGACCATCTTTTGATATTGTACTAGCAGATAGTATCTGCATAGATGCTGAGCCTATCAGTCTACCTCTATTATATCAGTGGCAAGGAGATGCTACTTTTTCCGATATACTCTATCCATCACTCCTCAAGGAAGGACTAAACATAGTCAATGCTAGTACTGAGATACAACTTTGCAAATACGATACTACCTTATCTATTACAGCATTAGCTTCTCTAGACTTCAGCTTAATTGATTTAGAGAAAAAGTTATGTGATGGTGAACTGCTCCAACTAGAAATAGATGCACCAAATCACGCTAAGTTATCTCTCGAAAATTGCGAACAAATATCATTGATCATCGGAGATTCATATATCTATATTCCTACGGCTTGTGATTTGACTAATCACGAAATAGCCTTAACACTTTCTTCCGCTTCGCATTTGAACTGTCCAAGTCATACCAAGCATATAACTGTCCCATATTTTGATAACCCTAAAGTATCATTCACCTTTATTGATGAACAATGTGAACCATACGACCTAGACCTAAGTCTAGAAGACAACCAACTCCGTAAGATAGACTACACGTTAAGCAACGATACGGAAGAATGGAGCGGACAAGGAACCCAAATACAAGCCCTTGAATTACTCGCTGGCAACTATAAATTAGATCTCACCTTAGAGCACACGAATGGCTGTTCCACTACGCAAAAAATTAGGAACTTCTTATCTATCAACCCTACACCTATTGCCTCTTTAGCACTACTAGGTGAGAATAGAGTAACTCTTTCTAAAAGAAACCTCATACTTAGTAGCTATTCTACTATATCAAGTGGACAGTTAACCAATAATTGGTATTATACAAAACAAGGAGTCTCAACTCACTTTAGCACACAGGATAATCCTATATTAGAACTACCGCTGGACACTGGAGTATTTACGTTGTCGGTAGTAGCAGAATCTGATAACTACTGCAGAGATACAGCCAATACTACTGTATCTGTAGTCCCAGATATCATAGCATTCATACCCAATGCGTTCACTCCAGATAATAAAGGCCCAGAATCAAATTCAGTATTTAGAGTTACCAGTGAACATGCTTCCAAATTTCATATTGAAATATTCAATAAATGGGGTCAACAAGTGTTTATGTCCGACAATATAGACCAGGCTTGGAATGGCACTTACCTCGGACAACACTGCCAAGATGGTGTATACGTTTATGCTATAGAATTGGTAAATCATGCTGGATCACTTTACAAGTACCAAGGTACCGTCAATCTCCTCAGATAAACTACTTTTTACCCCCCTATCCTTTATCGGATATTATGTACCTTCGTACGTATATTACCACGTCAAGTGCAATTAGACAAAACTGCTGAAAATAAAGAGATAGCTAGCCGATATCGCCAACTTCTTAAGGCCTCTAAATGGTCCAGAGAAAAAGGTGATATTACTATTATACGCAAAGCCTTTGTGATGGCAGTAGATGCTCACAGCTCTATGCGAAGAAAGTCTGGTGAGCCCTATATTTATCATCCTATAGCTGTGGCCAAAATAGCGGCAGAGGAAATAGGTTTGGGGACTACATCTATAGTCTGTGCTCTGCTTCATGACGTAGTAGAAGACACGGATATTACCCTTCAAGATATTGAATTTGCATTTGACTCTAAAGTTGCTAATATCATAGACGGTCTCACTAAAATAGCTGGAGTATTCGATACGAATTCTCCTCAAGCCGAAAACTTCCGTAAGATGCTGCTAACTATGGCAAACGATGTAAGAGTGATCCTAATAAAGCTGTGTGACCGACTGCATAATATGCGAACACTCGAGCACATGAGTGATAAGGGACAACTTAAAATAGCGTCAGAGACCAGTTTTATATACGCTCCTCTAGCACACAGACTCGGTTTATATGCCATAAAAACAGAACTAGAGGACCTATCGCTTAAATACATACAACCCGCACTTTATCAAAATCTTAAACATAAATTAAACGCAACTAAAGAACAAAGAACAAGATACATACGCTCGTTTATAAAACCTATAAAAATAGAACTTGATGAACTTGGTGTAGAATATGAAATAAAAGGCCGATCTAAATCCATTTTTAGCATCTATAACAAGATGACCACTAAAAACCTGGAATTTGAAGATGTATACGATCTATTTGCAATCCGCATAACACTAGACAGTGATCCAGAGGATGAGAAAATGGACTGCTGGAACGTATACTCTATAATCACCAGTATATTCAAACCTAACCCAGAGCGCATGAGAGACTGGATAAGCATCCCAAAAAGTAACGGATATGAAAGTCTACACGCAACAGTAATGGGACCTAAAGGTCAATGGGTAGAAGTACAGATACGATCCAGTAGAATGGATGCCATCGCAGAAAAAGGTTACGCAGCACATTGGAAATATAAAGAGAACTCTAACAATCAAACTACTAATAACCTAGATAACTGGCTAACTCAAATCCGAGAAATACTAGAAGATCAAGATGGGAATGCACTTGACTTTTTAGATGAATTTAAAATGAATCTCTATGCTAAAGAGGTTTTTGCTTTCACACCTAAAGGAATGATCAGAAAACTACCTAAAGGTGCTACTGCGTTAGATTTTGCTTTTGATATCCATACGGAAGTAGGAGCTAAATGCTTAGGTGCTAAAGTAAACGGTAAGCTAGTACCACTCAGTTATCAAATAGAGAATGGTGATCAAATAGAAATTCTTACCAGTGCAAAACAAAATCCCAATAAAGATTGGCTAAACTTCGTAAAAACTTCCAAAGCAAAGACTAAAATAAAGCAAAGTTTAAAAGATGACAAACGTGTAATAGCATCTATAGGAAAAGAAGCTCTCAACCGTAAAATGCGAAATGCCGGATTTCAATATACCGTAGATAATCTTAATAAAATAGTAGCATATTTTAGAACAGAAGACGAACTAGAACTCACCTACCAGATAGGTACAGGAGCTTTAGATAAAGAAAAAATAAAACTTAAAGAAATACTAGTAGAAAGTAAATCAGTACACAAACCGGGAAAAGAAAGAGAAGAAGCGCTAAGTTTAAAGAAAAAAACCTCGTCAGAGCTCCTTCTTGGAGATGCTACTATAGATCTAGATTACACCCTAGCACAATGCTGTAATCCCATACCCGGAGATCAAGTGGTAGGATTTATAACAGTAGGTGGTGAAATAAAAGTACATCAAACCAGTTGTAAAAATGCACAAAACCTAATGTCCAAATATGGTTATCGCATTATAAAAGCGCGTTGGGGCGGTGACCCTCAAAAAGAAGAAGAATTTGAAGCAGCTTTGGAGATTTCCGGTATAGATTCTCTAGGATTAGTAAGTAAAGTTACTGACATTGTTTCCAAACAGTTGAAAGTCAACATGAAATCAATGAGTTTTGAATCTTTGGATGGCACATTTATAGGCAAACTTAAACTACAAGTATCTGACAAAGAGCACTTAGAGCAACTTATGGAAGTACTTAGGAGCATAGACCAATACATAAAAGTAACTAGAATAGACCTCGACAACATACCAAAATAACCTAAAACACATGGATAACTCCACAGATATAAAAGAAGACGTAAAAAGTCTATTCACCTCTTATCTAGAAAAAAAAGGGCAGCGAAAAACCCCTGAGCGTTATGCTATCTTAGATGAGATATATAGTAACAAAAAGCATTTTGATGTAGATACACTTTATATCCAAATGAAAAACAGAAACTATCACGTAAGCAGAGCCACAGTATATAACACTTTGGACCTACTACAAGAGTGCGGTCTAGTAATAAAACATCAGTTTGGACAAAACATGGCTCAGTTTGAGCAAGCATATGGATACAAACAACATGATCACATTATCTGCAATACTTGCGGAAAGGTCATGGAGTTTTGTGATCCACGTATTCAGCAAATAACTTCTAAGATGGCAGAATTACTCAATTTTGAAGTATCAAGACATTCATTAAACTTATACGGAGATCCACTAGTAGATGAACTCGGACTCTGTATGAACTGTGACAATCAAGTAAAAGTAGTAGAAAAAAAATAGATGGTAGACGTATTATTAGGACTACAGTGGGGAGACGAAGGAAAGGGTAAAATAGCCGATTACCTCACCCCAAAATATGACGTAGTAGCTAGATTTCAAGGTGGACCAAACGCTGGTCATTCACTTGAATTTAACGGTATGAAGCACGTGCTTAACACTATCCCTTCTGGGATATTTCATGATGGATGTGTGAACATAATAGGAAATGGTGTAGTCATAGATCCTGTCCTATTTATGGCAGAAATAGATCGTACAGCTGCAGCAGGAGCTAATGTGAAGGAAAACCTTCGTATCTCTTACAAAGCTCACATCATTATGCCTACGCACAAAATACTGGATGCAGCTAGTGAGTGGAGTAAAGGAGACCAAAAAATAGGCAGCACACTAAGAGGTATAGGCCCTACTTATAGAGAAAAAATAGGTAGAGGTGGACTTAGAGTAGGAGAGCTTTTTGATCCTAATTTCGAAAAAAACTACCACGAAAAGAAAAAACGTTCGCTACAAATAGTGGAAACGTTTGGTTTTACAGATTTTGACTTACCCGCTATGGAAGAAGAGTTCTTCACCGCAGTAGAAAGGCTTCGAGAATACCAATTCGTAAATAGTGAATATCTTGTAAATGAGCACATTACTAATGGAAGTGATATCCTAGCTGAAGGTGCTCAAGGAAGTATGCTTGACATAGACTTTGGTTCATATCCTTTTGTAACCTCTAGTAATACTACTGTAGGTGGTGTATCGACAGGGCTAGGAATAGCTCCTAAGCATATCAATAGAGTAAAAGGAATATTCAAAGCTTACTGCACACGAGTAGGTAGCGGACCATTCCCATCAGAACTACATGGTGAGATGGGTGAGCATATACGCACTGTCGGTAATGAATTTGGCGCCACTACAGGTAGACCGCGTAGGACTGGATGGCTAGATCTCGTAGCTCTAAAATACGCTATCATGCTAAGCGGTGTAGACGAACTCTGTATGATGAAAGCAGATTGCCTAAGCGGCATAGATGAAGTAATGGTAGGAACTAGCTATAAGGGTGATCTCATAGAAACAGATCAAGTACCATTTGATTTAAATGCAGACAACTTTAAGTCAGTATACGAAGCTCATCCAGGATGGCATGAAGATATCACGCAGTGTAAAACACACGATTCACTTCCAGCAACTTTTCAAAACTACATCTCGGACATAGAACGTCAGATAAATACACCAATCAGTATTATATCTGTAGGACCGGGAAGAGATCAAACCATAGTTAATACAAAATAGGGCCTGAGTATATCTTTAACTCTTACATCAAACACCAAGTGATGTAATAGCATAAATGATACGAAAAAACGTAGCACTATAAAAACAATACAATCAAAGAACATGGACGCATACATATTCCCAGGACAAGGAGCTCAATTCGTAGGAATGGGCAAAGAGCTTTATGATACCAACGAAGAGGCAAAAGCCCTTTTTGAGAAAGCAAATGATATATTAGGATTTCGCATCACAGACGAAATGTTCGAAGGAACAGATGAAGGACTAAAGCAAACCAATATCACGCAGCCTGCGGTATTTCTTCATTCAGCTATACTAGCCAAGACTATAGCAGGTTTCAAACCTGACATGGTAGCAGGACATAGCCTAGGTGAGATATCTGCACTCGTAGCAGCCAACTGTCTCTCTTTCGAAGATGGACTAAAACTAGTAGCAATACGAGCAAATGCCATGCAAAAAGCATGTGAGGCAAATCCAAGCACCATGGCAGCCATCATAGGACTAGATGATGCTATAGTAGAAGAAGTATGTGCCAGCATAGAAGAAGTAGTAGTAGCGGCTAACTATAACTGCCCAGGCCAATTGGTAATCTCTGGAAGCAACGAGGGAATAGACAAAGCCTGTGAAGCCCTTACAGCAAAAGGAGCTCGTAGAGCACTTAAGCTTCCTGTAGGTGGAGCATTTCACTCTCCTCTGATGGAACCAGCCAGAGAAGAGCTAGCAGCAGCCATAGAGGAAGCTACTTTTAATACACCTACCTGCCCAGTATATCAAAACGTAAGTACACAAGGGGAAACTGACCCAGCAAGGATAAAGGCTAATCTAGTAGCACAGCTTACCTCTTCTGTAAAATGGAACCAATCCGTTCAGAATATGATAGCCGATGGAGCCACTAAGTTTACCGAAGTAGGCCCAGGTAAAGCGCTACAAGGAATGTTGATTAAGATCAATAAAGAAGTAGCCAGAGAAGGAATCAGCTAGTAATACCAATTTACATCGGCTCCACTATTTTAAGTGTAGCCGTCAGAAAGTATCTGATTTCATTTAGAGACGAACTATATTGCCTAGACTTGCATCTTACATTATGGAAGAGATATACGTCAATAGAGAAATAAGAGATACGCTAATAAAATTAGCAGTACAAAATAAAACAATCACTTTCTCTAGGTTAAATACTGAATCAAACTCAGGATATAATTACAGAGATGCTGATGAGCGAGACAGTTTTACTGAAGACATTGAAGCTATTTCTATGAGCGAAGTAAAAAATGGAAGACCACCTCTCGGGTGTATGGTCGTGTTTAAAAGTGGTTCGGTGACTAAACCTATACTAGAGAGTTTGTACACGATGTGTAAGGAGTTCTATGACTTAACCCCTGAGACAACAAAGCTTAATTCCAAGTTTCTAAAAGACCTACAAACCAAATGTCAGGAGTATTGGCAAATTTCAGAGAATTACGACGAATTTGGACCCCGAAAAATGTAAAAATATAATTTAATAAGTGCCTTTAACTGAAATGAAAAAACTATCCTACATACTATTACTAACCGCCAGTACCCTCCTACTAGCCTGTGACTCCCAAGTGAATAAAAGTACCGAAGAAAAGAATACAGCCTCACCTACTATACAAGCAGATCCTAAAGAAATGCTCACTCAAGCGTATCAGCTATTTAAAGAAGGCGATGACGCTGCCTCTATCCTGCTGGCAACTGAGGTACTGGAAATCGGTAGAGAAACCAATAACGATACACTGGTAGGCAGAGCATTAACTTCTCTGTGCAGAAATGCTCAGCGTAGTTTAGATACGAATAGACTAGCAGAGCTAAGCACTCAGTTAGTAGATTTAGCAGCTTCTTCTAATAATCAGCAGTGGCTTATGTACAGAGCACATATGAATGCAGAAATGTGGCGACTAATCGGGAATATGGATAAAGCAGAAGATTTCTATACCGAAAGTATGGAAATCAGTCTGGCACTCGGTGCTACCGGAATGTATACCATTGATCATTTCAATAAGTCATTTGTATCTACCGCCAAAGGAGATTTCAAAACTGCCAACGCACTCATAAAGAAGTACTATCTGCTGCGAAAAGAAGCAGATCCGAAATCAAAAGATGCGTATGGATTGATAGCTTTGGCATACTTACTAGAGCAAAAAGGAAACTACAAAGGAGCACATGAAGTAGCTGTGGTTACCCGCAGATTATTTGAAGAGCAAAACCTTTTTCCAGAACCACCAGATGAGAAACCCTTGATATTAGTAGAGTTCAAAGTTCATGAGATCTTAAAGCCAAGTATATTAGAAGAAATAAGCACAAATTCTATTTCAGCATCTGTTTCGAGTTTATTGGAGAAGTATTTGGAGTAGTAATTAACTGATTCAGGCAACTTTTACGTCTACACCAAACCACTCAAAATCGCACAACGAATAACACAGTGAAAAAGAAAAAAATACCATTGTGCTATTTTTAGCATTTTTAATAATCGCTTTTCATCTTATACCAGAACAAATTCTAGTAAGAAGATGCTTGCTATACGTTATTTGGCTAGTGGAGAATAATGGGGTGCAAGTCATATAGCTCCCGGACCTAGCAGGTAATGCAAATGAATTTTTCTTCGACAGTTGGCACTCACAAAACCCAATATAAACGAGTAGCCTATTCCCTGAAGACACGACTATAAGATTTACTCCGCGTGAATACCCGTAAGCTATCCTATATTGCCCACCAAACGAATGAGCCGTGCCCGAGATATGAACTTCTTAAACCTATTAATACTCTTACTCCCGCTCGCACTATCTATAAATGCGGCGGCTACTAGTGTCAATGGCACACTAAAAAATACCAAAAATGAGCCTATCCCTTACGCTACTGTATCCATAAAAAACTCCAAGCAAGGAGTCATCTCTAATCTAAAAGGAGAATTTACTTTATACCTGTCTCCAGGTGACTACGTGCTGATGACGAGAGTATTAGGCTACAAAACCAGTGAGCAAAACATCCAAGTAAGACAATCTGTTCTACAAGTGACCATCATACTAGCAGACGCTAGCCAGGAAATAGGTGAGGTAGTAGTCACCAAAGATAAAAGTGATTTAGCTAAACAGCTACTCAGAAAAGTACAAGCTAGGAGAAAAAGTAACCAAGATTATATAAATTCGTTCACAGCTGAATATTACTGCAAAAACACCTTAGAAAAGAGTCTCTCAAAACAGATAGATACCACAGATAAAATAGACACTAGTAACTCCAGAAAAAATACTTACTTCCAAGAAACCTACTCAAAACTATTCTTTAAAAAGAAAAACCGATTTAAAGAAGTGCAGCAAGGATATAGGGACTACCAATTCCAAGAGTACGAAAAACCCAATTCTTCTATATCTCTGGGAGCACAGATAAGCGGTACCCAAAGAGGTGATTTTTATGAAAATCAGACACTAGAGACTAATCCGCTTCACATAGTACATAATAGGCAAGAAGCAGATTTCAACTTGTATCAGAATACGCTAGACATCCCCATGTTTAGTGAGACTCCGTTCACCTCTCCTATCGGTGACAATGCATTGTTGGTATACAATTATGATTTAGTCAGATCCTTTTTCCAAGATGGACAAAAAATATATGAGATAAGAGTTTGGCCAAAATTTAAACAGTCTAATTTATTAAGTGGTACGCTATACATAGAGGATGAAACCTTTGCTTTGACCAGTTCATTGATCTCATTTCCTTCGCACTCGCTCTTCTTTTTAGAGAAGTTTGACCTAGTACAGAGTTATATACGAATAGATAGCTCCTACGTATTAGACCGTGAGGAATATATCTACCATTCTAAAAGTACAAATAAAATAACGATAAGTACCGTCGAGAGAAAAAATGGAGAGATCCTATCAGAGTCTGAGCGTGTAAAACATGAACCATCCTATGGTAATACCCTGATACAGTATAAAAACCATCTCATCAATGAAGAAATTGCAAACTCATTTATGAATAAAGGTCAACTTATCTTCACTGAAGGTGCAGATAGTCTCTCAGATGATTTCTGGAATAGCGCAAGGCCACATACTCTTAAACCAAAGGAATTATCATTTATCCAAAAGCAGGATAGTATTTTCAAACACAGGAATAGTTACGAGTTTCTAAGAGAGCAAGATTCTATAGTAAATGCTATAAAGTGGTATAATATACTTTTGACAGGTGTCTCTCATATAAATAGGCCAAAGGGAATGACCTACTTTTTCTCCCCGCTACTTACTGCAGTACGTCCTCTTGCAGTGGGCGGCTATAGACATGCTCTAGCAGGTAGCCTAGAGAAAAAGTGGAATAATAAAAAGAAACTAACCATCACCTATGAGGCGAATTATGGATTTAGAAATCAAAATGTAAAAGGATTTGGGACCATAGATTATACCTTTAATCCAAAAAAATATTCATCTTTTTTCATAAGAGGAGGTGATAACTATGATGTACTAAATGACGACGAGTCGCTCATAGCTACATTTGGCAGAGGTAATTTTTTGCGAAAAATAAACGCAGGACTAGGTGGTCAGCACGAGATAGTCAATGGTTTACTAGCTAGTGGATCATTAGACTTTTCTACCTATAACAGTATTCAGAATCTAACACTAGCTCCTTGGTCAGAGAGGCTATTTGGTGGATATAATCTGCCTCAAAACTTCCCTGGATATAATCAAGTGATTCTTGAATTGGGACTCGTATGGGCTCCTAAGCTGCAATACGTCATGACCAAATATGAGAAAGTCTCTACAGGAACTGATTACCCAAAGTTTAGTCTTAACTACCGCAAAGGTATCAAGCCCTTATTTGGAAGTAATGTCAATTATGACTTCCTCACGGCAGGTGTTAACCAAGATATAACAGTAGGCACCTTAGGCACTAGTAAGTACCTTATAAATGCAGGTAGGTTTGTGAATGATAGAGAAATACGTATAGCAGATCAGCAGTTTTTCAGAAGTTCGGACAGGTACTTTTTCTCTAATCCGTTATATACTTTTCAATATTTAGATACCGCCTTGAGAACTACTAAGGCATTCCTACAAGGTCAATACTTACACCAGTTTAACGGAGCTCTTATGAATAAGATTCCCGTTATCAATAAACTAAAACTACAGGCTGTGGCTGGAGCTGGCATCTTAATGTTAGAGGATAATGGGTATACGCATTCTGAAATATTTATAGGATTAAGTAAATCTTTTCGTATCAAAGGTCAAGTATTTAAAATCACCACTGCGTATGTTTCCGCTGCCAATACAGAGACAGAATATACCGATGGTTTTAAAATCGGAATAGACATATACGATTCTTGGAATCACTCTTGGAGCTATTAAAAACAAGAATATTCACAACTGTTTTACTTCAAAAAAATCTTGTTTTTGAAGAATATATTTTGCGTACCTGTCTATACCCGAAAGATGAATAAAACCAGCAGACTCTCCTACAATTTATATACTGAACTAGTCTTTAGTTTATTGGCGTATAAATCACTTATATTACCTTATAGTTTTTTTTACTATAAGTTTATATATATTCGCAAAGAACAAATCGAAAAATTTATGCGAAGACACTTACTTATTTTGACAGTACTCTGTATGGGAGTTCTATCATCCTCTGCACAAACTACCGTGAAAGGTACAGTGACAGATAGCCTTAATCAGCCGATATTTGGAGCAGCTGTAGTAGAAAAAGGAACTAACAATGGAATGATCACAGACGAAAATGGAGCATTTACGCTGAACGTAGCAGACACCAAAACAGCAGTATTGATCATAAGTTACTCCGGATACAGTAATAAAACAGCACCTGTGAAAGGACGAAGTGTTCTTAAAATAATATTAAAGAGTAACATAGAGGGATTATCAGAAGTAATGGTAGTAGGATATGGTACATCTACAAAAAAGGAATTTACTGGTGCCAGTTCAAATGTAATAGGAGAAGACTTAGAAAAATTAAATATCCCACGTATTGATCAAGCTCTGCAAGGACAGATAGCAGGTGTAACTATTAATACTAACTCTGGCTCACCAGGTGGAGGAGCTGCGATACGAATAAGAGGACTATCTACCTTTGGAGATAATGATCCGCTGATACTCGTAGACGGAGTAGTATATGACAGTGAAGGACTTAACTCCCTAAACCCAAATGATATAGAAAGCGTAAACGTACTAAAAGATGCCACAGCTGGCATATACGGTGTACGTGCTGCAAATGGCGTAATACTTATAGAAACCAAAAAGGGCAGAGCCAATAGTAAGCCTACTATTGAACTAAGCACCTACTTTGGAGTGCAGCAAGCTGCCAGAAAACTAAGCTTACTGAATGCTACAGAATATGCAGTAATAAAGAATGAAACATTTGCCAATGGTGGCGATGCTCTTCCTTTTAATAACACTAGATTAGGGGAAGGAACAGACTGGCAAGACGCAGTTTTTCAAAATGCAAATATTCAAAACTATAATGTGACTATAAGTGGAGGTAGTGATAAGACTACCTATAGCATAGGAGGCAGTTATTTTAGCCAAGACGGCATAGTAGGTGGAGATAAGTCTAACTTTACTAGAATGAATGCTCGTGTAAATCTAAACACAGAAATGAGCAAAAAGATGCGACTAAGTAGTGTATTCCTATACACAAACGAAGAGCGTAATGCACTCCAAGAAAACGGAATAGGCTCCGTACTATATAATACTATTAATGCATTCCCAACTCAAGGTCTTGACTCTTACTTAGAAGAAGTTAGTGATATAATCAATCCACTAGCACAGATGGCTAACACCTATAATACCTCTTACGTAGATAAGTTTGTAGGAAAGGAAGAGATTGCTTATGATATTACCAAAAACTTAACCTTTACAAATAGATTCAATTATAATTTCGCATTAGTAGATCAAAAAGTATTCTCTCCACTAGCCTATTACGGGCCAGGAAAAGCTCAGAACAGTGCTCAAGACGCTGCTCTCACGCCTTTTATGGTAGAGATAGCACCTGGTACCGAAATAGAAAGAGGAGCAAGTGTATACGAGTCAAGAGCAACCTATAGTGACCTTAACTTCGAGAGCTTTGTAAACCACGAGTATACATTTAGGCTTGTACATCGCATCAAGACTACTGCAGGTCTTTCAGTCTTTAGCAGAACTGGACAAGGACTAGGCGGCACAGCATACAACATACCAAACAACTCTATAGATTATGCAGATATCTCTGCTAATTTGGCTCCTGGAGGATTCTTAAATAATACAAATTCATTTCAGTTTCAAGAGCGTTTGTTATCTACTTTTTTGAGAGCGGAATATCGATACAGTACAAAATATAACGGCTCATTTATTATCCGTAGAGACGGATCTTCTAAATTTGGTCCAAATAATAGATACGGTATATTCCCTACCGTTTCAGGAAGTTGGATGATATCAGAAGAAGACTTTTATGGCTTTGACCGTATCAAGTATCTAAAACTAAGAATGAGTTATGGAATAAGCGGGAACGACCAAATACCAAACTTTGCTTACCGTGGACTATTAGACGGTGAAGGAGTATATGTATTTGACGATATTATCACATCTGGAGTGGCTATCGGTAGAGCAGGAAACCCTGACCTTAGATGGGAAACTACGCGTCAGTTTAATATAGGAACAGACCTGAAAGTGGGCAAAGGTTTTGACCTTACAGCTAACTACTTTATCAAAAATACAAGAGATTTACTTTTTCAACCAGATGTGTCTGGTGTGCTCGGTACGGCTGGTGCTGGCAGCTTCCCTCCTGTTATTAATGCAGGTGATGTAAGTAACAGAGGAGTAGAACTAGAACTCCGTTACGCCTCGGACTTTACTAAAGAATTCAGATGGGGTATGAGCTTGAATAGTACTTACATCAAAAACGAAGTTCAAAAGACGCCAGACGGAGTAGATTTCTTGCCCGGTGCTAGTTTTGGTGTTGGGGGAAATATTGCTACTCGATTCGAAAAAGGTTACGCCATAGGGTACTTTATAGGGTATGAAACAGATGGAGTATTCCAAACACAAGAGGAGATAGATAACGCATCTGTAGTTCAAGATGGAGCCAAGCCAGGAGATCTCAGATTTGTAGATCAAAATAAAGATGGTAAGATTAGCTTCAGTGATGATAGTGATCAAACAGAACTAGGATCAGCTATCCCAACATTTACTTTTGGGTATAATCTGAATGCAAGCTACAAAGGATTTGATGTATCAGCTAATCTATACAGTGCCATAGGCCAAGAAATAATCAGAAACTATGAGAGACAGCAACCCTTTGCTAATCAGCTAACATATAACATAGACAGATGGACAGGTGCAGGAAGTACTAACGAAAACCCGAGGCTCACTACTGATCTCAATAGAAATAGCACATTTTCTGATTTTTATGTAGAAAACGGGTCATTTTTAAGGCTAAAAAATCTACAGTTAGGGTATACGTTACCTAAGGCGATGCTTGGTAAACTAAAAATCCAAAGCACTCGTATATATGTAGCAGCTAACAACCTAATTACCATTACTAACTACCAAGGATTTGATCCAGACTTGGGATCATTTGGTGGTGCATTAGCAGCAGGAATAGACTATGGATTTTATCCGCAAGCAAGAACTATAATGACAGGACTATCTATTAAATTTTAAGAAATCATGAGAAATAATACATTAAAAATATCCGCAATTTGTCTCATAGCAGCCTCACTGTTTGCTAGCTGCGAAAAGTTTTTAGATCTAAACCCTTTATACACGCAAGATGCAGAAAACTACTTTGAAACACCCGTAGACTACGAGCGTGCTCTTACTGGGGCTTACGACTTACTTCAGTCCTCATTCATCACGGTATGGATAGGCGAGATAGCAAGTGACAACGCCATAGCTGGCGGAGAGAGTGTGACAGATACAGAAGGTCTCCACGAGATAGAAAACATGACTCACGATGCAGTCAACAATGAAATTAGAAATGTTTTCAGATGGAACTATGCAGGTCTTACACGTGCTAATTATCTGCTTGAACATAAAAACAAAATAGACTTTGATGGGAAAGCAAATATCATAGCTCAAGCTGAGTTTCTAAGAGCCTACTACTATTTTGAATTGGTAAAATACTTCGGTGATGTACCGCTAGTACTGGACAAAAGACTAGGAGCCGAGGAGGTGACACAAATAGAAAGAACACCCAAAGCAGAGGTCTATGCTCAGATAGAAGCAGATCTTAGAGCCGCTGAGCCCTCTCTAGAATGGACCGTATCACAAAAAGGTCGAATCACTAAAGGGGCTTGTCTATCCCTTTTAGGTAAGATTTTATTATACCAAAATAAATTTGACGCTGCATCTATCGTATTAGATCGCGTGATTACCGAGGGACCTTATCAATTAATTACCGATTACACAGAGTTATTTTCGGCAGCAAACGAAGGCAACTCTGAAACTGTATTCGACGTAGAATATAGTGGTGCTGAAGGTGGCGGATATGGTTGTCTCATTTGCTTAGAAGGAAATGCTGCTCCAGGTTTTCACGGTATTAGACAATACAATGGTCCGGAGTATGGTGATGGCAATAGCTATAACCTGCCTACAGAGAAGTTGTACAACTCGTTTGCTCCAAGTGATATTCGCAGAGACGCAAGTGTACTAGATATAGATGCTTATATAGCAACACAGCCCAATGCTAGTGATATTACATATGCAAAAGGTGGAGGTGGCCATACGGGGTACTATAATAATAAATATATAAAACGTCAAGGTGAAATAGGTCTTCCTGATAATGACTTAACTAGTCCGGTAAATTACAGAGTGATACGCTATGCTGACGTACTCTTAATGGCTGCAGAATGTCATAACCGTGCTAATGTGCCCAATGACAGCAAAGCAAGAGGTTACCTAAAAGAAGTAAGAGACAGAGTAAATATGCCAGAAATAACATCTAGTGGCACTCAGCTGACGGAAGATATCTGGACAGAACGTAACTTTGAACTTTCTGGAGAAGGACATAGATTTTTTGACTTAGTACGCACAGGGAAAGCAGCAACTGAAATAACAGGTTTTATACCTGGTAAGCACGAACTATTCCCTATTCCTTTAGTAGAAATAGACCTTGCTGGAGGCAACTGGTCTCAAAATCCTAATTATTAACAGAACCATAAAACAAACACAACAATGAAAAAAACAACATTATTATTTTTATCTTTAGCTCTTATTCTAGGAATATCGAGCTGTAAAGAGGACGACACGCCCGTTCTAGGAGCTGCTCCTACAGAGGCAGACGCAGCATTTACCTACGCTCCTACTGCAGCTAATGCAAACATTATTGACTACACCGCGACTAATGCCGGATTCACTTACAGCTGGAATTTTGATAATGGTACAAATGCCGCTACCAAAGAAGCTACTGCTGAATACCCAAACAAAGGAACTTATACAGTTACTTTAACAGTATTTAATAGCGGAGGAAGTGCTAGCACATCTCAAGACATAATTATTGCAGATGATGATGCAAGCTTACTAAACAATCCATTGTACACCTTATTAACTGGTGGCACAGCTGGTAGTGGAAGTAAAAGTTGGGTTATAGATTCCACTCGCCAAGCTCACTTAGGTGTAGGACCAGTAGCTGGTACATGGCCAGAATGGTGGGACGCTGATCCAGGAGCTAAAGCAAATTCAGGATTATATAGTGATAAGTATACTTTCAGTTTATCTGGATTTGGATTTGATCACGTTACAAACGGACTTGTATTTGTAAAGACTGGATCTCAAGGTCAATTCCCAGGTTCATATGAAAATTCTGATGATTGGTCTGCTCCGTTTTCGGATCAGTTAAATGAAAATTGGACTATTGTGGAAGGAGAAGACACAACTATTTCAATTTCCGGGAAAGCATTTTTAGGAATGTACACTGGTGTAAGAGAGTACAAAATAGTAACATTAAGTGAGAATGAACTTACCGTCAGATATGTTGACGTTGCTGATCCTACTACTGCTTGGTACTTAAGATTAGTGCCAGAAGACTTCCCCGTAGATGGTGGAGGCGGCGGAGGCGGAGTAGATCCTGTCAACACAAGCATACTAACGCTACCAATTGATTTTGAAGACGGTAGTGACACCTCTCAGTGGGAAGCCTTCGGAGAAAGTACTCTTGCAGTTGTTGACAATCCTCAAACTGGAGGAATAAATTCAAGTAGCAAAGTATTAGAAACTGTTCATGGTAGCGAAACTTGGGCTGGAGTATTTGTTAACCTTAAAGACAAGTTTGATTTCATGTCTGGTAGTCCAACTATTACGCTTAAAGTATGGGCTCCGGTTACTGGAAATTTCAAAGTAAAAATGGAAAACTTTGCTAAACCTACTGAAAATACTGAAAAGGATATCACTGTAGATACCGCAAATGAGTGGGTAGAAATAAGTGTTGATTTCAGTGATATTGACGCTAGCAAGTTTGATAGACTAGTATTGTTCCCTGGATGGAATATATCTAATGCAGGGACCTTCTACTTAGACGATATTTCACAGAAATAATACTTTCAATACCAAAAAAGAAGGGAGTACTGTCTTAGGATGGTCTCCCTTTTCTTGGTGAAAAACGTATGAAATATAAAATATTTGCTATATTAATTGTATCTATCAGCCTTTGGAGCTGCAAAGACGATGAACCAGATGTAGCACTATTGTTACCATCAAATCTCTCTGTAGAACTCACATTATCAGACGATGACGAAGGATTAGTAAGCGTAAAAGCTACGGCCAACAACGAAAATTTTTATACTATACGTTTCGAAGATGGTGATAATACCGAAGTAATAGAAAGCACTGATGGTATAGCACTTCACCAATACACGAGCAGTGGCCTATACACAATCATAACAAAAGCACACACCACAGTTAATGATTTAATCCAGAGTGAAGACACAATAACAGTTACTATAACCTCTACCACAAATCAAAATGGCATCCCTGTAAATGGATTTATATCCCCCCTAACTTATAACGGCTACACATTAGCATGGAACGACGAGTTCTCTGGTAATCAACTCGATGAGTCTAGCTGGAACTATGAGATAGGCACAGGAAGCAGTGGCTGGGGAAACAATGAATTACAATATTATCAAAGACAAAATGCCTCCGTTCAGAATGGATACCTCACTATAGAGGTAAAAAGGCAAGCTGCAGGAGGTAGTCAATACACAAGCAGTAGAATTACCACTCTCAGAAAACAAAGTTTTAAGTATGGCAGAATAGACATCCGTGCAGCTATGCCAAAAGGACAGGGTCTGTGGCCAGCACTATGGATGTTAGGTGATCAGTTCACTTCTTCAGGATGGCCCTCTTGTGGTGAGATAGATATTATGGAAATGGTAGGCGGTACATCTAACGGCAAGTCTGACAGGATAACACACGGAACACTGCATTGGGATAACTTCGGTAATTATGCCTCTTTTGGTGGTAAAACTTCCACTACTAAAAAAGATTTAAATGAAGAGTTTCATGTTTATTCTATTATTTGGGATAGTCAAGGTATAAAATGGCTACTAGATGATAGGCAATTTCATGAAATCAGCACAAATGAGTCCCATATGAATGAATTTCAAGAAAAGTTTTTCTTTATCTTTAATGTAGCAGTAGGTGGCAACTGGCCGGGAAGTCCTGACCAAAATACCGTATTCCCGCAAAAAATGCATGTAGATTATGTCCGCGTATTTCAGAAATAAAAAAATTCATGCTACTTTTATGAACCTTGCACTATTCCATACCGTATGATGAAAAACATATATATAGGTTTAATTTTATGCCTATGTTGCACTTCAGGATGTGCTCAGAAAGACCAAGAAAATAGGAATATCCATATAGAAGGAAATCAACTAATAGTAGAAGGCTCAGCATTCATAATCAATGGAATGAACTGGAACTACAGACCTATAGGTTATAACTATGAATATAATCTTTGGAGCCAATCAGATGTAAAAATAAAATCGGTACTAGACAAAGAAATGTCAATGCTTCAAGATATAGGAGTTAATTCAGTCCGAATATACACTGGGATACAACCTAAATGGATAGAGTATATATACCGAAAATATGGTATATATACTATGATAAACTACTCCTTCGGCAGATATGGTTTACAAATAGAGGGAAAGACAGTATCCCCTATTCACTATGATGATAAGGCCACACAACATGTGCTTCTGAAAGAAGTACATGAAATGGTCGAGCTATATAACGCCACACCTGGACTGCTTCTCTATCTTCTAGGCAATGAAAACAACTATGGTTTATTTTGGAAAGGTTCTGAGACGGAGGATATACCCAAAGAAGAAGACATCCCTACGGAGCGAGTTCAGCATCTATATAGGGCTTTTAATCTAGGATGTGAACTAATCAAAAGTATAGACCCGACACTGCCTGTGGCAATATGCAACGGAGACTTACAATACATTGACATCATAACTGAGGAATGTAAAATTGCTGATATACTTGGCATAAATACATATAGAGGAGTTTCATTTGGAGATCTTTTTGCAAAAGCAAAGTCGAGTTGGAATAAGCCAATTCTACTTACAGAGTTTGGTGCAGATGCTTTTGACGTTGTAAAACAAAAAGAAGATCAAAACACTCAAGCAAAATACCTACTCGGCAATTGGAAAGAGATCTATCAGAATGTCGACGGTCTTGGAAAAAGCAATAACTGTATAGGTGGCTATACTTTTCATTTCAGCGATGGATGGTGGAAAACAGGTCAAACTGAAAACTTAGATAAACACGATTCTACAGCCTCTTGGGAAAACGGCGGCTACTCAGAAGACTACATAAAAGGTCAAAATAACATGAATGAAGAATGGTTTGGTATCTGTGCTAAAGAACTAGCGGATAGTTCTGGATCATATACTCTCGCACCTCGAAAGGCCTATTATACCGTTAGACAAATTCATAAAATAAATCCTTATCAGAATAACCAAACAGTCGAGAAATTAAATTTATATTTCTCCAATATTGATCTTAGAGACACTCTGCAAAATGCTCCAAGTCCTAGGATAATTTCAAATTAACAAATAAGATACTACACGATAAATGGCTACACAATCTGAGCATACGACAGAAGAAAACATTGATATAAAAAGACTTAAAATAGAGGGCGAAAACTTCTATTGCATTTCCAACTACGACAGAATGCGTCCCTTTTTTATGAGCATAGTAAGTGACTCACATCACTGGATGTTTATATCTAGCAATGGAGCATTAAGTGCTGGGCGTAAAAACTCTGAAAACCCACTTTTCCCTTACTATACGGCCGATAAGATAACCGAGTCTTCGGATACTACAGGGAGTAAGTCTATTTTTCAAATACATCAAGATGGCGAGACCAAAGTGTGGGAACCGTTCTCTGAGCGTAATGTTGGTATAAATAATACAACTAGAAACCTATACAAAAATGCAATAGGAAATAAAATAATTTTTGAAGAGATAAACCACGATTTAGGACTCAAATTTAGATATGAGTGGAACTCTAGTAATATTTACGGATTTGTACGTAAATCCTCTTTAGAAAATACTTCCGATACAAAATTAACAGTAACCATATTAGACGGGATACAAAACATAATGCCAGATGGTGTGAGTAGTGATTTACAAAACTCTGCAAGTAATCTAGTAGATGCATATAAACGTAATGAGTTAGATGTAAACTCTGGAATGGGCATCTATGCTCTAAGTGCTATCATAGTAGATAAGGCAGAACCGAGTGAAGCACTCAAAGCGAACGTAGCTTGGTCACTTGGATTAGAAAACCCAACCTACTTGGTATCTTCTCTTCAATTAAATAACTTTAGAAAAGGTAAATCAGTAACTCAAGAAGAGGACATAAAAGCAGAAAAAGGAGCATACTTCCTAAATGCTGCATTAGAACTAGCTCCTGCTACCAAAACAGAATGGACCATAGTAGCAGATGTAAACCAGAGCCAGTCTGCTGTGGTTTCTCTCATGGACTACATCCATAATCAGAAGGACCTAAAATCTCTGATAGATAAGGACATTAACTTAGGTTCTAAGCTTTTGATAGAACTTAACTCGTCTTCTGATGGTATGCAGCTGTCTGCGGATGTATTCAGAGATACGCGTCACTTTGCAAACACATTATTTAATATAATGCGTGGAGGTATTTTTGATTTCAATTACCAAATAGAAAAATGGGATTTAAGTAATTACCTAGCAGCGGCTAATAAAAAAGTATACGCTAGTCATAAGGATCTTCTAGATGGTTTAGATGATATCTTCACCTCATTTGACCTTAAAAAAATAGCAAATCAAAGCTTAGATAAGGACTTTAAAAGACTGTGTACTGAGTACATGCCCCTAAAATTCAGTAGAAGACACGGCGACCCAAGTAGACCTTGGAACAAGTTTTCTATTAATACAAGAAGTGAAATAGACGGCTCTAAAATATTAGACTACGAAGGAAACTGGAGAGATATTTTTCAAAACTGGGAAGCACTAGCTCTCTCCTATCCTGCTTTCACGGAGAGTATGATTCACAAGTTTTTAAATGCCACTACTTTCGAAGGGTACAATCCGTACAGAGTGACCAAAGGCGGTTTTGACTGGGAAACAGTAGAACCAGATAATCCGTGGTCTTACATAGGCTATTGGGGAGATCACCAAATTATCTACTTACTCAAGTTACTAGAGCTCAATGAGAAGTACTTTCCAGGTCAGCTAAGTAAAAGTTTTAATACAGATTCATTCGTATATGCCAATGTCCCTTATAAAATAAAAAGCTACAAAGACATCCTAAGAAATGCAAAAGATACTATTCAGTTTGATGAGAAACTGGATGCTAAAATCAGAAAGAACAGAGAAATACTTGGTTCTGATGCCTCACTGCTTATAGATGAGCACGATGACATTTACTCCGTAAATTTCGTAGAGAAAATACTAGCTACTGTGTTAGCTAAGCTTTCTAATTTTATACCCGGAGGTGGAATATGGATGAATACGCAACGCCCAGAATGGAACGATGCTAACAATGCATTAGTAGGCAACGGAGTATCCATGGTTACGCTGTATTACCTCCGTAGATTTTTAATCTTCTTTGATAAACAGATAACAGACCCTGTCGAGGAGAGAGTAGAACTATCTAATGAGCTAATTATCTTTTTCAAAAAAATACAATCCACTTTTGAGGATAACAAACATTTACTAAAAGAGGATATAAATGATACTCAACGAAAGGAAATACTGGATAGCCTAGGACAGGCTGGTAGTGACTACCGAGAGCACATCTATAAGCAAGCTTTTTGGGGTGAAAAAAGAACTATTTCGTATAGACGTCTCAGAAATTTTATAAAGTTAAGTCTCAAATTTATAGAGCATACCATAAAAGCAAACAAACGAGAGGATAAGCTATACCACGCTTATAACCTGATGACTATAGAGAACGATACGGAAGTATCCATATCTTATCTAAGTGAAATGTTAGAAGGTCAAGTGGCAGTGCTTAGCTCCGGTTATCTATCTCCTAAGAAAGCATTAAAGCTTTTGGATAGTATGAAGAAAAGTGATCTTTTCCGTCCAGATCAATACAGTTACTTGCTCTATCCAAACAAGCAACTACCTAAGTTCTTAGAAAAAAACAATATCCCAAAAGCAACTGTCACTCGCTCTAAGCTTATCAGTGCCATGTTAACTGATGGTAATAAATCATTAGTTGAACAAGATGTGAAAGGGGAGTATCATTTCAATGGTAATTTTAAAAATGCCGCTGACTTAAGCAAGGCCTTAGAGGATATGAGTACTTCCAAGTATTCCAAACTTATAGTCCAAGAAAAAAAGGCAGTGTTAAATATCTTCGAAAAAGTATTTAACCATAAAGCATTTACAGGAAGGTCTGGCACATTTTATGGCTATGAAGGTCTAGGATCAATATACTGGCATATGGTTTCTAAACTTCAACTGGCAGTACAAGAAATTTGTTTTAATGCAGTAGATCGAGAGGAAACTGATGAAATAATCGGCAGATTGCTAGAGCATTATTACGAAATAAATGCAGGTATAGGCGTACATAAGTCGCCTGAACTTTACGGTGCATTTCCTACCGACCCATATTCACATACCCCAGGAGGTAAAGGTGCTCAGCAGCCTGGTATGACCGGTCAAGTAAAAGAAGACATCCTCAGCAGATTTGGCGAGTTAGGTGTTTTAGTAAATAACGGAGAACTGTACTTCAATCCTTGTTTGCTACGCAAAAATGAATTCACTGTACAAGCTCGTAATTTCCACTACGTGAATATACAAAAGGAGCATAAAAAGTTTGCTCCAGAAATAGGTTCACTTTGTTTTACATTCTGTCAAGTACCTATCATCTATAGGTTGGCTGCAGAAAGTAGAATGGAAATAACGAAAAAGGATGACAGTAGGATAACCTATGATACACTTCATTTAGATGATGAACATAGTGCTCATATCTTTAATAGAACTGGAGAGGTAGCACTAATAACAGTATACATAGATGAGTCTATCTTAAAATAAACTAGCGATGAAAATGAGTAACATATGTCGCTTTTTTCTACTCATTGGAATTATTGTATTTTTCTCATCTTGTAGCAACATCCAAATAAAAAACGATAAACTATCCCAAATGAATAATAATAAAACCGCCTCCGAAATACTGGGTAATCCTAAGTATTTGGCAATAAGCTACGGTGGGTACCGAGAGATAAGTAGGGATATACAACCTACCATTCCTCAGTTAAAAAACGATATGAAAATATTGGCTGCTATGGGTATAAAAGTTTTGCGAACCTATAACACACATTACAAGCAAGCTGCAAATTTACTTCAAGCGATAAGCGAGTTAAAAGCCAAAGATACAGACTTTGAAATGTATGTAATGCTAGGTGTATGGATAGATTGCCAAAATGCTTGGACAGATATACAACCAAACCACGATGCGGAAAATGAAGAGGCCAATGCATCAGAAATACAACGTGCAGTTGACCTTGCTAATAAGCATCCCGATATTGTTAAAATAATAGCAGTAGGCAATGAGGCTATGGTCAAATGGGCAGCAAGCTATTTTGTACAACCTAATGTGATATTAAAATGGGTGAACCACTTACAAGAACTTAAACAAACAAACAAACTAGATAAAGATCTATGGATTACCAGTTCAGATAATTTTGCTTCTTGGGGCGGAGGAGATCCACTATATCACTGTGAAGATCTAGAAAATCTAATAAAAGCTGTAGATTACGTCTCTATGCACACCTATCCTATGCACGACACGCACTACTATCCCGTGTTTTGGGGGACCGATACTGAAGAAGTAAACTTGAGTAAAAAGGAAATCGTAGAGCGAGCAATGCAGAGATCTATAACCTATGCCAAAGGGCAGTATGACAGCTCTGCAAAATATATACACGGCATAGATAGTACCAAAGAGATACACATAGGCGAATCTGGCTGGGCAAGTGCCTCTGCCGGCTTTTATGGTGCCAATGGCTCCAAGGCTTGTGATGAGTATAAAGAAGGACTATACTATAAGATGATGAGAGATTGGACAAACGCAGAAGGCATTTCGTGCTTTTACTTTCAAGCTTTCAATGAAAAATGGAAAGATGCCCTAAACCCAGGGGGTTCAGAAAATCACTTTGGACTCTTTAAAATAAATGGAGAAGCAAAGTATGCCGTTTGGGATTTGGTAGACCAACGTGCTTTTGATGGCTTAACCAGAAATGGAAATAGTATTATAAAAACATACGAAGGCAACTTAGATTCTTTGCTAAAAGACGTAAAACTTCCACCTGTAAAACAGTTAAACTAAGAGTGAAGAGCCTAACTATATATTTACTGAGTTTTACTATAATGCTAATGGCTTGTAATACAGAAAAACAACTAGACGTCACCGTATACGAAACCTCTGCTTCAGGAGCTAAACTAGAGCAAAGAACAGAATTCACAAAAAGTGAATCAGCTACAGTACTTCGCATTTTACCCGAAGAAAAATTTCAAATCATTACAGGGTTTGGTGGATCGTTTACCGAGTCTAGTGCTCATTTGCTAAACGGACTAAGTCCTGCTAAACGCAAAGAGGTAATAGATGCTTACTTCAGTGATGAAGGTGCTAGATATTCACTCACTCGTACACATATGAACTCATGTGATTTTTCTGTTGGTCAATATTTTTATGCTCCCGTAGCAGATGATATGGAGCTGGACAGCTTCACTATAGAAGAAGACCTAGACGACATTATCCCAATGATAAAAGAAGCTATGGCTACCTCTACAGACGGATTTAAAATCATAAGCTCACCATGGACTGCTCCACCGTGGATGAAGGATAACAAGCATCACGTAGGCGGAAAATTACTACCTAAATACTATAAGCCTTGGGCACTTTTCTACTCTAAGTACATAGACGCTTACAAAGCAGAAGGAATAGACATCTGGGGATTCACCGTAGTTAATGAGCCTCACGGCAATGGGAATAACTGGGAAAGCATGCACTTCTCTCCTAAAGAAATGACGGACTTTGTACGCGAGTACTTAGGACCACAACTGGAAGAAGACGGTCACGATGTTAAAATTTTAGGCTACGACCAAAACAGAGCAGGCATAAAAGAATGGGTAGATGAAATGTACAAAGACGAAGCATCATCTAAGTACTACAGCGGAACAGCTATACATTGGTATGAAAGTACGTATGAAGTATTCCCAGAAGATTTGCAGTACGCTCATAACAAAGCACCAAACAAGTACCTTATAGAAACAGAAGGTTGTGTGGACTCTGAAGTTCCTAAATGGAAGGACGATAAATGGTACTGGAGCAAAGAAGCTAAAGACTGGGGTTGGGACTGGGCAAGTGAAGAAGACAAATACCTTCACCCAAAATATGCACCTGTTAATCGCTATGCGAGAGACATCATAGGGTGCTTAAATAATTGGGTAGACGGATGGATAGATTGGAATATGGTGCTAGACAAACAAGGTGGACCTAACTGGTTTGAGAACTGGTGTGTAGCACCCGTTCTAGTAGATATAGAAACGGACGAAGTGTACTATACTCCTATCTACTATACGATGGCACATTTCAGCAAGTTCATACGCCCAGGAGCGGTACGGATAGGTATGGAGAATGATGACAAAGATCTACAAGCTACAGCAGCACAAAATCCAGATGGCACTATAGCCATAGTAGTTTTTAATGAAGGAATGACCGCTAAAAGCTTTACACTAGAACTAACTGGCAGTAGCCAAACGATAAACATAGAGGCACAAACGATTCAGACTATCGTAGTGCAAAACTAAAACCCCAATATTATGAGCAAAACTATACAAAGGAATAGAGTACCATTTGGCCAAAAGATGGCTTTTGGATCAGGCCACTTAGTACTAAATTTATTGCCAGGATCTCTGGGTATCTTTATGTTCTTTTTACTCACTGCGTTCGGCTTAGATCCACTGGTAGCCGGGTTACTTGGTGGACTTCCTCGCATATTTGATGCCCTTACCGACCCTATAATGGGTTATATCACAGATAATACTAAATCAAGATGGGGCCGCAGAAGACCATATATTTTTGCAGGGGCAATCCTAAGCGGGATTCTTTTTGCGATTCTATGGCAAATGGATAAAGAAAACACCGCAAACTATAACTTTTGGTATTTCCTCATTCTGTCACTAGTCTTTATGGTAGGTAACACTATATACGCTACACCGCTAATTGGATTGGGCTACGAGATGAGTAGTGATTACAAAGAGCGTACGCGTCTTATGGCTTTTGCCAATACGGTTGGTCAAGTTGCTTGGATGATAGTACCTTGGTTTTGGGTAATCATAGCTTCGCCAGATATATTCCCGTTGACTGCTGAGGAGTTAAGTCAAATAAACGGACTAGGCTTAGGAGAGGAGGCTACTTCGAAGCTCGCTCGGGAAGCATTACAGGCTAATGGAGTTAGAAAACTATCAATTTTAGTTGGAGTTATATGCATAGCCTTGGGAGTCATACCAGCTATATTCTGTAGTGGGATAGACGACTCTGCAATGGAGAATAGAAAAAAAATCACCTTTAAAACCATGTTTTCAAATTTGACAGATTTAGCAAAAGGTGTAGTTGAAGTATTTAAAAACAAGCCATTCACTAAACTATGCGGAGCTACTTTCTTAGTCTTTAATGGATTTCAACTCGTTGCATCTTTTAGCTTTTTTATCATTGTATTTTATATGTACAATGGTAGCTATGAAGACACTGGCAATTGGCCTGCATGGTTCTCTACAGTTACTGCTATTATGACGGCATTTTTAGTTATTCCTATTGTCACTCTGATATCAAATAAATATGGTAAAAGAAATGCATTCATAATCTCTACAGCTATTTCTATGGTTGGATATATTCTAAAATGGTGGGCATTTGACCCATCCAATCCCTATTTACTATTTATGCCAATACCATTTATGGCATTTGGACTTGGCGGATTATTTACACTCATGATGAGTATGACTGCAGACGTATGCGATCTCGACGAATTAAGAAATGGTATGCCTCGTAGAGAAGGAACTTTTGGTGCTATTTATTGGTGGATGGTAAAACTAGGTCAAGCAATTGCATTGGTTCTTGGAGGTTTAGTTCTTAAGCTAGTAGGCTTTGAATCTGGAGCCGCTACTCAAACTGTAGAAGCAATGACCAACTTGCGGATAGCAGATATAGTGATACCATCTGTGACCGCCGCATTAGCCATATTAGTTATGTGGAACTATAGTCTTAATGAAGATAGAGCCGAAGAGATTAAGGAAAAACTAGTAAGTAGAAGAGGAGAATTATAATAGAATAACAATGTCTAAACGTCAAGAAAAATTAATGTCGCTAGTAACGGCAAAAGCTATCAGAAGTGCTCCAAGCAACTATGATATACTAGCCAAAGAGTTACTAAATGAAGGAATCCATGGAATCTGCTTTAGCCTTTTTGAAGAAGGGCAAAAGCCAGGAGATCCAATCACAGAAAAACAGATAAGACGTAGGCTAGAAATTCTTAAACCATATACCCAATGGATTAGAACTTTCTCGTGTACAGAAGGCAATGAGCTCATTCCACCACTGGCCAAAGAATACGGCATAAAAACACTCGTAGGAGCTTGGCTAAGCGATGATAAGGAAACCAATGCCGAGGAAATAGAAGGCCTTATAAACTTAGCAAAACGAGGCTATGTAGACATAGCAGCCGTAGGCAATGAAGTCCTCTACAGAAAAGAACTAACGGAAGCCGAGTTACTAGATTACATAAACAAAGTAAAGCAGCAAATACCGGGCACTCCTGTAGGATATGTAGATGCGTATTACGAATTTACAGATAGACCACAAATAACAGAGGCTTGCGATGTGATATTGGCCAACTGCTATCCATACTGGGAAGGGTGTCATATAGACTACTCATTCCTCTACATGAAAGAAATGTACCAGCAAGCAGTAAAAGCTGGAAATGGCAAGAAAGTAATTATAACTGAAACAGGATGGCCAACAGCTGGTGGTGCTTTTGAAGCTTCGGAAGCTTCTATGCCCAACTTCCTAAAATACTTTGCCAATGCACAGCAATGGGCTCAAAACGAAGACGTAGAACTTTTCTACTTCTCCTCTTTTGATGAATCTTGGAAAACAGGAGATGAAGGAGATGTAGGTGCGTATTGGGGACTTTGGGATAAGGAAGAGGAGTTGAAGTTTTAGAGTATTCTCTAAAAGATCTGCCCTATACCTATATAGAACAATCCATCTTCTTTCGACAATCCATAATCTAAAAATAATATTGTGGATTGATTCCACGCTATTCTAGCTCCAAGACCATATGAATACCGCACATTTTTAAAATCTAGATCTTTCCAATCATCACGGACAGTACCCGCATCAAAAAATGGGGCTAGACCAAATGCAAATCTTTGTTTACCCAGTTTAGTTTCTGTTATTCTATATCTCAACTCTATATTAGAAAACCAAAGGGACCGTGCCAAAAAGCGATTTGCTCGGTACCCTCTTAGAGAGTGCTTACCGCCTAGTGAGTTGATACTTCCGTCAGGACTCCATTGGTCTTGAAACTCGAAGAATGGAGCATTAGACCCAAATATATTGCCTACCCCAAGTCTACCAGCTAAAACTGTCCTTTTTCCAAAGGGCAACTTTTTATAAATTCTTCCTTGCAAGAACAATTTATTAAAGTCAAATTCAGAACCAATGAGATTGCTAGAATACTCATTAGCCAGTTCAAAGTAATAACCATCAGTAGGGTCAGGCTCAAAATTACGAGTATCATAAATTAAGGCTGTTTGTATAATTGAAACCCAACCTCCATTAAGGCCCGAAACATTTCCTTGGTCAAAATCCCTCTGTAACAGTGAAAAACCATTAGGTGCAGTTGTTTCATTGCCTGTTGATTGATTTATAGCTTCAGCTTCTTGCCCTTCGAATGTTTTATAGCTCAAATGTTGAATCTCATAACCACCCATTACTCGCCACTTACCATTGCCCAGTGCATAATCTGCTTTAAGGTTTAGCATATACTCGGTTTCTCTAAATCTGTTGGATAAAGCATCAGTAACAAATGCTGCCTCCCCAATCTCACCAGATCTTAGAGTTTTACGAGCCCTATCATAGTCAGAGTATGTATTGTATGTCTTTCCTCCAGCTGGCGTAGATGATAGAATTAGCGGATTTAGTGTTTCCTCTGTAAGTCCAAAGTATAAATTGGCTGGATTCTGTTGTGCTTTAAAATCCGCCTTAAATCTCCATCTAGTCCCTTTGTAGTAAGGTACATCTAGGGATAAGACCAATTCACGAGCGTTAGAAGTATAGTAAGCAGCATTAGCCTTTAGCTTTGCCAAGTATGGTGTGTACGCAAACAGTGGATTTGATCGTTCTCCATTCCAATATACATTACTCCTTACTCCAAAGCCAAAACCCGTAACGGGATCAGACGAAAAATCTGGAATTCCTGTAAAAAACGTTCCTTCTCTTTTTTTAAGAAGATCTTCATCAGACATTTTTTTAGACTTTATAAATGATAGTGAATCATCTACTTGTGCTTTTGTTTCACCTACAAATAGCATCCCTATCACAAGACAGGATAAAACCTTGAATCCGCTAAACAATCTGTACTTAATATTACCTTTTTTAAACTCCATATTATCCTTCAAATAAAAGAAGACTCAATAGTGAATCAGAAACAGATATGTCCGAAAGAATAAATCTGTACGTATTTATCTTTTTTATTTTAGCAATTTTTTGAACTGAGTAGGCGTTAAACCCTTCATTTTCTTAAAGATAGCATTAAATGAAGACTTGGAGTTAAAGCCTACATCATTAGCTATTCCTAAGAGGGTATACTGATTATTTTGGTCGTTTTCTAATCTTACAATAAACTCTTCTACTCGATATTGATTAATAAAATCTTGAAAATTAATGCCCCCATGCTTATTCAAAACTTCTGAAATATACTGCTTAGATATACCAATATGATCCGCAACATCCTGAACAGATAATTTTGCATTTAAGTATAGCTTGTCTTCTTCCATAGCAGCACTAAGTTTAGCTTTATAAGTGGTGACTAAAGACTGATTAAGACTAGAGTTTTTGTATTTATATTTTTTGTTTTTGGGTAAAATCGCATCACTGTTTTGGAGCAGTTTGAAAGCTATGAAATAGAATAAAAATGCTACAACTAATAATAGATAGGTATTTAAAGCATTAGCTATGTCTACCGATAACATAGATATCTCTAATATTACTAATATCTCATTTATGAAGCTCAGCAAAAAGAGTATTACTATTGGAGTAACGAAGTAAACAATCCAATGCTTCTTACTTTTACTAAAAACCGCATATATAATTTGTAAGAGGTAGATTACGAAAGTCAATTCAATCACTAACTCCAATATCTCTAGAAATAGGCTATCTATTGTTAGACTTATTTCTCGCACTTCTATCGCAGCATATAAAATATTAGGGATAAAAAATAAGTAATCCCGATTGTCAAACGTGCTGTTCTCGTTATGATAATACTTTATGAATAAATAAAGGAAAGTAATAAATAGGGAGCTATCAAATAGGAACCAATCTGCATTTTTTGAAAACAGATTACTATTATCATCTCCCAATATGAACGTTACAATCGATAGCAAAGCACTAAACAGTAAATAAAATGTGGTCGGCTTAAAGTCTTTTCGCCTGGTGAATAACACAAGAAGAACGAAAACTCCTTGAACTAAAGCCAATATTTGAATGGTTTGAATCACTGTAGTTTTTTATAGAGCAAGTATACTATACTATACTTCTATGTTTATCCAGAGGTACTACCCCAAAGCCTCAAAAGACTCCCCGCTCACACCGTCTTCCTCCAGTAAGGCAGGAACAAGTGCTCCTGGCAAAACAGCTTCTACAGGATTGGGTGCATCTTGGCTGCCCATATCTGTACGTAACCATCCTGGATCTAAGGCATTTATCTTCACATTGGTATTGGCATACTTAGATGCTAAGTCTTCGGTCAGTTTTATTACGGCCCATTTAGATGCTCCATAGGGAGCTAGTTCGGGTGTTTTATTTATTCCAGAGATTAGATTCACTACTCTACCAAAGCCTCTTTCTTCCATTTTCGGAACGAACGCACCACACAGGGTGTACATAGAGAAAACATTCGTTTTCATACTCGTCATCCAACTCTCCCAGCTGTGCTGCCAAATATCATTTTGATACGGGACCATCATACCTGCATTGTTATACAAAATATCGATGTCAATGTTCAACGCATTGCATTGACGAATAACATCATGAACACTCGCTTCATTAGAAAGCTCTCCAAATACAGAGTATACAGAAACGCTGTACTCTTTTAGCATCTGTATTGTTATTGCACATCCATTTTTAGTTCTACTATGCACTATCACGTTACACCCTTTCTGAGCAAGACCTACAGCTATCTGCTGCCCTACTCCCCGGCTAGAACCTGTAATAAGTGCATGTTTACCTTTAATATTTATCATAAATAAGACGTTTCACAAATTCCAGGTTCGTATTAATTACTTGACAGTTATGTCAAAAGCAAAACCCTCCTTACGCAATTCTTTATATCTCTTTTCATCAAATCTGAAAAGTTTAGCTGGCCTGTGAGATACATTAGCTTGTACTTCATCCAGCTGCACCAGTAAATCCATACTAAGTATCTTTTTCCTGAAATTAGGTTTATCAAATTTCACACCTAATAAAGCTTCATACAAATCGTGTAACTCTAGTAATGTAAATTTATTAGGCAAAAGTTCAAAACCAACTGGTCTATACCTAACCCTTCTTTGGAGTGTTCGTAGACCTTTAGTCAGTATTATTTTGTGATCAAAAGCTAAGTCTGGCAAATCGTCTATATCAAACCATCTTGTACTTTTAGCCCACGAAGACGCCACAGGTTCATAGTTATCACTCTTCACTAATGAGTAATAAGCAACTGTAGCCACTCTGCCAGCTGGATGTCTATCCACAGTACCGAAAGTGAAGAACTGTTCCATAAAAATATCCTTCAAACCAGTAAGTTTAGTAAGTATAGAATTTGCAGAAATACGTAAATCTTCTTCTAAGCTGACGAGATCTCCTGGGAGAGCCCAGCTACCCCGAAATGGTGCTGCATCACGCTCTATAAGAAGTATTCGTACTCTTCCTTCATGATACCCAAAAACAACACAATCAACAGATAATCCAAACTGAAAGGACTCCTGAAGAGGAATATTATTCTCCGATATAAAAAATTTATTTGTATCGCTCATTTTAAGGTCGGCAAGATAAGAATTCAAATCAAATTATAATTTTACTTATAGTATTTTTTACTTTAAGTTTTTTTTCTGATATTTGAGCCATAACAAAAATAAAAACAAATGAAAAAAATCTTTACTTTAATTTTATCAGCGATCTCCATTTTGAGTTTCGCACAGGCTCCTACAACACCAGCAACTACTCCAACGGAGGCTGACGCAGGAGTAATCTCAGTTTTTAGCGACTCTTATATAGATGTAGCTAGTACCAACTTTAATCCAGGTTGGGGACAATCTACCGTTTACTCGGCATTTGATTTGTCAGGTGACAACATGCTTAAATATGCTGGTCTAAATTACCAAGGAATTGAATTTGGATCTACTATTAATGCCGCTTCAAAGGGGACATTACACATGGACATCTTTTCTGAAGAGACTGTAGACCTTGCAATCTTCTGTATTAGTGGTACTTCTGGAGAAAGAAGCGTTTCTAAATCTTTAACTGCTGGTCAATGGACCTCAGTAGACATAGAATTAAGTGAATACATCTCTCAAGGTTTATCTGTTTCTGATTTAGTTCAATTCAAATTTGACGAAGTAGCAAGAACGATAGCACCTACTATCTATATTGATAACATATACTTCTACGGTACTGCTGCGGCTACTGAGCCACTTATAGCAGCTATTGCTCCTACGCACCCTGCAGCTAACGTAACTTCTATCTACAGCCAGTCATACACAGACCCAGCTGCAGCTAACTACTTCCCAGGATGGGGACAATCTACTCAGTATGCTGATTTCGTAATTGGAGAAGATACTATGATTCAGTATAGTAACTTAAACTACCAAGGTATCGTATTCGAAGAAACGTTTGACTTATCTAGTATGGAATACATGCACATGGATGTATGGACAGCTAGCGTAGATAGTTTATTAGTATTCCCAATTAGTGTAGGTTCTGGTGAGAAAAGCGTAAAAGCAGGCCTATCTCAAAGTAGCTGGACTAGTATAGATGTACCACTATCAGCATTTACAGATCAGGGCCTTGACATGAGTGATATACATCAAATAAAATTAGAAGATCCTGATGGAAACTCTGGAACGATATACGTAGACAACATTTATTTCTACTCGGTACCTGTGCCTATGATGGCTGCAGCTACTCCTACTCAAAAGGCAGAAGATGTACTATCAATATATAGTCAAGCATATACAAACCCAGCTGCTGCAAACTACTACCCAGGATGGGGACAGTCTACTCAGCTAAGTATTTTTGAAATAGGTACAGATTCTATGTTAGCCTATTCTAAGTTAAACTACCAAGGTATCGAATTTGGTGAAACTATAGATGCTTCTAGTATGGATACCTTACACATAGATGTATGGTCTACGAGTGTTTCTAATCTATTGATATTCCCTATTAGTGCAGGATCTGGTGAAAAGTCTGTAACCAAAGCTCTTGAGGTAAATACGTGGAATAGTTTCAATATTCCATTAACAGATTTCACTTCTCAAAATCTTACAGTAAATGATTTAATCCAATTCAAATTTGAAGATCCAGATGGGACTAAAGGCACTATCTACTTAGATAATATCTATTTCTACAAGAAAGGGACCAATAGCGTACTGCCTATTTCTTTCAGTACACTAAAGGTATATCCTAACCCAACTACAAGTACATTACATCTTGACATAGATGCAGCTAGCTCCACTATCTCTAGTTATTCATTACTTAATGTACAAGGACAAACTATCTTAAGTACTGATGTAAATAGTACTACTATAAATACGACTGTAGATGTCAGTAAATTTAGTACAGGTGTCTATTTCTTGAAAATAAACACAGAAAACGGAAACTATACTCACAGAGTTATAGTTCAATAATATTCACTTTTACTAATACCAAAATAGGGTTTCAGAATTTGCTGAAACCCTATTTTTATACACCTATTAAAATTATAAATCGATATGAAAAAATTACAATTACTAATATTAGCACTACTTTTTAGCAGCAGCATCTTTGCGCAAAACATTCCAGTAGATTTCGAAGAAGGAGGAAATGGAGCTGACTGGACTTGGACTACTTTTGAGAATACAGATAACCCACCTCTAGAAATTATTGAAAACCCGTTCAAAACTGGTATCAATACAAGTAATAACATTGCTAAATTTACAGCTAGAGTAGATGGTAATCCTTGGGCTGGCTGTGAATCTCTTCATGGAAGTGACATAGGTGACTACAAAATAGAAACAGCGAACTCTTCTATTACTATTATGGTTTATAAGTCTGTAATAAGTGATGTAGGCATCAAGCTGGTAACCTCTTCTGGATGGTCTAAAGGAGAACTTAAAGTAGCTAACACTAAAGTAAATGAATGGGAAGAACTAACTTTTGACTTCTCTACTGTAAATCACGAAGGTATGACCTATGACCAAATGGTCATATTCATGGATTTCACAGATAGAGCTGCGGAAACCGTAAATTACTTTGATAACCTTACTATAGGAGGGCGCACAGCTAGCATATCAAATCTTATGCCTAATGCATCAAGTATCTACCCTAATCCTACTGCTGGTCTAGTGATACTGCCTGTAAATACAGCCACCTTCACCATTAATAATATGGCAGGACAAGAACTATTATCTGGTCAAAATAGCAGAGCACACTTAGGTACACTAGCAACTGGTATGTACATTATTAATGCTGTATTAGAAGATGGAACTACCGCATTTTGGAAAGTTTCTAAAATCTAAAAACTTCTTTTTCGAATTGCTAAAAGCTGCCGACAGGCGGCTTTTTTTATATCAAAATTCCAAAAAAAACAGCGACTACAATATACCACGGTGACTTAACTTTAGTTTTGTATAAGAGTATACTAGTAACTACTATTATCAGCAACTGAAGTACGTTGATAGGGTCAGCTGAGTTAAGATTAGTATAAAAGAAATCTCCAGGCTCTACCCAGTTAAACACAACAGGTAGAAACATAAGATAAGCAGCTGCTAATACCAGTCCACTAGAGGCAGCTATCACTCCTGGTAATGCTTTCACCACTATAGGATGCTTCTTTATACTCTTCCATATAGGGAAGACAAAAAAGATCAGTAATGCCCCGGGCAAAAAAATGCCAAGCGTACTCACGAAGCTGCCTGCCACCTGACCCAGCACACCGTAGCCGTTCATAGCGGTAGCCCCTGTAAAACTAGCGATGGTAAAGATAGGGCCCGGAATGGCCTGAACGAGTCCTACACCGTTCAGAAACTCTTCTGTTGTCATATATTGACTATGATTTACAAACTGCTCCAGCATCATAGGAATGAGAACGTTACCTCCACCAAATACCAGCGTACCAAAACGATAACAGTTTTCAAACAAGAGTACAAACGGATTAGAACTAATCTTACCTAAGACCCCTGCACCTATGAATACTACTACAAAAGTGATCAAGGACCTCCATTGGAAATTAATCCGAATAGGTTCATATTGTTCCACCCTCCCCTTAAAATAAAAAAACGAGAATAATCCAGCCATTACCAGTACTATCGGAAACATCCACGGTGTTTTTATATTCACCCAAGTATCTAACGGATACCTGAGCAGAGCAGTCACTATAAATGCCATAGCCGCAAGAAAGTATCCTTGTCTAGTATTTGCAGACTTATGCACCATCTTAATACCTGCTACTATCACAAATCCGACGGCTACTGGCTGTACAAAACGTAAATAATCAAGAGCTCTCTCTTGAAACGCTCCAATAAATATGGCACAAAAGGTAAGCAATACAAATGCGGGTAGTACCCATACGAGTAAAGTCAAAAAAGCAAGTAGTCTTCCACCAAACTGATATCCTATACTCATGAGTGTCTGAGTGGATGAAGGACCAGGAAGCATCTGGCAGAGTGAGAAGTACTCCATAAGCTCCTTGTGAGACAGGTAGCCTTTGTCTTCTACTAGCCTCTTCTGGTATAAAGCTAAGTGCATACTAGGCCCTCCATAGGCACTTAGTGCTATTATAAATACGTCCTTTAAAAACATTAGACGTTTTATCTTTTTTACGCTATTTGTACTTTTATTTGCCAGAATGTTCAAATGTAAGATGAAATCATTAATTAAGTATTATCCCGCAGTATTCATAGTGTTACTACTCAGTATTGCAAGTTGCACAAGTGAGCCAGAACTGGCTAAAATAGCTGAATTAGAAAGCCTATTGGAACAAAATGAGCCCAATCTTAAGGTTGATGACCTCCTGTTCAACGCTAGATTAGCCGAGATGGATGAAATCTTGCGTGCATTTAAAAATTATTACAATAAGACTATGACAGAAGAACTTGGTAATGAGCTAAGTAAGTTTGACGTTATCCGGAAAATATACATGAAAAAGTTAGCTGATTATGGCATTCAACAGAAGGAGCAAAAAGAGCTTACAACTCAAATAGCCAGTCTAAAAATAGACGTACAAAATGGAACATTATCTAAAGACGCATTTAAAGAATACTTCAGACAGGAGTCTGACGACATCTCTAAACTGACAATTACCTCAATAGAAATAAAGAAAACACTCTACGAGCTAGAGCCAGAATACGCGAGACTCTACAAGTCACTAAAGCCTATCAGTAATACAATAAACACTAAGCTTCTCCCGTAGGTCCAAAATTCATTGGAGGAAATTGAGGAGCACTATCTTGCATTTTTATCTCTCCAAAACTAGCTTCAAATTTATTGATATTATCAGTGAGTGCCATTCTCAGACGTTTGGCATGCTGAGGACTGAGTACTATTCTGCTTTTCACCTTCGCCTTAGGTACTCCTGGCAACATTCGTATAAAATCTACTACGAACTCTGAGTTAGAGTGTGAGATTATAGCTAGATTACTATATATACCATCCGCTACCTCATCTGTAAGCTCTATGTCTATTTGATTTCCTTTGTTTGGTTCTTCCATAGGTTCAAATCAACAGATTTTTTATTGAATACGAGTGCTTAGTTAAAATAATTTGAATAAAAAAGGTGGCTATTTTCATAGCCACCTTTTTTTTAAGTATATTGTTAAATCTAATTAGCTGTTCTGAGTCACCTCATTACCACTCATAGCCTCTTCTTTAGCTGCTTTAAGCAAGTCAAATTCATCTTGAGACCCGACTACTAGATTTTCATAACTACGTAACCCTGTACCTGCTGGTATAAGATGACCTACAATTACGTTTTCTTTAAGACCAAGCATATGATCTTCCTTACCTGCTATAGCCGCTTCGTTAAGAACCTTAGTGGTCTCTTGGAAAGAAGCTGCAGACATGAAACTATATGTACCTAAAGATGACTTGGTGATACCCTGTAACAAAGGACCAGATGTAGCAGAAAGTGCCTCTCTAACCTCTATCGGGGTCATATCCTTTCTCTTCAATGAAGAGTTTAGATCTCTTAGTCTTCTAAGCGTTATTATTTCACCAGCCTTCACCTCGTTAGAGTCTCCTGGCTCAGTAACTACACGCTTATCATATAGGTTATCGTTTTCTTCCTTGAAGTCCTTCTTATTCACGGCAGACCCTTCAAGAAACTTAGTATCACCAGCTTCAATTACAGAAACTTTCTGCATCATTTGCTTAATGATTACCTCGATGTGCTTATCGTTAATTCGAACTCCTTGAAGTCTATAAACTTCCTGTATTCCATTTACTATATAATTCTGCACCGCAGAGATACCCTCTATGGAGAGAATATCTTGTGGAGTAATAGAACCATCAGAAAGTGGCGTACCTGCTCGCACAAAATCACCATCCTGTACCAATATATGCTTGGATAAAGAGATTAGATACTTCTTAGAAATACCCTCTTTAGACTCTATAGTCACCTCTCTGTTTCCACGCTTTATGCCACCATAAGTAACTACACCGTCTATCTCAGACACTACTGCTGGATTAGAAGGATTACGAGCTTCGAAAAGCTCAGTCACTCTAGGAAGACCACCTGTAATATCACTAGTCTTACCTAATACACGAGGTATTTTTGCGATAATAGCACCTGCAGTAACCTTAGTTCCGTCTTCTACAGAAAGATAAGCTCCTACTGGCACGTTTAACTCCTTAAGAACTTCTCCTTTGTTACCTAAGATATGTATTGCAGGATTTACTTTCTTATCTCTAGAGTCTGTTATTACTTTCTCTTTGTATCCAGTAGCCTCATCCATTTCTACAGTGAATGATACCCCTTCTTTAAGATCTACAAACTCTACTTTACCATCAAGATCAGAAAGAATCACTGCATTATAAGGATCCCAAGAACAAATCTTATCTCCTTTTTTAAGTTTTTGCTTTTCTTTCACATATAAGAATGAACCATAAGGAACATTGTTAATAATCAATACCTCTTTAGTTTTTGGGTCTATAAGCTTTACTTCACCAGATCTACCTACTACTATGCCTATATCCTCTCCACTGGAGTCTTTACCTGGCACAGTCTTGATCTCATCGAACTCTGTCACAGCATTATATTTGGCTGTAAGCATAGAGTCCTGAGCAATGTTAGATGCAGTACCACCTACGTGGAATGTACGAAGAGTAAGCTGTGTTCCTGGCTCACCAATAGATTGTGCAGCTATTACGCCCACAGCTTCACCTTCTTGTACTGGTCTCCCAGTAGCAAGGTTTCTACCGTAGCACTTAGCACATACACCTCGTTTAGACTCACAAGTCATAACCGATCGTATTTGTACTGCGTCTATACCTGAATCTTCTATCAGCTTAGCTTCGTCTTCATTGATCTGTTCACCTGCTTCTACTATTATAGAATCAGTCTCTGGATGATGAATATCTAGTAAAGAAACACGACCGACTACTCGGTCATATAGCCTATCTATAACTTCATCATTTTCTTTAAGAGTACGAACTTCAAAACCTCTGAGCGTACCACAGTCATCTATGGTCACTACCACATCTTGTGCTACATCATGTAATCGTCTAGTCAAATAACCAGCATCCGCAGTCTTTAGTGCAGTATCGGCTAGTCCTTTACGAGCACCGTGAGTAGATATGAAATATTCAAGAATAGAAAGTCCTTCTCTAAAATTAGATAGAATCGGATTTTCAATAATCTCACCGGTACCACCTGTACCTAGCTTTTTCTGAGGCTTAGCCATAAGACCCCTCATACCACCTAGCTGACGTATCTGCTCCTTAGAACCCCTGGCTCCTGAGTCAAGCATCATATAGATAGGATTAAATCCTTGGTCATCCGTAGCAATGTCATGTAACAATGCGTCAGCAACTTTAGAGTTGATTCTAGTCCAAACATCAATCACCTGATTATAACGCTCATTGTTAGTAATGAATCCGTTACCGTATGCATCTGTTATTTCCTCTACCTCTTTACGTGCAGATTCTACTAACTCAGCTTTCGCTTTAGGAACTAATACATCAGAAATATTAAAGGATAGTCCACCCCTAAATGCGTAATAGAAACCAAGTTCCTTAATAGCATCTAGAAATTTCGCAGTCTGGGCTACTCCTGCCTCTTTGATCATCATACCAATGATGTCTCTTAGAGATTTTTTAGTTAGAAGTGTATTTATAAAGCCGATTTCTGCTGGTACATGCTTATTAAAGATTACTCTTCCTACAGAGGTTTCTATTATTTTATTTACGAGATTACCGTCTTCTTTTACCACAGTTTTCACTTTGATAACAGCGTTAAGGTTAGCTTTCCCTTCGTTATATGCTATATCTACTTCTTCGTAACTATAGAAAGTAAGTCCTTCGCCTTGTACTACTTCACTTTTAGTAGAACGTCTCATCTTGGTCATATAATATAGCCCAAGAACCATGTCTTGCGATGGTACTGCTATAGGAGCACCGTTTGCAGGATTCAAAATGTTATGTGACGCAAGCATTAAAATCTGAGCTTCTAAGATAGCCGCGTTACCTAAAGGAACGTGAACAGCCATCTGATCACCATCAAAATCCGCATTAAAACCTGTACAAACTAGTGGGTGAAGACGAATAGCCTTTCCTTCTACTAACTTAGGCTGAAATGCTTGAATACCAAGCCTATGCAGTGTTGGAGCACGGTTCAGTAAAATTGGATGACCTCGTAGAATATTTTCCAATATTTCCCATATAACTGGCTCTTTCTTATCTACTATTTTCTTAGCAGACTTCACAGTTTTTACTATACCACGCTCTATCAGTTTTCTGATAATAAATGGTTTAAATAGCTCAGCAGCCATACCTTTAGGTAAACCACACTCGTGTAATTTAAGATTAGGCCCTACTACGATCACAGAACGACCAGAATAGTCAACACGTTTACCTAGTAAGTTTTGACGGAAACGACCTTGCTTACCTTTAAGCATATCACTTAAAGATTTCAGTGGTCTATTACCATTGGCTTTTACAGCATTAGCTCTTCTTGTATTATCTAATAAGGAATCTACAGCTTCTTGAAGCATACGTTTCTCATTTCTAAGAATCACTTCAGGAGCTTTTATCTCCATTAGTCTTTTAAGACGATTATTTCTAATGATTACTCTTCTGTAAAGATCATTCAAGTCAGATGTAGCAAACCTTCCTCCATCCAATGGAACTAAAGGTCTTAGTTCTGGTGGAATAACTGGAAGCATTTTCATTATCATCCATTCTGGACGATTTTCACCAGTCTTAGTAGATGCTCTGAAACCCTCAATTACATTAAGACGCTTAAGTGCCTCATTTTTACGTTGCTGAGAAGTTTCATTCGCTGCTTGATGTCTCAAACTAAATGATAAATCATCTAAATCTAAACGAGCTAACAAATCCCATATTGCTTCACCACCCATTTTAGCAATGAACTTATTTGGATCTTTGTCATCGAGATATTGATTTTCTTTAGGTAAAGAGTCTAGAATATCTAAATACTCTTCTTCTGTTAGAAAATCAAGATAGTTAACACCATCTACTTCTTTAAGCCCTGACTGTATAACTATGTATCTCTCATAGTAAACTATCATTTCTAATTTTTTAGAAGGAAGACCGATCAGATAACCTATCTTATTTGGCAATGACTTAAAGTACCAGATATGCACTATAGGAACTACGAGCTCTATATGACCCATACGCTCTCTACGTACTTTTTTCTCTGTTACTTCTACACCACACCTATCACAAACGATACCCTTATATCTAATTCTCTTATACTTACCACAATGGCACTCATAATCCTTTACGGGGCCAAATATTCTTTCACAGAATAAACCTCCCATCTCTGGCTTATAAGATCTGTAGTTGATGGTTTCCGGCTTTGTAACCTCACCAAAAGAGCGTTGTAACACAACCTCTGGAGATGATAAACCAATTCTAAGTTTCTTAAAATTAGACTTTATTTTTACGTCTTTTTTGTTTGACATTTCTCTAATTTAAATTTTTAATTAATCGAAGGTTATTTCTATACCCAAACCTCTCAACTCGTGAAGTAATACGTTAAATGACTCAGGAAGTCCTGGCTCTACCATATTATCTCCTTTAACTATCGCCTCATACGTCTTAGCTCTTCCTACGATGTCATCTGACTTCACAGTAAGAATTTCACGAAGAATGTTAGCAGCACCAAATGCCTCTAGTGCCCAAACTTCCATCTCTCCAAAACGCTGACCACCAAACTGTGCTTTACCACCTAACGGCTGCTGGGTAATAAGAGAGTATGGTCCAATAGAACGAGAGTGCATCTTATCATCTACCATATGACCTAACTTAAGCATGTACATCACCCCTACAGTAGTCCTTTGGTGAAACTTTTCACCCGTAAGTCCATTGTAAAGCTGTGCAGAACCATTTAATGGAAGGTTTGCTTTTTCTACTTCAGAATTGATTTCATCTTCTGATGCTCCATCAAATATCGGAGTTCCAAAATTTAAGCCTAACTCCATACCTGCCCACCCAAGAACAGTCTCATAAATTTGACCTAAGTTCATACGAGAAGGTACACCCAATGGATTAAGAACAATCTCTACAGGTGTTCCATCCTCTAAGTAAGGCATATCCTCTTCCGGTACTATCTTAGCCACGATACCTTTATTACCGTGTCTACCCGCCATCTTATCTCCTACTTTAAGCTTACGCTTTTTGGCTAAATACACTTTAGCAAGTTTCAAGATACCGGTAGGTAACTCGTCACCTACACTGATAGTAAATTGCTCACGCTTGTAAGTTGTAGATACCTCAGTATACTTCGCTTTATAATTAGTAAGTATTTTACCAATCAACTCATTTCTTCCAGCATCAGAAGTCCAATTGTTGTAAGACACTGTAGCAAAATCTATAGAAGCAAGATTCTTAAGTGTAAATTTAGTCCCCTTCGGAATCACATCTTCATAGTATACATTTTGTACACCTGCAGATGTTTTACCCGAAACAACTTTATATAACTTTTCTAAAAGAGAAGCTCTTAATTTATCTAAGTTGTTTAAGTGGTCATTTTCTAGCTTAGTAAGCTTTGTTTTGTCTTCAGCTTTATTCGCTCTGTCTTTCTTTCTTCTAACAAAAAGTTGTTTGGCAACTACTACTCCTTCTTTAGACGGTGTAGCTTTTAGAGATGCATCTTTTACATCACCAGCTTTATCACCAAAGATAGCTCTAAGTAATTTCTCCTCTGGAGAAGGCTCTGACTCTCCCTTTGGTGTGATTTTTCCTATAAGAATATCTCCTTCTTGTATTCTAGCTCCTACTCTAATGAGACCATTCTCATCCAGATTTTTAGTAGCTTCTTCACTTACGTTAGGTATATCATTGGTAAGTTCTTCTATACCTCTTTTAGTATCTCTTACCTCTACGTCATGCTCTGTAATGTGTATAGATGTGAAATAATCATCCTTTACAACCTTTTCAGATATCACAATAGCATCCTCAAAATTATATCCTTGCCAAGGCATAAATGCTACCTTAAGGTTTCTTCCGAGAGCAAGCTCCCCACCTTGTGTACCATAACCTTCACTTAATACCTGACCTTCTGTAACTTTATCACCCTTCACCACTAATGGTCTTAGATTTACAGTCATATTCTGGTTAGTTCTTCTAAACTTTGTTAAGTAATATGTTTTTGTATCCCCTACAAAACTAGCTAGTAAATCATCTTCAGAAAGAGTGTACTTAATTCTAATCTCATTGGCATCTACATATTCTACGACACCATTTCCTTCACCTAATAATTGGGTCCTAGAATCTTTAGCTACTTGAGCTTCAAGACCTGTACCAACAATTGGAGCTTCTGGATTCATGATAGGAACAGCCTGACGCTGCATGTTAGATCCCATCAATGCACGATTAGCATCATCGTGTTCTAAGAAAGGTATCAGTGACGCTGCTATAGAAACAATTTGATTAGGAGCTACGTCCATATAATCAACCTTACCCTTATCTTCTATTGGAAAATCTCCCTCAAATCTGGCCTTTACAAGGTCGTTTGTAAGATTACCTTTTTTATCAATCGGAGAGTTGGCTTGAGCAATAATATGATCATCTTCCTCCTCAGCACTTAGATAAACTACTTTATCTTCTATTTTGACTCTTCCCTTTTCTACTTGAAGATAAGGTGTCTCAATAAAACCTAGACTATTAATCTTTGCGTGTACACACAGGGAAGAAATAAGCCCAATATTAGGCCCTTCAGGAGTCTCAATAGTACATAACCTACCATAATGCGTATAGTGAACATCTCTCACCTCAAAACCAGCTCTTTCTCTCGAAAGACCACCGGGTCCAAGTGCCGACATTCTACGTTTGTGCGTTATCTCTGCAAGTGGATTCGTTTGATCCATGAACTGAGAAAGTTGATTCGTTCCAAAGAAGGAGTTTATGACAGATGATAACGTTCTTGCGTTCACAAGATCTGTAGGCGTAAACACCTCGTTATTACGTATATTCATACGCTCTCTAATTGTTCTTGCCATACGAGCAAGACCAACCCCAAACTGATTATATAATTGTTCTCCTACAGTTCTTACTCTTCTATTACTCAAGTGATCAATATCATCAACATCCGTTCTAGAGTTTACAAGTTCTATAAGATACTGTATGATAGAAATAATATCTTGATTTGTTAAAACTCTGATATTACTCTCAATATCTAATTCTAACTTCTTATTAATTCTATATCTACCCACCTCACCAAGGTCATAACGCTTATCAGAGAAAAATAATCTTTCTATGATACCACGTGCTGTTTCCTCATCTGGTGGATCAGTATTTCTCAATTGACGATAAATGTGCTCTACAGCCTCTTTACCTGAGTTAGAAGTATCTTTCTGTAAGGTATTAAGTATGATTTGGAAATCATTCTTATCATCTGTTTCCTTACTTAAAATAATAGTTTTAACACCTGATTCTATTATTTCACCAAGATGATCCTCAGTGATTACAGTATCACGTTCTATAACTACTTCGTTTCTTTCTATAGATACTACTTCACCAGTGTCCTCATCCACGAAATCTTCAATCCAAGATCGAAGCACTCTAGCAGCTAATCTGCGACCTATTACTTTCTTAAGACCAGCTTTAGTAACTTTAAGCTCCTCAGCTAGACCAAAAAGGTCTAGAATATCTTTATCCGTTTCATACCCTATAGCTCTTAATAGCGTAGTAACTGGAAATTTCTTTTTACGATCGATGTACGCATACATCACATTATTCACATCCGTGGCAAACTCAATCCAACTACCCTTGAAAGGTATGATACGAGCAGAGTATAACTTAGTACCATTAGTATGGTAACTCTGGCCAAAGAATACCCCCGGGCTTCTATGAAGCTGAGATACAATAACACGCTCAGCACCGTTTATAATAAATGACCCCGTAGGAGTCATATAAGGTACAGTGCCTAGATAAACATCTTGAACTACAGTCTCAAAATCTTCGTGCTCCACATCATTACAACTAAGTTTTAGCTTAGCTTTTAGTGGCACTGCATGAGTTAACCCTCTCTCTATACACTCTTGGATAGTGTACCTCGGTGGATCAACAAAGTAATCAAGAAACTCGAGAACGAATATATTACGGGTATCAGTGATAGGAAAATTTTCACTGAATACCTTAAACAACCCCTCGAATTTTCTATCTTCAGAAGACGTCTGAAGCTGAAAAAATTCTTGAAATGATTTCAACTGTACATCTAAGAAATCTGGGTAATCAATCACCTTAGCGATTTTACCAAAATTTATTCTTTCGTTATATTTTGATGACAAGACTATTTAATTGTTTGGTGTTAATGGAAAAAAAACATAAACGCCAAAAGACCCACTGAAATTCAGGGGTCTTTCGTACGTGTTATTTCTAAAAATTACTTAAGTTCAACTTCAGCTCCTGCTTCTTCTAAAGCTGCTTTCAATGCATCTGCTTCGTCCTTTGAAATATTCTCTTTCACCTCCTTAGGTGCTGAGTCTACTAATTCCTTTGCTTCTTTAAGACCTAAACCTGTAAGAGTTTTAACCGCCTTTACAACTTGAAGTTTAGCCGCACCAGGAGATTTCAATATTACTGTGAATTCCGTCTGCTCTTCTGCTGCTTCCGCTGCTGCTGGTCCCGCTACTACTGCTGCTGGAGCTGCTGCTGGTTCGATACCGTACTCATCTTTAAGGATAGTTGCTAATTCGTTTACATCTTTTACTGTAAGATTAACTAATTCTTCTGCTAGTTTTTTAATGTCAGCCATTTTGTTTTGTTTAAATTTTGTGTTTTTTAATAATTAATTTTCTCTCTCGGCAAGTGTTTTAAGCAAACCTGCGATTGTATTACCACTAGACTTAAGTCCAGAAATAACATTTACGGCAGGAGAACGTAACAGTCCGATGATCTCTCCAACAAGTTCGTCTTTCGTTTTCAGATCTACTAGTGTACCTAGTTGATCATCACCGATGAAAATGCCAGAGTCGATGTAAGCGCCTTTAAGTAACGGTCTATCGCCTTTTTTACGAAACTCTTTAATAGCGATAGCAGGTGCTTTAGGGTTGGAAGCGAATAAGAGTGCAGTTGTACCTACTAATGTGTCTTTAAGCTCTCCCCACTCTATATCACTACGCTCTAAAGCCTTATGAACAAAAGTATTTTTGATTACTTGCATTTTGACACCATTCTTATGTAACAACTTTCGTAAGTCGTTATTTGAAGTAGCCGATAACCTAGAACTATCAGTTACGTAAACGTATTGATACTGCTTTAAGTTAGTCGCTAATTCATCTATTATAATGTTTTTTTCTTCTTTGGTCATTTCTCCGTATTGTTAGATGGTTAGACTGTAAGTGCTTTAGTATCTACTTTGATACCAGGACTCATCGTACTGGAAACCGTGATGCTTTGAAAATATACACCTTTAGCAGCGCTTGGTTTAAGTCTGTTAAGTGTATCAATCAATTCCTTTGCGTTATCATAAATTTTATCGGCATCAAATGATACTTTACCTACGGATGTGTGAATTATACCCGTCTTATCAACCTTAAAGTCAATTTTACCAGCCTTAATTTCCACTACAGCCTTCGCTATATCCATGGTTACAGTTCCACTTTTAGGATTAGGCATTAGGTTTCTAGGACCTAAGACCCTTCCTAATCGTCCTATCTTACCCATAACCGCTGGCATAGTTATGATTACATCAATATCTAACCATCCACCTTCGATTTTAGTGATATATTCGTCTAATCCAACATAATCAGCTCCTGCATCTTTAGCTTCTTGCTCCTTATCTGGAGTCACTAAAGCAAGTACACGAACCTCTTTACCAATACCATGAGGTAATGAGGTAGTACCTCTTACCATTTGATTGGCTTGTCTCGGATCTACACCCAATTTAACATCTAAGTCTACAGAAGAATCAAACTTGGTACTGGTAATTTTTTTTAGTACCTCACAAGCATCTTTCAGACTGTAGATTTGCTCTCTGTCATACATTGACAAAGCAACTTTTCTTTTCTTTGAAATTTTTCCCATTGTTTTTTACCGATAATCTTAATTATCTTCCGGAAACTGTCCGGTAACAGTTATACCCATACTTCTTGCAGTACCCGCAACCATTTTCATAGCTCCACTTACATTCAATGCATTTAAGTCAGACATTTTATCTTCAGAAATAACTCTAACTTGATCCCAAGTTATTTTAGCTACTTTAACTCTATTAGGCTCTGGAGATCCACTCTTTTTATTTACTGCTTCCAGTATTTGAGCTGCTGCTGGAGGTGTTTTGATTATAAAATCAAACGAATTATCCTGATAAACAGTAATAACAACTGGTAATACTTTACCCGCTTTATCCTGCGTTCTACCATTGAACTGCTTACAGAAATCCATGATATTTACACCTTTAGCACCTAGTGCCGGACCTACTGGAGGTGCAGGATTAGCTGCTCCACCTTTTACCTGTAATTTTACGTATCCTTTAATTTGCTTAGCCATAAAGCTTATTCTTTTTCTACTTGTATATAATTAAGCTCTAGTGGAGTTTTCCTTCCGAAAATCTTCACCATTACCTTTAATTTCTTCTTCTCCTCATTCACCTCCTCTATAACACCACTGAAACCGGTGAAAGGACCGTCTGTCACTTTCACGAATTCTCCAGCAATGTAAGGATTGATTGCACTTTCTCCTTCCTGATTACTTTCGTCTACCTGTCCAAAAATACGATTAACCTCGCTTTGTCTCATTGGCACAGGCTCTCCATCCTGACCCAAAAAACCAACAACGCCATTAACAGCCCTTATGGTAGGTACAACTTCCCCTACTAAATGAGCATTAATCAAAATATAACCTGGAAAATAACTCTTCTCTTTGGAAGTCTTTTTCCCATTTTTAATCTCGTAAACCTTCTGGGTAGGTATTAAAATCTCAGGTACATACTTTGTAAGTTTGGCATAAGATAGTTCAGACTCAATAATAGCCTTAACCTTTTTTTCAGACCCACTGATAGCCCGCACAACGTACCATCTAAATTCTTCCTGAGCTTTATCCATTTTAATTACCTCTTAAATGAGACTGTACAGAATATCCATTATACCACCAAAAGATTTATCTATCAGTAATATTACAAGCGCAAAAAGTATAGAAGCAATAATCACAATTGTGGTACTGCTTCTTAGTTCTTCCCAAGTTGGCCAAGTGACTTTATTAATCAACTCATCCGTTGTTTCTTTCCAGATTTCTACTATCCTACTCATTTCATTTAATCTTGCACGGGTGGAGAGATTCGAACTCCCGGCACCTGGTTTTGGAGACCAGTGCTCTGGCCAGCTGAGCTACACCCGTTTGTGCCTTATATGTTTTTATTTAATAACTTCAGTAACCTGACCAGCACCTACTGTTCTACCACCCTCTCGGATTGCAAATTTAAGTCCTTTTTCCATTGCTACAGAATTGATAAGCTCTACAGTGATACTTACGTTATCACCAGGCATTACCATTTCAGTTCCTTCTGGAAGTTTGATCTCACCAGTAACATCTGTTGTTCTAAAGTAAAATTGTGGTCTGTATTTATTAAAGAAAGGTGTATGACGTCCGCCTTCCTCTTTAGAAAGCACATATATCTCTGCTTTAAAGTCTGTGTGCGGCTTAACAGATCCTGGCTTTATAATAACCATTCCTCTTTTGATATCAGTTTTTTCAATACCTCTAAGAAGTATACCTGCATTATCTCCAGCTTGACCTCTATCTAGCAGTTTTCTGAACATTTCAACACCAGTACAAACTGATTTCAAACCTTCAGCACCCATTCCAATGATTTCCACTGGCTCAGAAACATTTATCACTCCTCTTTCAATTTTACCCGTAGCAACTGTACCTCTACCTGTAATAGAGAACACATCCTCTACTGGCATTAGGAAAGGCATATCAGTTAAACGTTCAGGAACAGGAATCCAAGCATCAACAGCGTCCATCAATTCCATAACAGTAGCTACCCACTTCTCATCTCCGTTCAATGCACCAAGTGCAGAACCTTGAATTATAGGAGTATTATCTTCGTCGAATTCATAAAATCCAAGAAGTTCTCTTACTTCTATTTCAACTAATTCTAACAACTCTTCATCATCTACCATGTCTACCTTATTCATAAACACAACTAATCTAGGCACACCAACTTGTCTTGCAAGTAGAATGTGTTCCTTAGTTTGCGGCATAGGACCATCAGTAGCAGCTACGACTAATATAGCACCATCCATTTGAGCAGCACCCGTAACCATGTTCTTAACATAATCAGCGTGACCTGGACAATCAACGTGAGCATAATGTCTTGTTGCTGTCTCGTACTCAATGTGAGCAGTGTTAATAGTGATACCTCTTTCCTTCTCCTCTGGAGCCGAATCAATAGTACTAAAATCTGTTTTCTCTGCAAGTCCTAGACCTGAGAGTACAGAACTGATCGCTGCAGTTAAGGTAGTTTTACCGTGATCTACGTGCCCGATAGTTCCAATGTTTACGTGTTCTTTCGAACGATCAAATTTTGCTTTTGACATGATAAAAATTAAATTATTCTTTCTTTCTAATAATAAATGTGGAGCCAACGATGGGAATTGAACCCACGACCTCTTCCTTACCAAGGAAACGCTCTACCCCTGAGCTACGTCGGCTTAATTAGTGTTACCTAATCAAAATGTACCTAAGGAACAAAACTAAGGTAGTAAGGTGTCTCACCAACTAGCCCAAACTAAAATAATACAGAGGAAACATTCCTCTGCTTGCTCCAAAGTTTACACTCAAAAGCACAGAGCGGGAGACGAGGCTCGAACCCGCGACCTACAGCTTGGAAGGCTGTCGCTCTACCAACTGAGCTACTCCCGCATACATATTACTTATTCTCTATATCTTTAAAAATAAAGTGGGGAGAGTAGGATTCGAACCTACGTAGCCGAAGCAGCAGATTTACAGTCTGCCCCATTTGACCGCTCTGGTATCTCCCCAAAGCTTTAAAATTAAAAAAAAGAGCCGTCTATTGGACTCGAACCAACGACCGGCTGATTACAAATCAGCTGCTCTACCAACTGAGCTAAGACGGCAATATGCTCAAAATCAGCGGATTTAATCAAAGAACAAAACACTTTTTGTTTTCCTGCTTATTTTAAGGATGGCAAAGGTAAGTATTTTTTCAGAAGTACAAATGCTTTTGAATCAAAAAAGTTTATTTTTTTCTGTTCAATTGTATTGGGCCAGATTCAGACAACGTAATTAATGGGTATCCACTTTACCCTTGTACCTTTTTACCTGAACTTTCAATGCCTCTATTGCTATATCCGCAGCGGCCTCAAATGTCTGGGCAGTTTCTGTCTGTATAAAGCTATTATGTTTGGCATTCACTTTAATTTCAATCACCTTATTTTCCTTTATAGATGTGTTTTCTACTTTTAAGAATACCTGTGCATCAATTATACCATCGTAGAAAGTATTTAACTTTTCTATTTTAATATTAATGTAGTCTTTAAGCTTCTGATCAGCTTTGAAATGAATTGATTGAATTTGTGTGTTCATGGGTTGCGTTTGTTTGATGGTTATACTTATTAAAACTAATCTGAGAAAGGGTGAGTATCTCTGTATACTTTCTTCAGCTGATCTATGTCATTGTGAGCATAAATTTGAGTAGCACTGAGACTGCTGTGACCTAACAATTCTTTAATCGCATTAATATCCGCACCATTTTGTAATAAATGGGTAGCAAAGCTATGTCTCAATGCATGAGGGCTCTTCTTATCAGCAAAGGTGCTTGACAGGGCATTGCTTATGAAGTCATACACCCACTTTTCTTTTAATCTTGTGCCGTCTAAATTACAAAATATAAAACCACTTTCGACGCAATGTATGCGTTTTATTTCTAAGAAACTCCTAATCACATTCTGGAATTCGACTCCTACAGGAATTATTCGTTCCTTATTCCCTTTACCTAATACTCGGAGTTCACTCCTAGGTATGCTGTATGAATCTGACCTCAATGAGATAAGTTCGGACTTACGCACTCCCGTATGATAAAAAGCTTGAAACACCGCAAGTTTTAAATAGGAAACATAATCTCCTTCCAGACATTTACTAGCCAAATCAGTAATTACGGCATCTATTTCCTTCATTTTGACAAAAGATGGGAGCTTCTTTTTTATTCTGGGAAGCTGAATATCTAAAGGTATTGGGCTAGACACCAGACCCCTTAGTTCCAAAAATTTAGCAAACCCTCTTATAGAACTTACTTTTCTATGCATAGTCTTTGCTGAACTATCCGCTAAAGCTAAAGCTCTCACCCATTTCCGTAAATCTCTAGCCGTGGGTATCGGTATATTAGAATCATCTTCTCCATAAACAAAAAATACGTACGAGACCAAGTCTTGTACGTATGCTTTGACAGTATGGGTAGAATAGTTTCTTTCCACACTCAAGTACTCAGAAAACTGAGTTATATGTTTTGACCTTGCACTCATTTAAGTTACTCGGTCTCAAGGTACTATTAAAATACCGTAAATTCTAAATGATTATTGCTTTGGATTATTTAAGGACTGCTTATAGCGAGCCTTGATTACCAATTTTCTTCTTTTAACAGAAGGCTTTGTAAATTGCTGTCTGTCTCTAAGCTCTTTTATTACTCCAGTTTTTTCGAATTTCTTCTTATACTTCTTAAGAGCCTTATCGATCGAATCGTTTTCTTTTAAATTTATTAATAACATCTTTTATAAATGGTCTGCGAAATTACTACTTAGGTTGGAATATACCAACCTATTTTAATATCTGTCTTGAAATTACTATTTTCTGTATCTCTGATGTACCTTCTCCTATAGTACATAACTTAGAATCTCTGTAAAATTTTTCTACTGGAAAGTCTTTGGTATAGCCATACCCACCAAATATTTGTACTGCTTCTGTACTTGCTCTTACCGCTACTTCAGAAGCATAATATTTTGCCATCGCACTCTCTTTTGTCATTGGTAAACCTTCATTTTTTAAATAGCACGACTGGTCTATCAATAACTGAGAGGCTTCTATTTCTGTAGCCATATCTGCTAACTTGAAACTAATACCCTGAAAACTAGAAATAGGCTGCCCAAACTGTTCTCTTTCCTTACTATACTTTAAGGCTGCTTTGTATGCCCCTTTAGCTATACCTAATGAAAGTGCCGCTATTGATATTCTGCCACCGTCTAATATTTTCATAGCTTGGATAAACCCTTGACCTTCTTCACCTAATAAAGCATCATCAGGGATAAAACAATCATCAAAAATCATTTCGGCAGTTTCAGAAGCTCTCATTCCAAGCTTATTTTCTTTTTTACCTCCTTTAAAACCAGGCGTACCGCGCTCAACTATAAATGCTGATATACCTCGGCTATCAAGCAACTCTCCTGTGCGGGCCAGCACTACTGCTAAGTCACCAGATATACCATGTGTAATCCAATTTTTAGCACCGTTGATCACCCATCCACCATCTACTTTCTTAGCAACGGTCTTCATACGTAACGCATCACTGCCTGTATTAGGTTCTGTGAGCCCCCAAGCACCCAAAAATTCGCCAGTGGCTAATTTAGGGAGATATTTTTTCTTTTGCTCTTCGTTAGCGAAGTAAAGAATATGACCTGTACATAATGAATTATGAGCTGCTGTACTAAGTCCTATAGATCCACAAACCTGTGCCATCTCATCCACCACTGCAGAATACTCAAAGTATCCTAAACCTGAACCACCATATTCCACAGGCACTAAAACCCCCATGAAACCTTGTTCGCCCATTTTATGAAATAACTCTCTGGGGAAATGCTGAGTTTCATCCCATTCCATAACGTGTGGAAGTATATGCTTATGAGCAAAGTCACGAGCAGCTTGTCTTATCATGTCTTGAGTCTCAGAACTTTTAAAATTCATTTTTTCTTTGTTTTAATACACTGCAAGTATAGCTGCCAATACTGAAGGGGTAACATTAGTTTAGGTCTAAATAGGGTAATACTCTATCGACGTCTTCCTCACTGAGCAAATGCAGTTTTCTAAGATCAGCATCAGAAAGATAATTACCGTGCTGATCTCTGTAAGCTACGATACTCTTTGCCATTTTATAAGAGAGATAGGGATGCTTAGCCAGCTCCTCATAGGTAGCTGAATTAATAGCTATGGTCTTTTGTGATGTTGTCACTATAACAACGTAATCTTCTATAGCAATATACGTTTCTTCAGGTAAACCATAGACCTCAAGCAGCTGACGCTTGTCATGGAATCCGCCAAGAAGGTCTCTGTAGTTTATTATGCGATTCGCAAACACCTCTCCAATGCCCTTTAGAGCTATTAAATCCTCTTGTGAGGCAGTATTAATATCTACCCGAAATACCGCTTTTCTGTCTTTCAAAGAATCAGGAATGTCAGTATCGGTTTCTGAGATTACCTCTTCTGGGAGTAGTATATAAGGTTTCAGCACTTCGTACAGTACCTCGTCTACAACATAGAGTTTTTTAAAGTCTGATTTCTGCTTAAACCCTCCTCCTTTTATTCTGTACTTAATTAGACTATTAACCACATAAGTTGGGATTCCTGCCTTAAGCAGCTGCTTCTCACTATCTGAGTTAGGATTAAATGGCAGATACACCACTTTATCTTTCGGTTTAGTTTTATACCTCTCCTTGTATCTATACGTATCTCGCTGAACACTCTCCTTAAATGCACTATCCACAAGTGCTTGGTAATCTGCTAACTCTTGCTCTGTGTACTCTACTGACTGAGAAGTCTGTGAGTTTTTAAAATAATAGTACCCTACTACTAATATGCATGAAAAAAGGAGAGCAAACACTCCCCTTCTTTCGAAATTTGATATTTCTATATATGATTTTAAGTTACCTAAAAACTTTCTTATCAATTGAACGCTGCTAAAGTCTCAGACTTATATTCTCCTGCTAATAATTTACCTTTTATGTCTTGGAACGCAGCAATAGTTTCTTTCACATCTTCTAATGAATGTGCAGCTGTCGGTATAAGTCTCAGCATTATCATATCCTTAGGGACAACTGGATATACCACAATAGAGCAAAATATATTGTAATTTTCTCTCAAGTCATGAGTAAGATGCGTAGCTTCAGCTACATCCCCTTTTAGTATTACTGGAGTCACACAAGAAGTAGTAGTTCCTATATTGAACCCCTCTCCTTTTAATGCTCCTTGTAACGCATTAGTTATTTTCCATAGATTCTCCTTGTGAATAGGCTGGGATCTTAACATATCTAGTCTTTTAAGACCACCTATAACAAAAATCATAGGGAGTGACTTAGCAAAAATCTGAGAACGCATACTATATCTCAGGTAGTTAATAATCTTTTTATCACCAGCTACGAATGCACCTATACTTGCCATAGACTTTGCAAATGTAGAGAAATACACATCTATTTCGTCTTGCACACCTTGCTCTACTCCTGCTCCTTCTCCGTTAGGTCCTAACGTACCAAATCCATGAGCATCATCCACTAAGAATCTGAAGCTATACTTAGATTTTAAAGCTACTATTTCTTTCAGTTTCCCTTGGTTTCCGCTCATCCCAAAGACACCTTCTGAGATCACTAATATAGCTCCTCCTTGCTCTGCTGCCATTTTCTCGGCACGTACAAGCTGCGTTTCTAAGCTTTCCATATCGTTATGACCAAAAACAAAACGCTTACCTTGATGAAGTCGAACACCATCAATAATACACGCATGAGACTCTGCATCGTACACTATTACATCTCTTCTATCAACTAAAGCATCTATAGTAGACAGGATACCTTGGTAACCAAAGTTTAATAATATAGCGTCCTCTTTTTGTTCAAACTCTGCCAGCTGACGTTCTAACTCCTCGTGATGATCTGTATTGCCAGACATCATACGAGCACCCATGGGATATGCACATCCCCAATTAGCTGCAGCATCTGCATCTGCTTTTCTTACTTCTGGGTGATTACCTAAACCTAAGTAATTATTCAAGCTCCAGTTCAATACTGTCTTACCTCTGAAAGTCATACGAGGTGCCAACTCGCCTTCCAACTTTGGGAACGTGTAGTAGTGGTGAGCTTCATCCGAAAACTGCCCAAGAGGGCTCTTCTTGCTTGCTATTTTTTCAAATAAATCCATTAATTAAAATACGTTAAATGTTGTACAAAGGTAACAGTATTACTAATACTTGTAACACACGCTACCCGACTATAACCATTTTAAACTAATTGTGTTTCATCCGTCTCTTAGATACTAGATGTAACATATTGTCCTATTCCACGTTTATACAATAAAATAAACTAATTTTGCAGGCATTTCCAATGAGACAGATACTATTCATATTAATCGTACTTACACTCGCTTCTTGCAGTCGATACCAGAAGATAATGAAAGATGGTACGCCTCAAGAAAAATTAGATGCTGCCCAAAAATACTACGGAGATAAAGACTACTTGAGAGCTCAGCCCTTACTTGAGGAGCTTCTGGGTCTTTACAACGGAAGAAAAGAAAGAGAAGAAATCTATTACCTCTACTCCTACTCTTACTTTGCAACCGAAGATTTTTTACTAGCAGGTTATCACTTTAACAACTTCGCCACCACCTATGCTTTAAGTCCGAAAAAAGAAGAAGCTTTATACATGTCTGCCGTCTGTAAATACAAAAAAGCAATGCCTACTGAGTTGGACCAGACACCTACCCAAAATGCAATAAGTGCATTACAGACATTCATAAATCAATATCCTAATAGCGGATATGTATCAGAGTGTAATACGAAAATGGATGAGCTTAGAATGAGACTTCTGAAAAAGGTATATGAAAACGCTAAGCTCTATCATAGCTTAGGGTACTACAACAGTGCTATGGTAGCTTGCCAGAACGCAGTAGAAGACTACCCAGATATGATAAACCGCGATGAACTCACTTTTTTAATGGTGGATGCGGCATATTTATTTGCTCAGAATAGTATTGAAAAAAAACAATTGGAAAGATATTCAGAGACTCTAATGAAGGTGAAAGAGTTTAACAAAGAGTTTGATACGGATAGTAAATATAGTAAACCTGTATTAAAAATAAACATTAAAACAGAGGCAGCTATTGCCGAACTTAATAAAGAATAAAAGTATAAGTATGAAAGACAACGAACTAGAAATTCCAAACTCAACGATTACAAGAGACACTAGAGAAATAAGTGACCCTACTGGTAACCTGTATGAGTCTGTAGCGGTGATAGCTAAAAGAGCTAACCAAATATCTGCTGCCATGAAAGAAGAGCTTGTAGCTAAATTAGAAGAATTCGCTTCTGACCATGATAACTTAGAAGAAATCTTCGAAAATAGAGAGCAGATAGAAATATCTAAGTACTACGAGAGCCTTCCTAAGGCTACTATAATAGCAATAGAAGAGTTTTTGAACAACAAAGTATACCACAGAAATCCTGCAAAAGAAGAGTCTAAATAACAAGAAAATACTCCTCGGAATCACCGGTGGTATAGCTGCATATAAGGCAGCAAACTTGGTACGACTACTTATAAAATGTGGTGCAGATGTACGCGTAATTTGTACGCCAAGTGCACTAGACTTTATTACGCCACTTACTCTGGCAACATTATCAAAAAATGCGATTTATTCGCATTTTTTTGTGAAAGAAACTGGAGAATGGACGAATCATGTAGAGTTAGGAAAATGGGCTGACGCTTTTGTAATAGCACCAGCTACTGCTAATACACTGGCCAAACTAGCAAATGGCTACTGTGACAATTTATTGATAGCTACTTATCTATCTGCCGACTGTCCTATATTCTTTGCTCCTGCTATGGACCTAGATATGTACAAACATCCTACAACTTCTGCCAGTATTAGTAAACTCCTCAGCTACGGCAACATAGAAATTCCTGCAGGTACTGGTGAACTAGCTAGTGGACTAGAAGGTCAGGGAAGAATGTGTGAACCAGAGGATATTTTAATTCAGGTAGAACAATACTTCAGACTGGGAAACTCACTCACAGGTAAAACTATACTCGTCAATGCCGGACCAACATACGAAAAATTAGATCCTGTCAGATTCATAGGAAACTATAGCAGTGGAAAAATGGGGAAAGCCATAGCCAATGAATTGGCTCGAAGAGGAGCTCAGGTACATCTGGTACTGGGACCTGCATCTGCAGAAGGCATAGATACTAAAGTAGAACTGACACAAATAGAGAGTGCAGAAGAAATGTACGAAGCTTGTACTGCTTTATTCCCTAAGTGTGATGCAGCTATACTAAGTGCAGCGGTATCTGACTACAGACCAGCAAGCAGAGCTGATCAAAAAATCAAAAAGAACGACGATACCCTTTCACTGGAATTAATAAAAACCAAGGATATTCTTTACAGCCTAGGAAAAATAAAAAAAGAGCACCAGACACTAGTAGGATTTGCACTAGAAACACAAAACGAATATGATAATGCGGTTATAAAGCTACATAAGAAAAATCTAGATTTCATCGTTCTTAACTCTATGAATGATAAAGGATCTGGTTTTGGGAAGGACACCAATAAGGTCACCATACTAGAAAGAAATGGCGAAAACCATAACTTTGACACTAAACCAAAAACTGAAGTAGCTAAAGACATCGTATTGCTGCTCAGTACTTATTTATGAAAAAAACACTCGCTATATTACTTCTACTAATCTGTAGTTCGGCTCAAGCACAAGACCTCAACTGTACTGTAGAAGTACGCTCAGACATCATACAAGCATCGAATAAAGAGATATTCACAGATTTAGAAAATGCAGTATCTCAATTTATCAATCAGCGTAAGTGGATCAGTGATAAAATACAGCCACAAGAAAAAATCAATTGCAATATTGTTATCAATATCACCCTTTTCAGCATTGATCAATTCCAAGCGGAAGTGAATATCACCAGCAGTAGACCTGTATATGGTACTACGTATAACACTCCCATCTTCAGTCACTTTGATCAGGACTGGAGTTTTCAGTACGCACAGTTTCAGAGCCTAGACTATCAAGAAAATGCAGATATTATGCAGCTAACTACCTTACTAGCATTTTATGCTAATGTAATTATTGGAATGGACTTTGATTCTTTTTACCCAGAGGGAGGACAGCCCTACTTTAATAAAGCACTGCAAATAAGAAACCTCTCACAAAACTCTCCAGGATGGGGACCTAGTGTTGGAAGTGGCAATAGAAACAAGTTCTATATCATAGACCAGCTAATGGATGACAGGTTTAGACCATTACGGTCTGCTAACTTTCAGTATCATATGCAGGGTATGGATAAGTTCAAAGATGATAACGGTACTTCCCGTAAGGAGATATTTGAGTCACTAGAGAAGATACGAAGCGTACAAGAGCTGCTCCCTAACTCTGTAATATTTAAGATATTTTTTCAAGCTAAGCGTGAAGAACTCATCAGCATATTCAAAGAAGCTGAACCTGGATTAAAAAACAGAGCTATAGAGTTACTGGGCAAACTAGACCCCAGTAATGTCACTAACTACGCCAAGATTAAATCGTAAGGTTTTAAAATAGTAAAAGAAATAGGGCTCCACTATTTCAAACACAAAGGCACTAAAGCCTTGGATCTGAAATTTTTCTAGTCTACAGTAAAGAACATTAAGGTTTCATCGAGCTGAAATACAATTGCAAAACTTTTATCTTACTAAGTGAAGGTCATTGCAAAGCTCTTGGCTATTTCTTCTTTCACCTTCACCCAAATGATTCCTTTTTTGTCTTCTATATTTTTAGAATGTGATGTATAATCTGCCAGACCCTGCCAAGGCTCTATACATACATAATCAGCTCCTGGCTTAGCCCATATACCTACGTAAGGGAACTCACTTATATCTACTTTTACTTCATGATTGGAATTCGTGTGTTTGAGTGACACAGTCTTAGACCTTAATCCCTGGAGGATAAGGGCATCATTATCAAAGGTATTTTTAGTTAAGCTAATCTTATCGCCCTCTATCACTTCAACAGCTACGTCATTGATATACGGACCACTGAGCTGATTACTTAGTGTATTCTCAGTCTCACTGAATACTATTTCATACTCGTCTACAGGCTTTGCATTAAAAGCAGGATGACCACCGAATGATACTGGGAGGTCAGTACTATCGTCATTAATCACCCTAAAGGTTTGCTTCAGAGTATTATCAGATAAAGTATAGGTAACGAGTAGAGTAAACTTAAATGGGTAAGAAGCTAGTGTAGCCTCGGACTGCTGTAATATAAGACAAATACTATGCTCACTCTGATGAAGCATCTCAAAATCTAAATCCCGTGCAAACCCATGATGAGATAGCTTATAGGTCTTGCCCTCATATACATACTCATGATCTAATAAACTCCCTACAATAGGAAACAGATTAGGTGCATGACGAGGCCAAATCGGGTCTGCCTGCCACATATACTCAAAGCCTGAAGTATCTTTCACAGAGCATAGTTCTGCCCCTTTTCGATTGATAGCTACTTCTAGGTATTTATTTTTAATTGTGAATTGGCTCAGCATATGTGCTGCAAGTATAAATAAAAGGACCCGCTATAAGCGAGTCCTTGAGTGGAGAATATCGGAGTCGAACCGATGACCTCTTGCATGCCATGCAAACGCTCTAGCCAACTGAGCTAATCCCCCAAGATAACGTTAAATTTAAGCCTAAACTTAAATCTAAAATAAATACTTTATTTAGAAATTCGCACTATTAGCGAAGTTGCGTGTCCGCCAAAGTGAAGCGGAGGAGGAAGCTAATCCACCAAATAACGTTAAATCTAAGCCTAAACTTAAAGTAAAAAACTCATTAGAGTTACACCATAAGGTTGTAACAAAAATAATCCTATTTCGTAAACAGCAAACTACTATCTCCGTAACTTAAAAATCTATATCCATTCGATTTAGCTTCTTCATAGATCTCTCTCCAGTTATCTCCTACTACGCTAGCTATAAGCATAAGTAACGTACTCTCTGGCAGATGGAAATTAGTGATAAGCCCAACTATACTACGTGGTATATACTGTGGTAATATTAATATCTCTGTAGCCGCTTGCAGCACTTCGATATCATTTGCTTTCATATAGTCTCTGACTACCGTAAGCGACTCTTCGTAGCTAAAATCTGACGCTGTCTCATAAGGCTCTAGCTTATGTATAAGAAGAGATGTATTACCACTGGCTAACTGTATTCCTAACCAATACATACTCTCTAGCACTCGCATAGAGGTAGTTCCTACACAGATACGTTTAGACTTCGCTATAAGTGCGTCTAGCGTATCTAGAGTAATCTCAAAATGCTCTCTGTGCATATCGTGGTCTACTACATTATCTTCTTTGACTGGTAAAAATGTACCTGCACCTACATGAAGAGTTACTTCTGCTAGTGCTACACCTTTCTTCTTTAATCCATCCAATACACTTTCTGTAAAATGAAGTCCAGCGGTAGGAGCAGCTACACTCCCTGCATTTTTAGCAAATACCGTCTGATACGTGACCGCATCAGATTCTTCTGTGGCTCTATTGAGGTATGGAGGAAGAGGCAACTCTCCTATCTTATCCAGCAATTCTGTAAAAGACTGTCCACTCTTCCAGCTGAACTCTACTATTCGCTCCTGTCTATCTATCAGCTGGGCACTTATCAGTGCTGGATTATCAGCTAAATGAATGTGTTCTTCGTCTTTCCACTTCTTACTGTTACCTAGTATACACTTCCACCTGCACTTGGCTGTAGCATTGAAAGCTTCTTCGTAGTTAGCTGGAAGCATCGGTTCTAATAGAAGTACCTCTATGGCAGCTCCACTCTCTCGCTTAAAATACAAGCGAGCAGGAATCACTTTGGCATTATTCATCACCAACAGCGTGTCATCGTCTATATAATTACTAATAGCATTAAATATGCTGTGGTCAGTCTGACCCATGCTATGTATTAGGAGCTTGCTCTCATCTCTTTTAACCAATGGATACTTAGCTATCTGCTCATCTGCTAGTTCAAAAAAGAAGTCTGATTTTTTAATCATTTAATATATCGTCTGGTATCGTTTGCCCGGAAGAGTTGTAATACAGTTTTTCATTTCTAATTCTAATAGGGTCATGGCCAGCTTACTAGAAGCGAAACCAGAATTAACCATTAATTGATCTATACCCATTTCTTTACTCTCACGAATAAGGTCTACTAATTTCTGTTCGTCTTCGGTGAGTTCTACAAACAGCTGTCGTTGATTTTGTTTTTCTATTTTAATATCCCAGCTAAGCTGCTTTACTATATCAGCTACCGATTCTATGATACCTGCTTTATGGTTTTTTATGAGATAATTACATCCTGCAGAGTACTTCTCTCCTATGTTGCCTGGCACTGCTAGCACATCACGGTTATACTGATTAGCTAACTCTGCTGTGATAAGTGAGCCACCACTGGCTGCAGACTCTACCACTATCACTGCATCTACCATGCCAGCCACTATCCTATTACGCATCGGGAAGTGCTCTCTATCTGGATTAGTACCTGAAGTATATTCTGTGAGAATAGCACCGTTATTAGCCACCATGTCCTTGGCTATATTCGTATGTGTCGCTGGATATATTCTATCGAGACCATGTGCTACTACTCCATACGTATTGACTCCGTGCTTTACGCACTGCTTATGTGCCCATATATCTACCCCATAGGCTAGTCCGCTCACTACGGTCACATTATACGGCACGAGATCCTCTACTAGCTTATTGACAAACTGCTTACCATACTCCGTCATCTTACGCGTACCTACTATCGCTATGGCTTTATCAGGAGAGAGATTTTCGTTTCCTTTAGTATACAGTAAGATAGGACAATCTGGTATGTTTTTAAGCCTGAAGGGATATTCTTTATCTAAAAAAAATACAGGCCTTACTTTGTTTTTTTGAATGAACTCTACTTCTTTTTCAGCTGCAGAGAAATCTGTAAAAGCTTTGATATTTCCAGCGAGGACATCTCCTACTCCCGGTGATTTCTTTAAGAATGTTTTTGATTTTCGAAATACTTGTTCTACCCCTCCACAGTAACCTATGAGACTCTTGGCCAATACACTGCCGATACCGGGTACCTGAGTAAGAGCTATTTTATAGACTAAATCTTTATCCACTGCTAATAAGACGAAAATAAAGTAGTCTGTGAAAAATCAAAGCGTTTTTTATTCTTTAATCCTGTACCGTATAGCTATTTCTCACATTCGCTCCTATGAGTTCATCATAGCCATAAAAAACATTTTTATGATAGATAAGAATAGTGTAGTCATTTTCAGTCTCTTGGTGATTACCTTCTGTAAAGGTATAGTCTATATTACCTTCTTTATCCTTCAGCACAAAGTGATAACTGTAATAGCTTTGCTTTAATAGCGCTGAGGTGGAATACATGCCAAAATCTGGCCAGTATTTCATTTTAAAATTCTCTTGTGGTTGCCAGTCAGTGAGCTCTCCGTATACATACACTTCGCCCATATCACGCAGGTCATTGGACTTCATATTAAAATGAATCATAGCATAGTCTCCATCTTCAGATATATTAGCTCCATCATCATTTATTATCTCTCGCTTACCATTATAATCTAGCCAACGCACATAATTGAGATGTGCTCTTGTTTCTTCAGGTGCTAGTACCGCATTTTGTACACTATCCGTATATTTTCTTATTACATTGTTACTAAAAAAACGTAGTGATCTAATATCAAAAAATCTGAACTCATTCGTACCTGGGAATGCGTTCTTATCTTCATAATTAAAAGAGAGCTGGTTATTATTCACAAAAAGAGGTTTCAAATTATAGATGGCATTGTTCCAGCTATTGTTTTGTAAAATAGTGACATTGACATCTAAAAACGGGTTAGGTATATCAAAGCCCTCATAGTTTACCATAAAATCTACTTCTTGATGGGTGAATCTGAACTCAGGAAGAGTCGCAGTCTTGATGTCACTTTCTATCGTAGTCTGATTATCCACTACCATAAATCTGCGGGTCAGCACTAAGTCTGTCACATCAAAATTTCGGTATATTAGCAAGGCATAGTTACCACTCTTCGTAATTTGCATATCTGCTGTAGGAAAGTTCAGGTTGTAATGCGTGTACTTTTGGTAGGTATTGGTACTGAACTTAAAGTCTGTAATCTCTCCCATAGTATTGCCAGAGATATACTCCATCGGCTGTAAATCACTCGGTTTCCAATTTCTATCACAATGTATTATGGAATAGTTAAAAAACTCATTCACAGGCTCTAATATGTCAAAAGACAACTTCAAACGATCGCCTCCATTAAGATTAAGCAAAGGCAAAGGATCATAGATCGCTAAATCTTTTTGAAGTATGACGGTGGCCACTCTATCATCAAAACTAGTGTTATCATAAACTGTTTGTGCCGTTAATGAAAAAGTTACGATCCATAAGAGCGCAACGAGTATGGTGATTCGCATGTAGTTAATTAATATTCAAATATGTGGGCAAGGTATAGGTATAACTTTGGAAAGCCGAAAAAAAATGTGTGGGTTCAGTATAAAAACAGTAAAGTATATTCAATTATTCCTTTTTAGCTTTGTCCCAAATAGCGTCCATTTCCTCTAGAGTCATGTCATTCATATCCTTACCTTGCTTCTTTGCTTCCGCCTCTATAGCCTCAAAACGATACTTGAACTTACGATTGGTCTTCTCCAATGCATCATCTGGATTAATCTTTAGCCAGCGTGCATAATTTATCAAACTGAATATTAAATCCCCGAACTCATTTTCCTTCTCTATACCTTCAGCATCTTTAAACTCTTGGAGTTCTTCATCTACTTTTTCCCATACATTATCCTTGCTCGGCCAGTCAAACCCAACCTGAGCAGCTTTATCCTGCATACGCATAGCCTTCACCATACTTGGCATACTGAATGGCACTCCACTAAGCACTCCTTTGTTTCCCCCCTCTTTTAGTTTAAGCTGTTCCCAGTTTTGCTTTACTTCCTCTTCATCCCTAACTTCTACGTCACCGTAGATATGTGGGTGTCTACTTATTAGTTTTTCGCATACACTATTTAAGACATCTGTAACGTCAAAGGCTTTTTTCTCTTCTCCTATCTTGGCATAAAAAACAAGATGCAAGAATAAGTCTCCAAGTTCTTTTTTTATTTCTTCATCATCCCCTGCTAATAAAGCATCACTCAGCTCATACGTCTCTTCTATGGTGAGATGACGTAGGGTTTCGTTTGTCTGCTTCTGATCCCAAGGACACTGCTCACGAAGCTCATCCATAATATTGAGCAACCTACCAAAAGCTTCTAATCGTTTATCCATTACAGGATAGTATTGGACTTCATCAAGGCGACGAATGCCTCTTTGTAGTTCTTTCCTATTGGTATTTTAACTTCATTGACCTCACAAACAGATGTGCTAAATGATGCTACATGATTTCTATTGACAATGAATGATCTATGCACTCTACTGAACATATCTGGCGGAAGCTTAAGCTCCATATTTTTCATGGTTTGCAGGGTTACTATTTTTTTATCCGCTAAAAATATTTTAACATAGTCAGCAAATGCTTCTACATAGTATATCTCAGAATATGATAACTTAATCAATTTCTGATTTGCCTTTACGAAGAAATGTTCGTTTTCTAAATCAGACTCAGCTACATCCGCATTTTGCTTTATTTTGTAATACTCCAATGCCTTTTCTACTCCTTTTTCAAATCTATCATATGCGATAGGTTTTAATAAATAATCAATCGCATCCAGCTCAAAACCTTCTAATGCATAGTCTGGATATGCGGTGGTAAACATAAAAAGGGGCTTGTGCTCTAATGATTTCACAAAACTCAATCCTGTTATTTCTGGCATTTGAATATCGAGAAACATAAGATCAACTTTGTGCTTTTTTAGTACTTCACTTGCTTCTGCCGCATTATTACATCTAGCTACTAGAGTGAGTTCAGGATGTCTAGTTACATACGCTTCTATAATATCTAATGCTAATGGTTCGTCATCTACTGCTATACAATTCATATTCTTTTATATTAAGTTTATATTTAGTTCTACTTTAAATTCACCTTCTGTGCTACCCATGACAAGCGTATGCTTTTTTGGATATAGCATATCCAATCTTTTCTTTACATTAATCAGGCCAATACCTCCTTGATAACCATTTTGCTGTGATATTTCATCTCCTTTTTTAGGCTTACTGTTGGCTATGGCAAATTTAAGCTCACTGGTTTCACAATTTACCAGCACCTTTACATAGCCTTTGTCCATATCCTTACCTAGTCCATGCTTAAAGCTATTTTCTACGAATGGTATAAGTAACATAGGAGCTATTTCCTTATCATCTGTATTGCCCACTATATCTATATCCAGCTCCATCCTACTGCCGTGTCTTACTTTCTCTAGCTCTAGATAACTTTGCAGGTACTTTAGTTCTTGAGTCAGGCTCACCTCCTTTTCACTCCCTTCGTACAGTATATACCTGAGTATATCACTAAGCTTAAGAATAAGCTCCGGTGCTAAGTCAGATTTTTGTAAAGCCAATGCATAGATACTATTCAAACTATTAAACAAAAAGTGCGGATTTATCTGAGACTTGAGGTACTTGAGCTCTGTTTCGGCATTTATTTTTTCGAGCTCCTTGGCTAATCTCTCCTTCTCATACCAGTGCTTTACAAGCTTCAGACTCATAGTGACAGCCGTAGTATAAGTGATGGCCATAGCTGTAGATAGTAAGAATCGTGGAGAGAGTAACCCACTCTTAAACTCATTTGCTATCGTATTCAGCTTAGTAAATACCGCAGCCTCTAATAGCGAGCCCAGCGATATAGACAGTACTATTGCCAGAAAATACCTAAAGTAAGCACGCTTCTGAAGAAACAAAGGAAACAGAAAATAAATATTGAAGTAACTCACAAGTGCGTGGATGGCTACTATCACAAATGAATTGATGTAAAAATCTGCCTTAGTAATCCCCGGACTCAGCACATATACCCAAAACAAATAATATACTACCCAAAGTATAGCATGATGCATATTATACTTAGTAAGCTCCTTATACAGCTTAGAAGTAATGAATGAATCTGTTGTCTTGGTCATACTATGTTATCTTCCAAATGTAAAAAATACCTGCAGTAAAAATTCACTTTGCGGCCAAATCACCAAGAAATATCTATGAATGTGATATTATCTACGGAAGTACCTGAGCAGTGTATAGCTCCAATCCAGCACGTTTACTCCTGCTTTGAAGTAGTTATCATTTCCTACTGAAGTTGAGATATTATCTGTAGTACGGTAATTTTGCTTGATATCAGAAGAGAGCAGGATAAAAGCAGTTACATTAAGCACTAAAAGTGCTAGTATAACTAGAGTAGATTTTTTTATGGACTTTATTCGGTGTATCATACAACTACTCACTTGTAGCTATTTCATATAATACGAATATAGTGCCAAAAAGTTATTGGAGGCAGTTCATCGGCAATAATGGCAGGTATGTCGGCGAAATATAAGACAATGATGACAATCCGAATATCCTCATACGTAAATCAATGTGTCATCCTAGACACGATATCTAAGACTTTAGTACATTTGCAGCATTAACAAAAAAATATGCAATTTCTAGTACTTTTAGGTTTAATTTTAACAATAATGTCTATCGCATTTATAGGTATGGCAGTACGTGTATTTTTGGTGAAAGATGGTGAAGTACGTGGTGGATGTGCTGGCAAGAACCCCATGATGCAAGAAGAAGGTGCTGCTTGTACGATGTGCGGTGCTGCTCCTACTGAGGAGTGTAAGAGTGAACCTGTTTAGTTACTCAAACGGTTACTCTATCGCTCTTAAAGACCTAAAAAAATACTAAATGTGTACCTCCAACATTACTATATTCTGTATGTAACTCCCCAAACCTAGCATAAATGTTAGCATCTATTCCCAATTCAATTTCCATGGTATAGCTTGATACCCTACGCCAATATTTCTTTTTTCAGAAAACACCTTGTCATAACAAATGAACAGAGCATTCACCGACTTATATCCATCATATGACACTCCTACTACGTACCTTACATTAGTATAAACACAAGCTTGTTTCACCTATTAAAGTAGTAGGTGAAACAAGCTTGTCATATAGAAAGTATTCACGAAAAGAAATACAACTCTACTATTAATCCTAGTTTAACCATAATAACAACTAATTATTATATCTACCCCTTCTCCTCATAGACCTGCACTATCTCTATGCATACATTGATAGCAGCTTCCATATCTTGCACACTACAGTACTCATGTTTACCGTGGATGGCCATTTCTCCAGTGAATATGTTAGGACAAGGAAGACCTATAAATGATAATCTAGAACCGTCTGTACCTCCTCTTACGAGGGCTTGTTTAGGTTCTACTCCTGCTCGCTTCATAGCCTCTACTGCATTGGCTTCTATGTGTGGAAACTTGTCAAGCATCTCACGCATGTTACGGTATTGCTCTTTTACTGAAGTATCAAAACGAGCTCCAGGGTACTTTCCTATTGTAGCTTCTGCCAAATCTATAAGCACCTGCTGGTGATTTACTAAATTAGCCGTAGTAAAATCTCGTATCAAGAAATCTACACTCGCGTTTTCTAGCTGACCTTTCAGGTTATAGGGATGTACGAACCCTTCTGCTCCGCTAGTAGTCTCAGGTGAAAACCCTGTAGGCGACAAAGAGTCTAAGAAATGACCCATCACTTTTACCGCATTCACCATTTTACCTTTGGCGTAGCCGGGATGAGCACTTATACCGTGAAAGGTTATAGTCATAGAGTTAGCAGAGAATGTATCTCCTTCTAGCGAACCACGAACACCACCATCTAGCGTATATCCTACGTCTGCATTCAACTTTTTCATATCCAGCATATCTACTCCTCTACCTACTTCCTCATCTGGGGTGAATAAAATACGGATGTCTCCGTGCCTTACACTCGGAGTGTTTATCAGTTCTTCAGCGAATTGCATAATGATAGCCACACCTGCCTTATCATCTGCTCCGAGTAACGTAGTGCCACTAGCAGTGATAATATCGTCTCCGATACGCTCTGCTAGGTATTTATGTTGTTTCGTAGTAATTACCTGAGTAGTATCATCCGGTAGAATGATATCCTGCCCTTGATAGTTCTCATGTAATATTGGTTTCACATTAGTCCCACTGCAGTCTGGTGCAGTATCTACATGTGAACAGAAACAAATCGTTTCTATTTTCTTATCTGTATTACTCGGTATGGTACCAAAAACATAGCCCCATTCATCCAAATAGGCATCTTTCACTCCTATAGATAAAAGCTCCTGAACTAGTATGTTACTTAGGTCTTTTTGTTTTTCTGTACTAGGGAAAGTTTCACTGTACGGATCACTTTGTGTGTCTATTTGTACATATCTCATCAGCCTATCGGCTACTTTTTTCGCTTTTTCGGTCATCATTATATTGACCGCAAGGTACGAGAATAACCAGAAAATCTAAAATGACTTTACTCTACGAATTCACCCTTCAGCTCTTTTCCATTATCGTATATGAAGTATGCCGCTAAGCTAGAGTCTGCAGATATTAGTTTTTTTGATTCATCTAAACCTAGCACCATACATGCTGTAGCATAAGCGTCTGCAACAGCACAATTCTTATGCATGATGCTGACACTCTTTAAATCTGACAGTACAGGCTTGCCAGTACGCGGATCCAAAGTATGACCAATCACTTCATCATCTACTTTATAAAAATTCTGATAATTACCACTTGTAGCCAGAGCTACATTCTCCAGCTCTAGCACTTTAAAGAAGTCTGTAGCTTTAGCTTCTAACAGCGGTACATTTATACCTACTTGCCACGACTTACCTTCTGCATTCTTTCCTTTAAGCCGCATCTCCCCGCCTACTTCTACCATGTAGTTATTCACTCCCTTTGCAGTAAGATAATCAGCTACTAAGTCTACTAGATAACCTTTTGCTATAGCATTAAAATTTAGCTGTACGAAGGAGTCTAACTTGTATGGAAAACCTTGCTCATCAAACTGCACCTTGTGCATACCCTTATGTAAGAGAGCATAGTTCACCGCTTCATCCTTCATGTACTCCCCAGATTTCTTAGCACGCATATACTCATCAAAAAGCAATTTAGCACTTGGATCGAAAGCATTAGAAGTTTCATTGGCTATACGTTTACTAAGACTAACCATCTCTACGAAATGCTGTATATCATTCATAAAATGCTTGGTTTCAGTTGAGTCTTGCCAACTATCTCCATTATTCAAATTAAAAGAAGTTATAAATGAATTTTTCTGATAGGTAGATAAACCGTGATTCACGGCGAATACAATAGAATCTATCTTCTGTAACACACTATCCTGCTCTTCTCCTAAATAGGTAATATGGTATGTGGTACCTAAAGCATTACCAGACACATTGTTTTTTTGTGTTTGACTTTCCTCATTACAAGAAAACAAAACTGCCGCCATGAAAAAAAGGCAGATTACTCTGCCTTTTAGTTTGTTTTTAATTCTCATTTTCAGAATCTTATAGTTACGTATTAACCTCCAAAATCATCAAAGGCAACATTTTCTGGAGGTACTCCCCAGTCATCACACATCTTAAGGACCGCTTGATTCATAAGTGGTGGTCCACAGAAATAGAATTCTATATCTTCTGGAGCCTCGTGACCTGTAAGATACTCGTCTATTACCGCTTGATGTACAAAACCGGAGAAACCGTCTCCTTTAGTATCATTTACATCTGTCTTAGGCGTCCAATTATCATCTGGGGTAGCATCTGAAAGTACCACAAAAAACCTAAAATTGGGAAACTCTGCTGCTATTTTTTTAAAATGATCCATATAAAACAACTCTCTTTTAGATCGCCCACCATACCAGTAAGTCACTTGACGTCCAGTTTTCAATGTATGAAATAAATGAAAGAGATGAGAACGTAATGGAGCCATACCTGCACCACCACCTATATACAGCATTTCTGCTTCAGTCTCTTTGATAAAGAATTCACCATAAGGTCCAGAGATAGTACACTTATCACCTGCTTTACAGCCAAACACAAATGAGGAACAAATACCAGGATTCACATCCATCCATTTGTTATTCTTTCTGTCCCACGGTGGAGTAGCTATACGTATATTAAGCATCACTATATTACCCTCTGCAGGATGATTAGCCATGGAGTATGCTCTGAATATGGTCTCGTCATTTTTCATTTTGAGATCCCATAGTCCATATTTATCCCATTCTGATTTGAAATCCATAGGATCTCTACCATCTGCTACTAACTCAGGATGGGCGGTAACATCTATCGTACTAAAATCTACAAGGACTGGAGGTACATCTACTTGTACATATCCACCTGCCTCAAAATCCAAAGCTTCGCCTTCTGGCAATCTTACTACAAACTCCTTTATAAATGAAGCAACGTTATAGTTGGAAACTACTTCACATTCCCATTTTTTGATACCAAATACCTCTTCAGGTACTTCTACTATCATATTTTCTTTCACCTTTACTTGACAAGCAAGTCTCCAGTTATCTTTCTGATCTTTACGCTTGATATGACCAGTTTCTGTAGGAAGTATATCTCCTCCACCTTCGTGTACTTGGCACTTGCACATGGCACACGTTCCACCTCCACCGCAGGCTGATGGTAAAAATAGATTTGCTTGCTGCAGTGCACCTAAAAGTGTACCTCCAGCCTCTACTTCTACTACTCTCTCTCCATTGATAGTCAGCTTTACCGCACCGGAATTAACTAATCGATTAGCAGCAACCATAAGCATAGCTACAAGTAGTATTATTACAGATGTAAATACTGCTGCCGCTAAAAATATAACCGTTGTATTTAATGCTATTATCATTTTCTTATTCTGAATAGTTCACTACTGAATTAACTACGTCACCTACCTTTTTGTTTTCAATTTTTGCAGATGTTTTCTCTTGATTGGCCTGCTGCTCTTCAGTAGTTTTAAATGGCAGTTCGAAACCACCAAAACTCATAAACCCGAAAGCCATAAGTCCTACTATTATAAATGTAATACCCAATCCTCTCAATGGCTTAGGAACCTCCGCATAAGACATTTTTTCACGGATAGCTGCAAGTGACACTACCGCTAAGAACCAACCAAAACCAGAGCCCAACCCGAAAGTGACAGCCTCTGCAAATTGATAATCTCTAGTAGGCAAGAATAACGCACCACCTAAAATAGAACAGTTGACCGCAATAAGTGGTAAAAATATACCAAGTGAATTATACAATGATGGTGAGAATTTTTCAATTACCATTTCAGTAAGCTGAACAAATGCTGCTACTATCGCGATAAATACTATAAACTTAAGCACCTCTAAATCTACTGCAGCAAAATCTGCACTTATCCAAGTAAGAGCACCTTCCTTCAACAGGTAGTTATATGCTAACCAATTCAATGGTACTGTGATACCAAGAACAAATATTACAGCCATTCCAAGCCCAGCTGCAGTCTTATATTTTTTCGAAACTGCCAAGTATGAACACATACCAAGAAAGTAAGCAAAAATCATGTTATCGATGAAAATCGACTTAATGAATATGTTTATTAAATTTTCCATTTTTAAAATCTTTTATAAATAAGTCCAGATTAATCTTCTACGTAACCGCTTCTACTTCTCACTATCCAAATAAGGATACCCAAAAGAATACAAGCTCCTGCAGGAGACATCATCACTCCATTACCTATGTAACTATCAGGCAATACCTGCATTCCAAACAACTTACCACTACCAAATAGCTCTCTAAAAAATGCAATAGCCAAGATTATCCAAGCATACCCAAATGAATTACCAAGACCATCTAACAACGCATCCCAAGGTTTATTACCTAAAGCAAACGCCTCAAGACGCCCCATTACTATGCAGTTAGTAATAATTAAACCAATGAATACAGAAAGTTCTTTCCATACATCATAACTGTATGCTTTAAGTACCTGATCTACTATGGCCACTAATGAAGCTACTACCACCAGCTGCACGATAATTCGTATTCTATTGGGAATTGTATTTCTAAGAGCTGAAATAACTACGTTAGCTAACACCAATACCGCCGTAACGGCTATAGCCATCACCAAAGTAGGTTTTAAGGCTACTGTAACTGCTAATGCCGAGCATATCCCCAATACTTGAATAGTAATAGGATTATCCTCATCAAGGGGATTGGAGAGAAGTTCTTTTCTCTTTTTACTAAGAAGTGCTTCTTTAGGCTTTTTTACCTCAGCAACTTCTTGTACTGATTTCTCTACTGTTTCCGTGCTCATGTCCGCTCTCCTTTTATAAATGATTTGTACATAGCTAAATAATTATCTAGCATATTATTGACTCCTTTGGCTGTGATAGTAGCACCACTTAATCCGTCCACTTGATGTGCACTTTCGTAGTCATTACCTTCTCCTTTTTGAAAATGCGGAGGATCTAGTTCCCCATCCACATTGAAAATTTTCTTTCCGGCGAATCTATCCTGCACTCCTTGCTCTGTAATACGAGCACCTAGACCAGGAGTCTCTCCTTTATGATCTAGCACTAAACCATTGACAGTCTCTAAGTCTGCATCTATGGCTACATAGCCCCAGATAAAGTCCCAAAGCCCTTTTCCATATACCGGAAAAACATATGCCTTTATTTTAGTCACATCATCCTTATCATATACTTTGTAAACCGGAAGATCTCTTATGTCCTTTGGCTTTTTATACTCTTTAAATATGTTTACACTAGCTTCCTCTGTAGTTGCTTCTTCTCCATCAGCTTTAACTACTACGGTTTTAACAGTTTCATTATACAGTGCCGTCACCTCTTTGTCAGACATAGCACTTAGAAAAGACTCGCCTAGTGCAGCTTTTAGAATAAAATTTTGCTTCTCTAAAAGTACCTCAGCATCTTGCTTTGGTTTCAGCACAAGAGCTACTACAGCCAGTACAGAACCAAATACCAATGTCATTATAATCGCGTACGTTATAATGTACTTATTATCGTTTTTATTAAGCTTGGACACGTTTTAATCTTGTTTTAATGTTAGACTGAACTACATAGTAGTCTATAAGCGGTGCAAATACATTCATCAGAAGTATCGCCATCATAATACCTTCTGGATATCCTGGATTGAATACTCTTATCAGTACAGTAATGACACCTATGAGAAATCCATATACCCATTTCCCAGTTTCTGTCTGTGCTGCTGATACAGGATCGGTAGCCATAAAAACAGCTCCAAAAGCAAAACCACCTATAATTAAATGATAGAATGACGGAATATCCATCCACGCTCCATTGCCACCTGACACATTAAATATCCATCCCATAAATAATCCACCTAGGAAGGTGCTTGCCATTATTTTCCAGCTCCCTACTCCAGCAGATACCAATATAACCGCTCCTATGAGTATAGCTACTACAGAGGTCTCTCCTATACTTCCTTGTATATTTCCTATAAAGGATGGCATGATACTACCCCCTTGTAACAATGAGTTACTCCACCCTTCACCAGCAGAACTGGCAGAGGCAAGATTTCCTAAAGCCGTAGCTCCTGAATACGCATCTACTGTATTCGCTCCTTCTGGAAGAGCTGCCCAAACCGTATCACCACTCATACTACTCGGATATCCGATGTATAAAAACATACGTGCTGTAAGTGCAGGATTCAGTAAATTCATACCCGTACCTCCAAAAACCTCTTTACCTATAACTACTGCAAATGCTGTAGCTAAAGCTACCATCCATAACGGAACATCTGGCGGCATACACAATGGTATAAGCATTCCTGTAACCAAGAATCCTTCATTGACCGCATGCCCTCTGAACTGAGCAAAACCCATCTCAATGCCAAGGCCTACAGCATAAGAAACTATAATGATGGGCAATGTTTGTAATAACCCAACCCAGAAGTTCCCTAATAAATCACCGTCTGAGCCTGTGAGTGCAAGACTCTGCTGATGCCCTACATTCCACATACCGAACAAAAGTGCCGGCACCATAGCTATTACTACAATGAACATTGTACGTTTTAAATCAATACCATCTCGGATGTGAGAACCATTCTGTGTAGTATGGTTTGGTACGAATAGAAATGTCTCGAATGCATCAAACGTAGAATGCAAAAAACTGAGTTTGCCTCCTTCTGAGAAGGTCGGCTTTAATTTGTCTACTTGATCTCTTAAAAACTTCATTTTAACTTTCTTCTGCCATTAGTTCTAATCCTTCTGATAATACCTGCTGTACGCTTATTTTTGAAGTACACACAAACTCACAAAGTGCCATATCTTCCTCTATTACCTCGTAAATACCTAAATTCTCCATTAGCTCTAGGTCTTTAGCCATAACGGCTTTCACTAGTTGCTGGGGCATAATGTCCATAGGCATAACTTTCTCATATTGTCCTGTTACAACATATGCTCTAGGCTCACCGTGTGGGTTTGTATTCACCTTAAATGTCTTTTTCAAAAACTTAGATATCGGCAATGAAGGACTTAATGTAGGCCTAGGATAAGAAGGCACTAACCATCCCAATAACTCATATTGGTCTCCTTCTGGGATTATCGATAATTGATTATCTGAAAACCCAATATAGCCATCTTGAGCTATTTTACCACCAGTGAGTACATTACCACTAATTACACGAACATTATCCTGCTTCAGATTATCATTAAGTATGGTACTGACACTAGCTCCAACCCGAGTCTTGTAATACCCCGGCGCATTAAACTCCGATCCCCCTACTGCGATAGTCTGTTCTAAGTTTAAATTTCCTGTACTGAAGAATTTACCAATGAAAGCTACATGTTGTGGCTTTACCGTCCAAACTACATCTCCTTTATTGATAGGGTCTACTTGATTTATCTGAACTCCAACCAGTCCACTAGGATGAGGTCCCTCGAATGTATTAATTTCGACACCACTTACCTGATTGTAAACATTCTTATCTCTTTTGGTATGAAGGTTTAAATGCACTGTACCATCTGTAAGCATTTTCAGCACTTCAAATCCTATTTTTAAATTAGACTCTTCGCCTTGCAATGAAATGTTCAAATCTGGTGCAAGTGGAGCTGAATCAAAACCTGAGACATGTATAGCCTTTGGACTAACATCTGTATCTGCTAACACTCCAAAAGGACGCTGTACAATAAATGGCCATAAACCCGCTTCAAGCATTAAGTTCTTAATCTCATCTCTAGACTTACTTGAAAATTCAGAAGTATCAAATGTTTTATAACTAATTTCTGAATCTGCTAATATTTTAACTTCCATTATAGCTCTTCTATCACCTCTTACTATTTCGGCAATTTCACCACTTACGGGTGAAGTAAAACAAATACTGCTATTGCTTTTGTCAGTAAAAAGACAATCTCCTGCTTTTACTTCATCACCTTGCTTAACTATAAGCTTAGGAATAAGTCCTTTAAAATCTCTCGGCTTGATAGCGAAAGTAACAGGAGCGGTTACGTCATAGACCTTATTTTCAGGTTGCCCTTCCAATGCGATGTCTAAACCACGCTTTATTTTTACATTTTTACCCATGAAATGCTCTATAATTTAGCTGCAAATGTATGATTTTGATTATAATATAAACACCCCTATAGTAAGAATTGTTTACTCCTCATTTAATGTCTATAATCTGACTTAAGAAGTCCGTCAAATGAGAGCTATACAAGTTATTTTGAGCTAATATAAATAACTAAGCGGACTCTAGTTTACCGTCTTGTTTTTTAACTCCAACAAAAAGATAGACAAGTCCCCCAACTAATAACAAGGAAATACCAAAAAAGACAAAAGTAAAGTTAGCGAAAATATTACCATAAATAGCAGCAGAAACTACCGCTCCTATTGTAATCCCTGCCTCCAAGGCTATAAACAGAGTAGCCATAGCTCTACCTGCTTTCTCTCCATTAGCCACATCTACAGCCCAAGCGAATAAAGCAGGAGAATTAATCCCTGAAGCTAAACCAGAAAATATAGCTGCTAAATAAAACAACTGCTCTTGCCTAAACATTAGCAAAACAGCAGCAATAACCCAAAAACTAGTGCCAATTTTGCAACTATAGATGCGTCCCTTAATATCTGACAACTTACTCGTGAAGACCCTAGTAAATATGGTTGATACTGTCATTATGGATATGAATAATCCTTTATTTTGAATCCCTAACCCAGCAGAATAATCTGGAATCAAAGTAATTATAGCACCAAACATGGTTACCGTAAGCAACATAAGTATGGCTGGTTCCTTAGCTCTACTATCCCACAGATCCTTCTTATTTAACTTAAAATGTTTCAACTTGAGAGGTTTAGAATTTGGCAAACTTTCTTTCATTGTAAATATGAAAAAAACCGATAGGAATGCCAATATACCAGAGAGATAGAACATATTAGTAAGACCTAAATTCCTCATAATTATACTACTCATAGCATATCCACTCATCATACCTATATTATTCATTATACCAATGAGCCCCATTGCCTCTCCCCTCCTATCTGCTGGTATAATATCCGCCAGATAAGCTACAGACCCTGTGGGCATAAATCCAGTACTAAGACCATGAAAAAAGCGAAGCAATAAAAATCCAAATACAAATGCAAAAAGCGGATAGAGTAGTGACATAGCTATACAAACTACCCCACCAAAAACCATAATAGGTTTACGTCCGATAATATCGGCTAGCTTGCCGCTAATGGGCCTGGATAGTCCAGCAGCTATGGTAAACAAACCAATGGTCCACCCCTTGTAATCTGCACCACCTAGAATAGTGATGTAGTCAGGAAGCTCAGGTATGAGTATAGTAAAACTAAAAAAGAATAATAAGGTGCTTAAGCAAAGCAGCCAAAATTGAACAGGATATTTTTTTAACAATTGATACTTTTAAATAAATGATCAAACACTAAAAAAGGAGTTCGCATACACGAACTCCTTTTTATATGAAAGCGTAATAAGCTAGATAGCTACTATTTCCTACTTTTTATAAAATCATCAATCTCAGGAACCTTTTCAAAAGATTTACCATTCCAAAAACCTAAAAAGTCAACTTTTTGAGGAGATCTAGCAACTAACTGCTTTATCTCAGGGATAGTATCCTTACTTATTAACACATTAGTTTTCTGATAGTTCATAGAGTTGCTCACTTTCACTGTTACGTAGTACGCTGGCCTTTTAACTACTGGTTTAGTAGGTGGCCGCCCCATTTTCTTTTTTTCTTCTGGTTTATCTTTTTTCTTTCTTCCCATTGTGTGTTTTAGTGCGTGAAACGCTGCAAACATATCAAAGTTTGCGAAAAATAAAATTTTATTGGTCTAAGAATTATTCATTTAGTCATTGTGATACTGCTCTCCATTCAATATTGTGAATCCTCTATACAGTTGTTCTAGGAATACTGTACGTACCATGTGATGCGGGAAAGTAAGATTTGACAAGCTCCATTTACCATCTGACCGAACAGATATAGCCTTTGAAAATCCAAAGGCTCCGCCGATGACAAAAACCAAGTTAGCGTGATTTACAAGAAGTTCATTTAACTTCTTGGCAAAGGAACGACTAGAGTACTGGATACCATGCTCATCTAAAAGTAGCACGTAATCATTCTCAGCTATATTCTTTAATATAAAATCTTGCTCTTGGATTAGGCACTCATCTCTGTTAGCTGAGTTTTTAGAGGAGTTGACCACCACATACTGTAATTTACAATACTTCCGTAGTCTTTTAAGATACTCCTCTTCACTCTGCTTGAAATATTTTTCTCTGGTAGATCCTACCACTAGTAACTTTATAGCCACTAGTGCTTATCGAGGTCTATACTTTCTCCTTGTCCATCCAAGAAACTATAATCTAACATACCTTGCTTGATATCTACCTTTACTTTTACCCATATTTTATACTTATAAAACCACTGCATACGTTTGGAAGGTACGCCTTGCTTTATGTAGGCTGCTAAATAGGGATTGGTTAAAACAGTAAGTGCGTTATGTTTGGCTGTAGTAATGAGGTATTCAAGGTTGTTTTCAATATCATCACTGATAAGCACGCTAGAAGTGACAGTGCCTGTACCTAAACAGGTAGGACATTTTTCAGCGGTAGTGATAGACATTTCTGGACGGACACGTTGTCTCGTGATCTGTATCAGGCCAAACTTACTCATCGGTAAGATGGTATGCTTAGCTTTATCGTCAGCCATTGCTTCACTCAAAGTGTTCCAAAGTTGTTTTTTGAAATTAGGAGTTCGTAAATCAATGAAATCTATAACGACTATACCGCCCATGTCTCGTAATCTTAACTGACGAGCTATTTCTCGAGCGGCGTCTAGGTTAGCTGCAAGTGCGTTTTCTTCTTGATTTGAAGAACGCGCCTGTTTGCTTCCACTATTCACGTCTATAGAATGAAGAGCTTCAGTGTGCTCAATAATGAGATAAGCCCCTCCTTGGCAAGAAACAGTCTTACCAAAAGAACTTTGTATCTGTTTATCTATATCGAACTGAGCAAAAATATCTTCCTTACCCGTATAATGCTTCAGCACCTTAGGTAATTTAGGGTCTATAGAGTTGAGATGATCTTTCATCGACTCATACAGTAACTTTTGGTTTATGGTGATAGCAGCAAAATCGTAGCTCAGCAAGTCTCTGAGGATAGCAAAACTTTTTTGAGCTTCCCCAAGAACTCTATCTCTCGGCTGAGCATTGGGGAGTTTTTTAAATATATCCTCCCACTTACCCTGCAATTCCATTATATCTAGGTGCAAATCTTGACCCCCTTTTTGTTCTGCCGCTGTACGACAAATGAGACCAAGCTTGGGCGCTTTCAGGCTATTACCAAGGTTTTTGAGACGCTTTCGTTCCTCTAGTGTACTTACTTTCTTTGACACATTTACGGTATCATAAAAAGGCACTAAAATGAAGTATCTCCCTGCTATAGAAATCTCGGTTGTTAGCCTAGGACCTTTGGAAGAGATGGGCTCTTTTGCTACCTGAACAAGAATCTGTTGATTACGTTTGAGGACTTGGCTTATTTTTCCAGTCTTCACCGTTTCTGGCTCCATAATAAAGTTATCTAGATTACCAGAAGTTCTTTTACCTTCTAGCGTCTCATTGGTTATTTTCAACCAAGACTTTATGTACGGCCCTAAATCGTGGTAATGTAAAAAAGCATCTTTCTCGTGACCTATGTCTACAAACGCAGCATTCAATCCCGGCATTATCTTCTTTACCTTACCCAAGTAAATCTCACCAACTTGAAAACTCCCACTATCAGGGCTTCCTTGATGAAGTTCAACCAGCTTCTTATCCTTAAGTAGAGCTATTCTCTCTCCTTCTTGCCCTACGTCTATTATCATTTCGTAGGCCATGTTTTTTAAGAATTAAATTATTTCTTTTTCTTATGTCTGTTTTTTCTCAGACGTTTTTTACGCTTGTGAGTAGCAATCTTATGTCTCTTTCTTTTCTTACCGCTTGGCATAATTTATAAATATTTTTAAATGTTGTTTGTTGTTTAGTCCTTCAGATCATCGAGAATTGTCTTGTACTCTTGATTTTCGGGGTGCAAAAGTAGCAATTTTTCAAATCTTTTTACAGCTTTTTCAGTTTGTCCTGATTCTATGGACATTAACCCTAGCTGATAGATAGCTGCTTCATGGTTAGAATCCCTTTCTGTAACTGCTCGAAGCTTCATTATTCCTTCGTTCATAACGAGTGACATGTCTCCAGATTCTTTACCTTTTTTAATATTTTTTATTGCAACAGATACGACTTTATCTAAATCAGCATCAGCTGGTAAAGTGGCATCCACTACTCTCATTGCGGGAGGACTCTTTTCAGCATTGGCATCCTGAGTCTCAGAGTGACTGTGCTCAAAATTATCTGCACTCTTAGTGTCTGTCTGGCAACCCGCCTGGGTAAGACCCACTGCAAGGAACACTCCTAACACTATGAGAAAAGTGTTTATTAGTTTAATATTACTTTTCAATATATTGAAATTACACTTGACCTTTTTTGACTTTCTCTACAAACGTCTTTGCTGGTTTGAACTTTGGTATGTTATGAGCAGGAATAGTGATTTGGGTGTTTTTGGAAATGTTTCGAGCTATTTTTTGTGCCCTACGCTGAACGATAAAACTTCCAAAACCTCTAAAGTAAACATTGTCTCCTTTAATAAGAGAACTCTTTACTACTTTAAAAAAACTTTCTACAGTCTCTTGAACAACTGCCTTTTCAACACCTGTTCTTTCAGATATTTCGTTAACTACTTCTGCTTTAGTCATTTGTGTGTGTTTTAATTTGGTTTGAATGCGAAAGTAATTTAAAAATGTCAATTATTTGTCCACAGTGACTTTTTTTTGCAAAAGTTTTGATAATGAGCACTATAGCAAATAGTATCATCAAATGGTACACACAAAATAAACGAGATCTCCCTTGGAGACATACCAAAGACCCTTATAAGATATGGCTATCAGAGGTCATGTTACAGCAGACTAGAGTACAACAAGGACTCCCATATTACGAAAATTTTGCTGCTACTTTTCCCACAATTACTGATTTTGCCAATGCCGATGAGCAACAAATACTCACTATGTGGCAAGGTCTAGGATACTATTCTAGAGCTAGGAATATGCACACTGCTGCTAAACAAGTCGTGGAACTTCACAACGGTTCATTCCCCCATAATTATTTAGATATAATAGCACTAAAAGGAGTAGGAGAATATACTGCAGCAGCTATTGCCAGTTTTGCGTTTGACCTTCCCTATCCCGTTATAGATGGCAATGTTTACAGAGTAATAACCAGATTATTTGGCATCGCCGATCCTATCAACAAACCTATAGGGCATAGGGCTGTTGCTGAAGCTGTCAAAGAGATATTTAACTCTGAAAGGCCTGCTCTATTTAATCAGGCTATTATGGAATTCGGTGCACTCCAGTGCACTCCAAAGAAACCCAAATGCGAAGAGTGTCCTCTTCAACCCAATTGCTCAGCATACGAATTAGATAAAATAGCTCTGTTACCTTACAAAGAAGGAAAGATAAAAGTAACCTCCATAACTCACAGCTATTTTGTAATCCACTACTTAGACAGCACATTTATCCAGCAACGCACAGCCGGCATATGGCAAAATTTACATCAGTTTCCTCTCCTAGAAAAAGAACTAAGCAATACTGAAGCGATAGAAGCATGTAAGAATCTCATAAGCAACGATATATCCCTCACTTTAGGAGACAACTACACGACAACACATCTGCTCTCTCATCGTAAAATAAGTGCTCATTTTTATAATATATACGCAGATAAAAAGCCACATTTTTCAAAAAGCGATATATTTGAAACACTGTTAGAAGACATAGGTATTAAATACCCCACCAGTGTGCTGATGCAGAAGTATCTAAACCAAGCAATATCAAATGATAAATAAAGTAATACTAGTAGGTCACTTAGGTAAAGACCCAGAAGTAAAATACCTAGATAAAGATAGAGCTGTAGCTAACTTTTCTATAGCCACTAACGAACGCTACAATGACCGAAATGGAAATAAAGTAGAAACTACGGAGTGGCATAATATAGAAATGTGGGACGGTCTTGCTAAAGTAGCTGAGAAGTATCTAAAAAAAGGATCTCTTATTTACGTGGAGGGGAAACTAAAGACGGACGAATACGAAAAAGACGGAATTAAAAAATACAGTACTCGTATACGTGTAAATACACTTAACATGCTGGATAAGGCAAGTGGCAACTCTGGGGAAAGTGGTACCACTACGCCTATTGATTCTGCTCCAACTCCTGTAAAAAAAGTAGAGGAGCACAACGAAGCTGCTATAGAAAGTATCATACAAGATGACGATGACGATTTACCATTTTAAGCTAATTTTTAATATCCATTGAAAAGCGACTCAGAACCCTATCAACAAATTTTCACCCTTCTACAGCAGACAGATTTAGCTTTAGGGTCAGATATCTTATCAGGCATCTTTGGAATGGTTATTATTTTCCTCTTCTTAGGTCTCTCTGCCCTGTTTTCTAGCTCAGAAAATGCATTTTTTAGTCTTAGCCCTAGCCATCTGGTAGAACTCAATGAGGAGAACTCTCCAAATAGTACTGCAGCTCTAGACCTTATTAACGAACCTGATCGAAAAACTGGAACACAAAGGCTACTAGCTACCATACTGCTGATGAATAATCTCATCAATGTATTCATAGTCATTTATTCCAGTTACCTCTTTGAACGGTTTTTCGACTTGGATGATTGGCAAACTCCGGTAGGCATCATAGATCCTAACTTCCTCCTACAGGTAGTGCTAATAACATTCTTACTAGTTCTTTTGGGCGAAATCATACCTAAAATATATGCTTCTCAAAACAATCTAAAGATAGTACGATTGATGGCAAAGCCCCTCAAGATATGCTATTCCATATTCAAACCTATGGTCCTCCTACTTGCAGGTAGCTCATCCATATTTGATAAGTACCTAAAAAACAGGATGCATAGCATTTCTATGGAAGAGATATCTCAAGCCATAGACCTTGCGGATAAAAACAAGGAACTAGAAGAAAAACACATCCTGAAAGGCCTCATTAACTTTGGTAACACTAGCGTGAGGCAGATAATGAAGCCTAGGACCGAAGTAAGCTGCATAGACATCAGCACAGAAGCTCAGGAGCTCCTAAAGACTATCAATAGTGGAAGCTATAGTAGAATACCCATATATGAGGAAAGTTTTGATCAGGTAAAAGGTATACTCTACATCAAAGATCTGCTTCCATATATTCATAAAACGACTAATTTTAACTGGAGAGATCTCATACGCCCCACTCTTTTTGTCCCAGAACACAAGAAGATAGATGACCTGCTGCAGGAGTTTCAAGACAAACGTGTACATATGGCTATAGTAGTGGATGAGTACGGCGGTACGAGTGGCATAGTTACCATGGAAGACATACTCGAAGAAGTATTTGGTGAGATAAAAGATGAGTTTGACGAGGCAGAACTAGCGTACTCTAAGCTAGATGAGCACACCTATATCTTCGAAGGTAAAACTGCTCTACACGATATAACTAAAATTATAAATCTACCTCTAGACTATTTTGAAAGAGTAAAAGGAGACTCTGAGACTCTAGGTGGACTGCTAATGGAAATAAAAGAAGAAATCCCGAGTAAGGGTGAGAAAATAATTTATGATAACATAGCGTTCACGGTAGAGAGTGCAGATAGTCGCCGTATCAAACGCGTAAAAATGCAAATAAACAAAAGACTAAATTTGGATTAACCGGATGCGTAATACACTTATCACTATAGCTATACTAACTGCTGCAGCTGGATGTCAAGACTTCACACCTAAACCAGAGGCTTATCCTCGTATACACTATCCTGAGCGTGCTTATAAATCCGCACCTATAGATGATTGCCCTTTTACCTTTGAAATCCCCACGTACGCAAAATTAATGCCGTATGCAAGCTTAGGTGGAAAACCATGTTGGTATAATCTGAGCTATGGAAAATTCAATGCTACACTCCACCTCACCTATGTACCTATCAATGGGCAACGAGACCTGGACAGTCTAGCAGAGGATGCGTACAAAATCGTATTCAAACCGCACATACAGCGTGCTGAGGAAATCATACAACGGGAAATAAGTGACACCACTAAGAATCTAAGAGGAATGATCTATGACCTAGAAGGGAAAACCGCTACTCCATTTAATTTTTATCTGACGGATGGCAAGCAGCACTTCTTCAGAGGCTCATTTTATTTTAATAGTCAAACTTCCCGTGATAGCGTGCTACCTATTTATGACTTTATAAATGAGGACATTATGCATACGCTGGAAAGTTTTGAATTTAAGTAGCAGAGTTCGATTTAATAAAACTCAAAACCCGCATATCCCACCTACTTCACTCTAAGCGTCCTGCCAATCCGAAGTGTAGTGGTGCGGCTGATACGGTTTAATCTACAAATAGTATTCACAGAAGACCCATATCTTCTAGCGATACCAGAAAGTGTATCTCCTCTACGAATTTTATGGTATCTCTTAGCGTTGGCAGGGACCACATTTGCTCTGGTATTTCCTTTTCTGACATAGGGAAACCACGTATGATTCACAAGAGCTTGCGTATCCTTAAGCTGAAATGCATCAAAATCTATAATCCGAGCAGGATCAAAAGCCTGACCCATTAATCGTGTCTCAAAGTGCAGATGGGGCCCAGTGCTTCTGCCCGTGCTACCGCCGAATCCTATAACCTGCCCTGCACGTACCGTCTGATTACGCACGACCAAAGCTTCTGATAAGTGACCATAGATAGTCTCTAATCCATTATAATGCCTAATAAGCACATAGTTACCAAATCCCCCCGGATTATACCGCTGTATTCTCACCACTCCGTCAAAAGCAGAAAGTACAGAGTCACCTATACTTAGTTTGATATCTATACCCTTATGCCATCGGCTTCTTCTCCAGCCATACTTACTAGTAATATGTCCTTGAAATGGATGAACGTAATCACACCCTTGTTCGCTAAGATCAAGCAGATAACCAGACTTCATAAGCTCATAGTCATAAGCTGGAAGATCGATATTTCGCTCATCCCAACTCGTCCCGTAGATATGCTGTGCAGGCAACAATCCGATATCAAAGTCCCAATGCTTGATCTCTTTTATCTCTGCACCTGCAGTACCCCCTTGCTGAGCAGAAACGCTCATTACCAGCAGACACAATATCACGGCTAAGCTACACTTCCAATACTGCTCTAATCTCTTTCTCATCCTCTCTTAATTGGTTTATTAAAATATCTGCATTCTCAAATCTTTGTTCATCTCTAGTTCTAGATACGAATGCTATGGATATCTCCTTGTGGTATATATTTTTAGCAAAATCAAAGATATGAACCTCAACACTCCATTTCTTATCTTCAAAAGTAGGATTGTAACCCACATTGAGCATTCCTGCAAACTTTATTTCGTCTATATATACCCACACCGCATACACACCATTTTTTGGAATAAGCTTATAGCTACTATTTACACGTACGTTAGCCGTAGGATACCCTATAGCTGTGCCTCTCTGCAGACCTTCCTCTACCTTGCCTGTGATAGTATATTCTGAACCGAGATACTCCATAGCCAAATGGACTTCGCCAGCTAAAAGTGCTGTTCTAATCTTAGTACTGCTGACTATACTCTCAGATACATCCTGAGCAGATATCTCTTCCAATTCAAAATCATATACTTCTGCAAAATTTACCATCTCTGCCATACCGCCTTCTCTATTGCGGCCAAATCTATGATCATAGCCTACGATAAGTTTAGACACCGTCAGTTGCTCTACCAGTATATCTCGCACAAACTCACTAGCTCGTAACCTACTAAATTCTTTGGTAAAAGGTATAATAATGAGATAGTCTATTCCCAGACTCTCCACCAGATCTACTTTTTCTTCAATAGTAGTAAGTAGTTTAAGCTCATTATCATCTGGATAAAGGACTAGTCTAGGATGCGGATAGAAGGTAAGAAGCACACTCTTTCCTCCTATTTTATTTGCTTCATTGACTACGTGTGTGAGTATCTTACGGTGCCCAAAGTGAACACCATCAAAGGTACCCTGAGTAAGGACCACAGGCTTATCCGTTTTAAAATCTGCTATATCGTAAAGTACCTTCACTAACTAAACTGCTGTGCGTATTTGAAAAAATCTTCTGCTTCTTTTATGTCTTCCATATCCACAGCATCTTCCACTTTATAATCTCCTATAAAAGTACGTATTAGTGAAGACATATATGCTCCACTCTCTAATGCTACTCCAAGGTCTCTAGCTAGAGATCGGATATAGGTCCCTTTACTACATTCTATATTAAAGCCTACAGTAGGAAAACTACTCACATCTATATTATAGGTGTAGATATGTGCATCACGTATTTTAAGCTGGACCACATCTCCTTTGCGGGCGTGCTCGTATGCTCTTACACCGTTCACTTTCACAGCAGAATGCTGCGGTGGTACCTGCTTGATATCTCCCCGAAATGAAGCTACTTTTTCCTCTAAAAAATCGGGCGTGATATGCGCTGTAGGAAAGGTGCCATCTACTTCTGTTTCTAAATCAAAAGATGGAGTAGTCTTTCCTATTTCAAAAGTCCCTTTGTACCCTTTTTTTTGTACCTGAATACCTTCTATCTTCTTGGTATACTTACCATAACATACTATAAGTACTCCTGCAGCTAGTGGGTCTAGTGTGCCAGCATGTCCTATTTTCTTTATCCGCGAAATATTGCGGAGCTTCTTTACTACATCGAAACTAGTCCACGTAAGTGGCTTATTGATTATCAAAAATCCTCCTTCTTCTATGGGTAATTCACTCATGATTATTTCTGTGCAAGACGGTACAAGACAAAGGCTATAAAGCCAAAAATAAGATTAGGTATGGTCACTGCTAATAATGGATGCATAGAACCACTAGAGCCGTATGCTAAGAAAAACTGAAACACTATCAAGAAGGTAAAACTAAGCAATAGCCCAATACCGAGATTTAGGCCAATTCCGCCTCTAGTCTTTTTAGATGCTACGGATACACCTATGACTGTGAGTATGATGATGGCAAATGGCATTGCAAACCGCTTATATTTCTCAGTAGTATAAAAGAATGTATTCCCTGTACCTCTCATCTCCTCTAAGCCTATCATCTGGTCTAGTTCACTCAGATTAAACATCTGTACGTCGTCATTTTTTCTGAAAAAATCTTCTGGATTAAAGGCTATCATGGTATCCATAGTGCTACCTTTAGTCAGTATCTCGTTACCGTCTATGAACTCTCGTGTCCACCACTTCGTCAGCTTCCACTTCTGTGTTTCTTCATTCCAGTTTAGCCGCTCTGCGTACAGCTTAGATTTAAGCTCTCCCTTTTCTATATTTTCCAGGCTTATCTTAAAACCTGCACTATCACTAAAATTAAAATTGCCCATACTAAGAATCTGACCCGGAGATATCTGTGTCTTTATCTCAGACAAGGTATAGCGGGTGCGGTCTCTGATGTATGTATTTTCGAAATCTACACGTGTTTTATCTGCGTGCGGAATAATCCATGCAGAAAGTGCGAAAGAAAATAATGCTAAAAATATGGATGTAATGAAATAAGGACGTAATAGCCTACGGTATGAGACTCCTCCAGCTAGCATAGCTATTATCTCAGAGTTTTGTGCCATCTTAGAGGTGAAAAATATTACCGAGATGAATACGAATACCGGACTAAAAAGATTCAGTAAAAAAGGAACCCAATTAACGTAATAGTCAAATATAACCTCCGTAAATGGGGCACTATTTTCCATAAACTCGTCTATCTTTTCAGATAAATCAAAGACAATGATAATTACCGTAAATAAGCCAAGAGCTAGGGCAAAAGCTCCTAGAAATCTCTTAATGATATATACGTCTATTTTGGTTAATCTCACTACGCTGTACTACTGCAATAATCTAAAACCCAACATTACATGTTTGGTTTAATCTTGCGTATAGCCATTGCAAATAAATGTGAAATAGCCTCACTTTCTTCTAAAATCGGATTAATAATGGCAGAATCAAGATAGTTTTCTTCTTTGATCAGGTCCAGCCAGTACTGACAGCCGTCACTCGCTTCTTTCGCTTCACTTAATTTTCTAAGAAAATACTCTGGATTTTGCGTAGCTGTAAGACCTTTAGACTTAATAGCCATATCCGTAGCTCGGTCTATAAGATGACCTCGTACCAGATTACACATTGCTACTTCAGCAGGAAGTACCAATGCTATTTTAAGGCACGTTTTACTCAGTAATTTTGCTCTTTGGTATATATCTGCTATCATAATCTCTGGTCTAATTTAGCTACCATACTATTTTTCCAAGGTAAAAAGGTGTCTGCTAGTATATGCTTACGAGCCTCACCTACTAGCCATAGATAAAACTTAAGGTTGTGTTCACTGGCTATCTGAGCACCGAGGTACTCCTTGGCTTTAAATAAGTGCTTGAGATATGCTTTACTGTACTGCGGGGTGAGGTCATCATCAATGGCTGAGTAATCGCCCTCCCACTTTTTGTTTCTCATATTCATTGTACCGTCTTTGGTAAATAGCCATCCATTTCGAGCATTACGAGTAGGCATCACACAATCAAACATGTCTACACCTCTATGAATGCATTCCAGTATATTACTAGGAGTCCCTACACCCATTAGATATCTAGGCTTATCAGTGGGCACTATAGTACATATTTGCTCTGTAATACGGTACATATCCTCATGCGGCTCTCCTACTGACAGACCACCTATAGCTATACCATCGGTATCTTTACTAAGGCAATACTCTGTACTCTCTAGTCTTAGATCTTCAAACACGCTTCCTTGTATGATAGGAAATAACTGCTGCGTATGTCCGTAGATAGGATCTGTCTCATTAAATCTAGTGATACACCTATCTAACCACCTGTGTGTGGTATGCATAGAGTTAGTAGCATACTCTCTAGTAGCTGGATAGGGTGTGCATTCATCAAAAGCCATAATAATATCTGCACCGATAGTACGCTGTGTGTCCATCACATTCTCTGGAGTGAAAAGTAGCTTATGTCCGTCTATATGACTTCTGAAAAGAACGCCTTCCTCAGTAATCTTGCGCTGGTCAGAAATACTATACACCTGAAAACCGCCACTATCTGTGAGCATAGGCCTATCCCAATTTATAAACTTGTGAAGTCCCCCAGCACCTTTTATAATGTCCAGTCCTGGTCTGAGATAGAGGTGATACGTATTGCCGAGGATAATCTTGGCATCTATGGTATTTTTGAGTAGCGACTGGTCCACGGCTTTCACCGTACCCTGTGTGCCTACGGGCATAAATATAGGCGTAGGGATATCACCGTGATCTGTGGTGATAAGTCCTGCCCTCGCTTGCGTATCTTTTTCGGTGTGTTGAAGATTGAAAAACACTATTGGAATATTAGGCTAAATTGGATGAGCTTAGGAGATACACGCCCTAGACTGCTCGCATACACGAACTCGTCTGGTACCAGCTGATTACCTATACCATTGCTTAATTTTATCTCTGGGCTAAATTTGAAAAACTCGTAATAAATATCTAAACCTATGCCTACGTCATACGTAAGTGTATTGGGATACAGTGCTACAATAGGCTTGGTATCACTCCTATCTGTGTCTGCATCACTCGTGAAATCAAAACGATAGGTAAATCCAGCTAAAGCATACACTCTCACATTTTTATGTCGGACACTTTTATACTCAAAAGTGAGTGGAATTTCCATGTATGTGGCTTCCATTTCGGCTACCTTCTTTACATTATTAGTAAACTGATAGTTCATATCTCTACGAGCAAACTGTATGTTTAACATAGTACGTAAATCCCAGCTTTCTGCCAGTCTAAAGTTTACCAAACCTCCTAGACCAAAACCTGGATACCGAGTAGACTCTATAGTCTTGAGAGAGTCGTAGTTAAAATTATTATCTGTGACAGTGTATTTCAGCTTAGCGGAGTTTCCCATTATACCAAACCCAAAACGGACTGGTTTTCTGTCATACAGTGGATTAGTCTCCTGAGCCTGAGCTGCAAGTCCTGATACTATAAGTATATAGCTGATTATTATTTTAAACCTGTGTATATCGAGCATACCCCAAAAGTTAAACGTCTATCTTCTACCTTTTCGTACTGTACGTTACGCATTATTTTTTTAAACTCTTCTCCCTCTGGAAAAGCACGTACAGATGCTGGCAAGTAAGTATATGCTGCACTATCTCCGGAGAGTACCTTACCAAAAAGTGGAAGTAAAGTTCTATTGTAGATATTAAATAATGCACCAAACAGTCCTTTAGGCTGTGTGAGCTCTAATATCATAGCTACTCCTCCAGGCTTTAGTACTCTGCGTATTTCAGAAAGCCCTTTGTCCAAATTTTCAAAATTACGCACACCAAAAGCTACAATTACTGCGTCAAAGGACTCGTCTTCGTAGTGTAAATCTTCGCTATCCCCAGCATCTAGTCGCATGTTCGTAATTCCTTTTGCCTTGATTTTCTGACGACCTATCTCTAACATACCCTCAGATATATCTACTCCTATGACCTCATCAGGCTCTAGAGATAGTGTGGCTATGGCAAAATCTGCCGTACCCGTGGCTACATCTAAAATGCGTTTAGGCTTGTACTCTGCAAGCATTTTGATGGCCTTTTTTCTCCATCCTCTGTCTATGCCGAAGCTTAGAACACGGTTTAAGAAATCATACCTGTGTGCAATGTTATCAAACATCTGCATCACTTGTTCTTTTTTGGAGCCGTCGGCTGCGTATGGTTTTACGTTGGTACCCATTTTTATTGCTTTGCAAAGGTAACACTTATGATCGAGAGGAGTTTAGTGAATTATAGAATGATGTTAGATGTATGACTCAGGACTTTCAGAATTATGACTCAGGACGAAAGACTTAGGATGTAGGACTTATAGACGTAGGACTTTCAGACTTAGGACGTAGGACTTGCTTTTGCTCTCACCTTTAAAATTAGACTCAAACTTAAACTTAGAATTCTCCTACCTTTGCAGCGTGATATTTAGCAAGGCAACATTTTTAAGAAGCTACGGAGCTGTACAGCAGATTCAAGATGAGAAGACACCACAGTTTGCTTTTATAGGTAGAAGTAACGTAGGCAAAAGCTCACTCATTAATGCACTAGCTTCTAAAAAAGACATGGCTAAAACCAGTTCTAGGCCTGGAAAAACTCAGCTTATCAATGTTTTTGATGTAGAAGGACATATTCACCTAGTCGATTTACCCGGATATGGATACGCCAAAGTATCTAAAAAACTTAGAGAAGAATTTGAGGGACTTATCACTGACTACTTATTACACAGTGATACACTCTATATTGTATTTATACTCATAGATGCTTCTATACCACCACAGCGTATAGACTTAGAGTTCGTAGCGTGGTGTGGCGAACACAAAGTACCTCTTGGTATAGCCTTTACCAAAACTGATAAGAAAAAGAAGAAAAACACGGAAGCTAACATGCTTGCCTTTGAGAAAGAGATAGGACAGTTTTTTGAAGAGTTACCAGTAATACTAGAGACCAGTGCCAATAGCAAACACGGTATAAAAGAACTTGGCGATTGGATAAACGAGCAGATGGGGCACGTGTAGTGCAGATAGATTTACCACACAGACGACTTGGAAAAACTAAAAAACATACTACAAGCCATTCAACGTGCACTGCCACTATGGCTCACTTTACTAGCTTTATCACCCATTCTCATAGGATTGGTCTATAATCCATCACTGGTAGACTTTCGCTACATAGCGATTAACCTTGTGTGGATCATTCCTTTTACTATTCTGAGTATTTGGACTGAGAAGAGAATCTTCACCTACATCATAGCAATATCTTTCTTTGTCATAAACCTAATAGAAGTAGGTCACTGGTCTATACTACAAAGCCCTATAAATCTAATCAGTATGCTGGCTCTAGCCAATACAAATCCTGGTGAATCCACAGAATTTATGAATACCAAAGGATGGCTTACACTCTTACCTCTACTCGCAGTAGTGGTACTCATAGTGCTCAGTCTAAGAAGAATGAAAAGTACTCCGCTCACCAAGACAGGACGCCTTACGCTTATCTTACTCTTCTTAGGGTCTGTAATATTCTTAGGAGAAAATGCACTACACGATAGACTCATCCGCAAGGGATCACCACACCTCATAAAAACCGCAGTAGCATTCTCTACCACCATAGATGGATACCGAGCTGCTATGAATAATGCAGTGCCACGAGACGTGAAAATACTAGAACGAGATAGTCTGCCACGTACTCTGGTACTTATTATAGGAGAATCACTTAACAGAAATCACATGTCTCTCTACGGAGCTGAGCGTGAGACTAGCCCTCTGCTGAGCTGCAGAGATGATATCCAAGTCTACCAAAATGTAATCAGTGGCTACTCCAATACTGTGAGCTCTGTGCTCAATAGCCTGAGTGAGACCAACACCGAATCTGCAGATACAGCAAGCCCTAAAGTGGACATCATAGATATACTGCACGCTGCTGACTACAAAACCTACTGGCTCAGTAATCAGCCGCCCATAGGCATATGGGAAAACATAGTCAGCTACTTGGCTAATAAAACTGACAACCCGGTGTATGTCAATACGAGCAGTAGTTCTTCCTTTGAAGCGACGTATACTGTGTCTTATGACGATAAACTGCTAAAGCCACTCCGCACTGCACTAGATGCTCCAGGAGAGCGAAAGCTCATCGTACTGCACCTGATGGGAAATCACACCTCCTACTCTAAGCGATATCCACCTGCGTACAAGAAATGGGAAGAATCTGGCGAAGTACCGGGCACTAGAGCACACTATGCCAATGCAGTGCTATATAATGACTACGTAGTAGATAGTATCTTCAGTATGCTGACTCAGCACGCTGCCTCATCTGACCAAGAAAATATAGCTCTCTATCTCTCTGATCACGGAGAAAACGTATACGACGAGAATGGAAACTGCGGACACGACTATGCAGGCACACTGCCTAAAAGCAATGTAGAAATACCTTTTATCTTATGGCAAAGTAACACGAGTAAAGCAAGGACTACAGCACTCTCTACTCCATATATGTCAGACGATTTATTTCATACTATACAAGATCTAGCCAAGGTAAAAAACAGCTACTACACTCCTACCAGAGCATTCTTCCATACTGGCTATGACTCTACTCGCGTACGTAAAATGGAGAGGTATATGAGTAGGTGCTTTGATTGGCTTTTATGGTATATTTGGCAAAGTGAAAAACAAACCCTCTAATTCTGCAGTCGGGGGTAAATGCTTGCAAGCACTTACGAACGGTAAGTCATATAGGGGATATATGTGCCATGCACATATACAAGTGTTGGGCGTAATAAGGAAAAAAATAGAAATGACAAAAGAAAATAAAAAAATGAGTTTCAATGCCACATGGTCTATGGCTGTGGGTGGTATGGTTGGTGGTGGAATATTTTCAGTTTTAGGCGTAATTATAAGCATAGCTGGGCAATGGGCTTGGTTAAGTTTTGTCTTAGCAGGACTTATAGCTCTAATTTCAGCACATAGTTACAGCCAATTATCTTTAAAATACCAGAAAAGTGGCGGTGCATTTACTTTCCTAAATGAAATCAATCATAAAGGTTTTGCTGGCAGTTTATCCTGGATATTAATTATTGGATATATTTTAACCATGTCTGTTTATGCTTTTACATTCGGACATTATGTGGCTCACCTATTAAATTGGGGTAGTTGGTTTCCAAGGGTTCTGGCGTTTTCTATTATTGCTATATTGGCATTAGTAAATTTAAGAGGTGTAGGAGATTCATCCAGATTGGAAATAATAACTGTATGGGGAAAGCTTTTTGTTCTTTTAGGACTTTCAATATTTGGACTAATCTCTTGGAATCCTGAACAACTGACAGCTGGAATTGAAGCAAAAAGCTGGAACACTGCAATTGTTGGGGCGGCAACCATATTTATGGCTTATGAGGGATTTCAGCTACTGTCTTATGATTATAAAGATATTAAAAACCCCAAAAGAACCTTACCCAGAGCTACTATTTCAGCCGTTGTTGCAGTTATTGGTATTTATATATTAGTTGCACTGGGTGCTACCATGTTGGTTGGCGCCGATACATTAATTCAGGAAAAAGAAGTTGCCTTATCAATAGCAGGAAAACAAGCTTTTGGGATGACCGGATTGGTTTTAGTAACTATTGCTGCTGCATTTTCGACTGGTTCAGCCATTAATGCAACGCTATTTTCAACTGGTAGGTTGATGGAAACAGTGGCCAAAAAGAAAGACCTACCACATATTTTTGTACAAGAAAATAAAGCAAATATACCTTATTACGCCATTATAATTATAGCTGGATTGGCAGCAGTATTGGCTACTATTGGATCTTTAAATACATTAGTAGATGCAGCTAGTCTTATTTTCCTAATCACTTTCGGTATAGTCAATTATCTCAGCTTTCAACAAAAGGTTAAATATAGAATATTATCTCTTATAGGCTCTATTGCTTGTTTGATAGCCATTTTACTTTCGTCTTATATGCAGTTCCAAAACAATCCAATACCATTAATTATTATATTGTTTCTAATACTTTCGATTTTTATTGGGAGACCATATGTATTGAAGAAAATGAAGGATCAAAAGAATTAAAGCAGCCCTTAAAGTTGTATTTATAATTAAAAAGAAAATAATTAAATTACTACGCCCAACACGCGGTCATAAAACATTGGGGTTTAAGTGGTTATTCGAGCGTTCTGCCCCGCATCAAGTTCAGTGTAACTCGACAGGATAGTAGCCCGCAATCCCCAACGATTTCATACCGCCAACCGTTACAAGCAAGCTAAAAAATGAAAAAAGCAACGGTAAACTTAAGAGAAAGACCTCCCAATAAACAGGTAGTAGTACCTATAAATTAGGCTGTCTTTTATTGTACGGAGATATGCAGCCGAAGTAATATCCGTCGAAATAAACACAAATAATCATAAATAAAAATCAATATGAACAATAGAATCATAATAACTATACTGCTAATCACTTTTGTTAGCATTTCCTGTTTCGCACAACTTACGGGTTCGTGGGATATAAACTCAGGATTGGCCCAAACCACCACGACAAAGGCTGTGGGACTGAACACAACTACACCCAATGCAAGGATAAATCTTGTAAATCCTGTGTTTTGTTGCACTGAAGATATGCAATCCTTTACACAAGACCCTCTGCACATTCAATATAGCAACCTGAGCACAATGCTAATTTTAAAAAACACTGGCATGTTTGGTCTTCAAATAGCTAACCCCAATAGCTATTTTCACGTCAATGCAAATAGTGGATATGCCAAACTATTTGAACTCACAAAAACGCATGGGACATCTACAAGTAGATTATACTTTGACACAAAGTTAATGGGTCCTAATTTAACCACTTTGAACCCAATAATTCAAAGTGAGGATGCCGGTATCATTTTTTCTGACAACAATAACTCCTCCAATATTTCTCAAGGGTTTGTAATTGCACCTCGGTCAAGCACAAATTCTGGAATAAGAATTAGTGCGAATGGAGATCTAGAAATTAATAACGGAAGGTTGGTTATCAATGATGGCACTACCAATCAATTTCAAGTAACGGCAAACGGTCTAGTAGCAGCACGTCAAATTGATGTTCACTTAGACCCTATACCTGATTTCGTGTTCCACTCTGCTTTTGATGCTGACAGTGCTGCTTATTACGCAGAAACCGGACAATACAAAGCTATGACACTAGCAGAAGTAGACGCCTTTGTGCAACTAAACAGACATTTGCCCGGTATCAAAAGTGCTGCCGAGTATGAGCAAGCAGGAAGCATCAATGTGGGCGAATTGCAACTCCAACTGCTGGAGAAAGTAGAAGAACTAACTTTGTACAACATTGAGTTGATGAAACAAATTCAAGCATTACAGCAGAGACAGATTTTATTAGAAGAACAATTAAAAGCAAAGTAAAATGAAAGAACTTATTATATTCTTACTAATGGGGTTCTTGTCTTTTACTGGATGTAAAGACAAAGATCCAAAGATTACTCAAACCACTGAATTATCGGAAGAAATGAAGGCATACTTCGTGAATTATGAAGTTGGAACAAAGTGGATATACCAAGACACAATAAATCCTAATATATATGACACCATAGAGTTAGTTTCAAAAAAAAATATTGACATTAATAATGGAGGGACTTTAGAAAAAGGATTCGAATTATATTTTGTACCTAAAATGAGTAAAGATTTCAAAATAACAGCGAACCCTGGTGCTTCTAATAAGTGTTTTGTAAAAATTGACCCTCTTGTAAATGCTTCAGGGGCAGTTATATTTGAAAATAAAAATAACATTTGGACAACAAACACCAATTTCTATGACAGTTTAATTATTGATGGATCCACCTTCTATGAGGTAATTGGAAGTGACTCTCATAATTCTTACCAATACCATATGAAACTTGCTAAAAACCTAGGAATTATTTTCTTCAGGTCAGAAAATGCTAATGCTCAAAGCCCTTGGAGTGCTCCCCTTAAACTTATAAAAATAGTAAAGCCATGAGAATTTTGATATATAGTATTTTTGGCTTAATTACGTTTCAGATACAGGCCCAATTAAGTGAGCCCGGCTACCCATCAAGTCTTTTTAGTGAAATTTCATTAGAAAACTTAGAACTGTTACGGCTACCTTCTTTTGACAATGATTCATTAGACGCACAAGATACTTGCCGCACTTGTGGGGAGTTTTATAGTATTAATATTAAAAGTGTATTTGACTTCTGGGAAAAAGCAAGTCTAGACTTAGTGAATAGAAATGGAGAAGTTATTGAAATATACAGACTAAAAATAAAATCGCCAACAGCACAAGGATTGCACGTAGTATTTAAACATTTCGAGCTTATGGGCGACGAACAAATGTTCATATATAGCCCAACTGACAGAAATAGAATTTTAGGTGCTTATACTGCAAATTCAAATAAACCAGATTTTAGCTTTATAAGTAATATTATTTATGGAAATGAATTGATAATTGAGATAAACAAACATCATCAAGAAGTTGATGCCATTAAAGGAAAACTTATCATTGAAAAATTTCTATACGTTCATAAAAACCGATCACGCTTTGAGCTTTCATTATCTTGTCACAACGATGTAATTTGCTCGCCGTGGTATAACGAGTGGTGCAACGAGATTAGAAG